>OGOK01001941.1_pt1 | contig 13018 bp, 10 predicted proteins | sample 1552661 | NCBI WGS metagenome assembly OGOK01 (sample SAMEA2580172, study PRJEB22360) | human gut metagenome | biome: human gut; feature: human-associated habitat; material: faeces | place: Denmark | collected 2008/2010
CACTTCCATGCGGTCGTTCAGTAAGTAAGCTTTCTCTTTTTCTACGTAGAGGTACACCGCATTGTCCGTGCGGTAGGCGCAGTAAAAGCTGTCCCATGCGTGGCGGCTGGTGGGTTCGGGCTTGTCCTGCTGACCGTACATCCACACGGCGATGAAAGAATTCAACGTCACGCACGCGGCGACGGAGACCGCTTTCGACCGCGCTTTGTTACTCAAAGACGGCAAAGACCCACAGCACTTTGACCCGTGCGGTCATTTTGAAGTGAACACGCGCAACGCCGCCGTGATCACGCCCTTCTACACGCCGGAAGCTACTGTGGCGCTGACCGAAAAGAGCATCTCCTCCATGGTATTCTACGGCCGTGTGCTGTTCACGCCGAACAAGGCGCTGCGCCGCGCCATTGACACCGGGCTTTACATCACGTTTCACCACGACGCCATTGCCGATATGATGATGACCACGCAGGACGTGCCGAGCTGCAAGCTGTGCACGGAGCACCTTATCGAACTGTACGGCAAAGCACTGGAGCTTGCGAAAACGCTTTTCCCGGCTGTGCAAAAGCTGCTCCAAAACGAAAAAGTCTCCTGCCCGGAGCTTGACCGCACATTTGACGGCTGATTTCAAATTTTTATCAAAATGCCCGCCATGCAGGAACCAAAACGTTCTGCACGGCGGGCATTTTATTTCCCGGGTTTTACCCTATAGCAAAAGCTCCCGTTCACGAAAGCCTGTGAACAGGAGCTTTGATTTTCACTTACAGATCCAATCAGATTTCCGGCTCTACCAGATGGCAGGCGCAGAAATGACCCGGACGAATTTCACGCAGCTGCGGCTTCGACTCTCTGCACTTGTCGCAGGCGACCGGGCAACGGCCGGCAAAGTTGCAGCCCTTCGGCGTGTTGATCGGGCTCGGCACATCGCCGGAAAGAATCTGGCGGTGCTTCTGTGCTTCTGCACTCGGGTCCGGAATCGGCACTGCGGAAAGCAGAGCCTTGGAGTACGGATGCAGCGTGTGCGCATACAGATCGTCGGAAGAAGCGAGCTCAACGACATTGCCGAGGTACATAACGGCGATACGGTCGCTGATGTACTTGACGATGTTGAGGTCATGCGCAATGAAGAGGAACGTCAGTCCGAGCTGCTGCTGCAGGTCGTGCAGCAGGTTGATGATCTGGGACTGGATGGAAACGTCCAGTGCTGAGATCGGCTCATCGCACACGATGAATTCCGGCTCGATAGCGAGCGCACGGGCAATGCCGATACGCTGGCGCTGACCGCCGGAGAACTCATGCGGGAAGCGGTTGGCGTGCTCTTTGTTCAGGCCGACCAGCTCGAGGAGCTCGTACACGCGCTCCTGACGGCGCTTTGCGTCGTACATGCCGTGGATGACCATACCCTCTTCAATGATGGAGGAAACGGTCATACGCGGATCCAGAGAAGCGTACGGATCCTGGAAAATGATCTGCGCTTTTTTCGCATACTTGAAACGCGTTGCGGCGTTTTTCAGATTCAGCTCTTCGCCGGCATAGTAGAGCTTGCCGGACGTTGCGGGATAAATGCCCATGGCCACACGGCCGAGCGTGGACTTGCCGCAGCCGGACTCGCCGACAAGGCCGAGCGTTTCGCCCTTATAAATATCGAGAGAAATGTGGTCGACGGCCTTCAGCATACCGCCGGAAACCTTAAAGTGCTTGCATACGTCGTCCAGAACGATCAGTTTTTCATTACTGCTCATCCGGCTCACCCCTTTCTGCTGCGCTCGGGCAATCGGGATGGAGCAGCCAGCATGCTGCCTCATGACCCTCGCCCACCTTGAATACCGGCGGCTGCTCCTCATGACAAATCTTCATGCAGTGTGTGCAGCGGGCACCGAAACCGCAGCCCTTCGGCGGGTTCAGCAAATCCGGCGGTGTGCCGGGGATGGAAACAAGGCGCTGGGTCTTGTTCATATCCACGGACGGCAGGCTCTTTAACACTGCCTGCGTGTACGGGTGCGCATTGCGGTAGAAAATATCCTCGCAGGTGCCGGTCTCTACAACCTTACCTGCATACATGACCGCCACGCGGTCTGCCATGGACGCCACAACGCCGAGGTCGTGCGTGACGAACACCGTCGCCGTGCCGAGCTTTTGCTGCACGTCGCGCAGCAGATCTAAGATCTGCGCTTGAATGGTCACATCCAGCGCGGTCGTCGGCTCGTCGGCAAATAAAATGCGCGGGTCGCCCGCGAGCGCGATGGCCAGCACCACGCGCTGGCGCATCCCGCCGGAAAAGCTGTGGGGATAGAGCGCCATGCGCTCCTGCGCGTGGTCGATGCCGACAAGCTCAAGCAGTTCGATCACGCGCGCTCTTACGGCGCTTTTTTCGAGCTTTGGCCTGTGCGCAAGCACTGCTTCGGCGATCTGTGCGCCGATCGTCATCGTCGGATCAAGCGCGGTCATCGGGTCCTGGAACACCATGGAAAAGAGCGAACCGCGCAGCGCTGTCATTTCGCGCTCGCGATAAGCCGTAATGTCCGTGCCGTCTACGATGATCTTGCCGGACTTGATTTTTGCCGTCTGCGGCAGAAGGCGCAGGATGCTCTTGCACAGTACGCTTTTGCCACAGCCCGATTCGCCGACAATGGCGAGCACCTCGCCCGCTTTCAGCGAAAAGCTCACGTCGCGTACCGCCTGCGCCTCGCCCGCGGGGGTGAAAAAGCTGACGGAAAGGTGCTCGACGTTCAATAAATCTGCCATGCAAAATGTCCCCTTTATGCAAGACAAAGGGGCTGATGCCAGCCCCTCGTCAAAGATGTCAACGGCGTTTACTCGCCGATCGTCCAGTCCTGAATGTTCCAGAAAATGCCGACGCCGTGATGCCCAAGCACCGTGTCCGCATCGATGCCGTGGATGGTGGATTTGGCGACATAGTTCGCGTCGATGTAGCAGATAAAGGCGTAGGCCGGATCGTCCGCGAGCGCGTGCAGGAATTTGCTGTAATACTCTTTGCGGACGGCGTCGTCGCTGCTCTGGCGCGCGAGCGTCAGATATTCGTCCACCAGCGCATTTGAGTAGCCCGAGTAGTTCGCGCCCTTATCCGTGCCGAAGACCTTGTAGGTGTGGTCGTCGGCGTCAAACGGGCTGCCCCAGCCGATGAGACATGCCATCTGGCCGCTCCAGTCCATCTGCGCGGGGATGTCCACCGTGCAGTGGATGCCAACTTCTCTAAGCTGCTGCGCCGCGGCCTGCGCGATGTCGATGCGGTCCTGCTCGCCGGACATGACGCTGATGACGAAGCCAATCTCCTCGCCGTTTCGCTCGTAGTAGCCGCTATCGCCCATCGTGCAGCCGACGGATTCAAGAATTTCTTTCGCTTTTGCGGGATCGTAGTCGTAGTGGTTCACGGTCTCGTCGTTGTAGACATTGCGCTGGAGCGGGCTGTGCGCCGCCATGCCCTGCCCGAGCAGCACCGAATCGACAATGGCCTGACGGTCGATGGCGTAGCAGACGGCGGGGATGATGTCGCGGTTTTCCGTCCAGTAGGGGTTGTTGAAGTTGAAGAGGATGCCGCGGTAGTCCGCGGTGGTCATGTCGTAGCAGGTGTAGCCGTCCTTGCCCGCGAAGTTCTGCGCGTTTTTCGGGTCGAGCAGCGCAAGGTCGATCTCGCCGGACTCAAGCTGCATGGCCTGCGCGTTGTCGTCGGGTACGATCTTGAAGATGACGCGCTCGATGTTCGGCGCGCCCAGGAAGTAGTCCTCGTTGCGCACGAGCACGATGGACTGCCCGGCGTCCCAGCTTTCGAGCTTGTAGGGCCCCGTGCCGACGGGGGCACGGAAGAAAGCGGATTCCTGCATGTCCTCGCCCTCGAGCAGATGCTGCGGCAGGATCGCCATCGTCATGTACTCTAAAAACGCGGCGTTCGGCTCAGCGAGGCGGAACGAGACGGTGTGGTCGTCGAGCACGGTGATCTCCTGCACGTCCTCGTAATTCGGCGCGTTTTCCGAGCCGTTGTCGGGGTCCATGATGGCTTCGATCGTGAATTTGACGTCCCGCGCCGTGAACGGCTCGCCGTCGTGCCACTTCACCCCCTCGCGCAGGTAGAAAGTATAGGTGCAGTTTGCCTCGTCATAGTCCCAGCGCTCGGCGAGGGCGGGAACGATCTGGTCATTGCCGTCGTGCGCGGTCAGTCCGTTGAAGAGCAACAGATTGATCTCGCAGTGCTCGTCCATCGCGGGATCGATGCGCGTGTAGTCGGCAGAGCCGTAGACGAGCGTGGACGGCGCGTCGTCGGTCGAATCGCCGCCGCTCTGCCCGCAGGCAGCGAGGGAGAAGAGCATCGCGAGGGACAGCAGAAGAGTCAGCGCTTTTTTCATGGGAAACTCCTTTGGGGAAAATGTGGAAACGCCGCATCGCCGGATGCAGCGAAAAATATGACAGTTTGTAGTATAGGGGAAATTCCCGCCCGCCACAAGCCGGGTGGGGGATACGACGGGCAAAGTTTTTCCAAAAAATCACGGCGCGCGGCGGAAATTCCCCGCTTTTTGTCCTTTTTGCGAATCGCGCTTGCACTTTCTGCGCGGCAATGGTACAACATTATGCCGAAAATACAGCAAAGGAGTTTGCTTTTTATGAAATTAGGTATCGAAAGAAATGGACCTGATTTCATAAGTCTTCAAAAATCGGCAAAGGTCCATAAAAGTCCACAGCTTCAAGGCGTTTTGGGGTTTGAGCGTCATAAAACTCAATGCCGCACCCTAAGGCTCCATGCCGGTTTGGTACAGTAGTGGTACAGTCGATTTGTTATTTGAGAAAGGCTCTATGCAACGGCCTGTTCATTGCCCGCTCCAACAGGAGTGTGACACGCACTGAGGGAGTGCCATCTCTGCCGACACACAAAGTCATAGAGGAGGCATACCGTCTGGGCGCAAGCTCTGTGCTCCCAAAGCCTTTTACGGAACGGGCGCTGGTCGAGCGGATACACGATGCACTGCGCAGTGATCGTCCCTGATCTGCACACATCAAAAAAAGTGACCGCCATCTCAAAGAGCTGTTGCTCGCCGGGGCGGCGGTCATTTCTGCACGGTAAGGGCGCTCATGGCTCATGCCGGCAATCGTGACGAAAGGACGATAGCTAAAGCGGCACTATTACGTAAAAACTCCCGGCATTCACAGCGGATGAACTGCACCCCATTTGTTAGACAGTATGATATACTATCTAACAAGTGGGGTGTTTTGCTATGCCAAAAGGAGTACCAAACAAACGATATACGCCGGAGTTCAAGAGAATGGTTGTAGAAACCATGAAAAAAGAACATCTGAGTATCTATGCAGCGATGCAGGAATTTGGAATTAACGACCATAAAATTATAGAGCGCTGGGAACGCATTTATTTGGAAGAAGGGCCGGAAGGGTTAGCCATCGAACGGCGTGGCCGCAGCAGTAAGGGTCGTCCGCCAAAGCAGTTGCCGAAGCAGGTGGAAGAAAATCTGCTGGCCGAAGTGCAGCGACTGCGTGCGGAGAACGATTATAAGGTCAACCTCAAGACAGAGATCATGATCGAGGATCTTTACGACAAGGTCAATGCCATCCTGGCCAGACAGACCGCACTGGAAAAACAGCTGACGGAGAAGGGTGAAAGCGCATGGCAAAAATGAGGGAGGACAGAGCCGTCCTCCCTCATTTTTTGCTGTTTTTGCGCAACGCGGAATCCTCCTCCGCAAACCTGCGCGCTTTTGTTGAGATGCCTCTCCGGCGCGTAAAGCCCTTATACGTGCAAGACTCTATGTTGCTTTACAGCCGGAAGTGCTTCTTAAGTTCTTGGTTTTCCCCCAGCACCAGCAGCGTCATATCAGCGTCCAGCACAGTTTCCGGGGAGATGTTCACATCGGTCTTGCCGTTCCGCTTCACGCCGAGGATGTTGACGCCGTATTTTCTGCGGATGTCCAGCTCGCCGATGCTGCGGCCCTGCCAATCCTCCGGCACGGCGACCTCGATAATGGCGTGCTGCTCGTCCAGCTCAATGTAGCTGAAAATATGGTTGGCGGTATAGCGGATGGCCGCCCACTTCGCCAGCTGCTTTTCCGGGTAGGCGACCGCGTCCGCGCCGTTGCGCAGCAGAAATTTCGCCTGCACATCCCGCTCAGCGCGGGATACCACATATTTTGCTCCCAGCTCCTTGAGCAGCGACGTCGTCTCCAGCGAATTCTGAAAATTTCCGCTGATGGTGACATAGCAGACATCGTAATTGCTCACGCCCAGCGAGCGCAGAAAGTCCACACGGGTGCTGTCACCGATCTGCGCGTTGGTGACAAAGGGCATACACTCGTTGACGCGCTCCTCGTCTTTGTCCACTGCCATCACCTGATGGCCCAGCTCGTTGAGCTGCATGGCAAGATGCCGCCCGAAGCGGCCCAGTCCGATCAATAATACCGTTTTCATCGTGTGCTCCTTTCAGCCTACGGTAATTTTCTCCTGCGGATAGCGGGCGTAAGTCAGATCATGCCCGGAGAATGCGGCGTAGATCAAGGTCAATCCGCCGACGCGCCCGAAGTACATCAGCAGGATGAGAATGCTCTGCGACAGGACTCCCAGCTGCGGCGTCAGCCCCAGCGTCAGGCCCACCGTACCGGCGGCGGACGCTGTTTCATAGAGACAGGCACCGAGGGGAAGCTCCTCCGCTGTGCTGATGACCGCCGCCCCCGCAAAGGTCAGCCCCAGATACAGCAGCAGAATGGCGGCGGCGTTGCGGACAGTGGATGTCTCCAATCTGCGGTGGAAGAGCTGCAGATCCTCTCGCCTGCGGAAGGCGGCAATGGCGTTGGCAATGAGAACTGCCAGCGTCGTGACCTTCATGCCGCCCGCCGTGGAGCCGGGTGCTCCGCCGGTGAGCATCAGCAAAATGGTGACCGCCTGAGAGGCATCTGTCATCTCCGTCAGATCCACTGTGTTATAGCCGGCCGTCCGCGGCGTGACCGACTGAAAAAGGGAGGCCAATATCCGCTCTCCCACGGGGAGGTCCGCAAAGTCCGTCAGATAAAAGAGGACCGCCGGAATCGTGATCAAAAGCGCCGTCGCGCTCAGAATGACCTTGCTCTGCATCCGGTAACGCCGCAGGTGCAGACCGTGCGTACAGACATCGTCCCACGTTAGAAAGCCGATGCCGCCTACGATGATCAGCAGCATGATCACGATGTTGACCAGCGGGTCGGCGGCATACGCCGTCAGCGAGGGGTAGAGGGAATCCGTCCGCCCCAGAATATCGAAGCCCGCATTGCAGAAGGCGGAAACGGAATGGAAAACGGACATCCATACGCCCCGCAGTCCATAGTCCCGGCAAAAGGCTGGCAGCAGCGCCAGCGCGCCCAGCAGCTCGACCAGAAAGGTCCCCTTGAGGATAAATCTCGTCAGGCGCACGATGCCGCCCACCGCAGGGGCGGAGATGGCGTCCTGCATGGCGCTGCGCTCCTTGAGCGTGATATTCCTGCCTGAGAGCATCAGAAAGGTCACCGCACCGGTGATCACCCCCAGCCCGCCGATCTGGATCAGCAGCAATATGACTGTTTGACCGAAGGCGGACCAGTAACTGCCGGTATCCTGCACCACCAGCCCCGTCACGCAGACAGCGGAGGTGGAGGTGAACAGTGCCTCATGAAACGGCGTCCAGACCCGCTGTACTGTGGCGATAGGCAGCATCAGCACCAACGCCCCCAGCAGGATCACGCCCGCAAAGCCGAGGATCATAATTTGAAAAGAAGTCAAATGCCGCTTTAAGCGAAACACAATCTCCGTCACATCACACACCTCCTTGAAACAATGGTACTCTCAATTTTCCATACAGTATAGCACGGCTTTTGCAATGTGTCTGTATGTATCTTGTAAAATTTTTAGGTGCAGAGTCCTTATTTGCAGCCCAGAGGCGGGCTGCAAAGCTGCGGTTGACAGACTTTGGTGCATAGAATTCTCCGCGTAACCTGTAAATTTTTCCTGATTTTTTACAGGAACCCTTGCTTTTTTCAATATTTGTTCTAAGATAAGCTCTCTGTCTGTCATATTCAGCTAAAATTCTACGAAGCTTTTTAAAAAAGCCCCAACGGGAGAACTAATATGCTCAAAGAAAAAACATCCGATGTATCCATGACAAATACAAATCAAGGCTCTGGCACTGCTGCTGAAGCGGCAGTGCCCATGAGCCATGGCCTTTGGAATACGTGGCGCAAAAATCTCCTGCTGTTCTGCCTGACCGGCGTTTATGTGGAGCTGTGCCTGCATCTGTGCGTATTCGGCTCGATGGACCGGTACGCGGGATATCCTGTCCTGTTTGGCCTGCTGGGTGGCGCACTCTGCACGCTGGTAGTCTCAAGCCTGCCAAAGGTTCTGCGCCAGATCACAGGGGTTCTCCTGGTCGCGGCACAGGTGCTGCTGGCCGAGGTGCAGCTGGTCTATCACTGCATCTTCGGAGATTTCATGCCCGTCAGCCAGATCGGCATGGGCGGAAATGTGGTCGTCAATTTCAACTCGCAGCTTCTCTATGGGATCCGCCAAAATCTGCTGAAGATCCTGCTCCTCCTGCTGCCGCTGATTGCCGTGATCCTTTGCCTTATCTTGCGGAGGGCGCAGGCTCTGAAGCTGCGGCTGCGCTGGAAGCAGGCACTGGCCTCCTTTGCCGTGCTCCTCGCACTGCTGCTGACGGTCACGGGACTCATGTATGTTGGACGGGACAACGCCTTTTCCGCCTATCGTACCTTCACCAATGTGAACACCTCCACCGACAGCAGTTATAAAAAAATCGGTATGCTGGCCACCACGGCGCAGGAGCTTCGATACATGCTCTTCAGCGGCAGCGGCAGCATTATGATCACGCCGTCGTCCTTGAATATAAGCGATGTTCCGCGGACATACAGCAGCAACTCCTATAACGTGATCGAAAGCATCGATTTTACGGCTCTTGCAGACAGTACCGACAGCGATATTCTCAAGGCCACAGACGAGTATCTATCAAATGCGACACCCACCCGCAAAAACAACTACACAGGACTTCTTAAGGACTATAACCTCATCACCATCTGCGCCGAGAGCTTCTGCCCGTGGTTTATCAGCGAGGAGCTGACGCCGACGCTCTACAAGCTGAGCCATACGGGTATTCTCTTTGAAAATTACTACGGCACGTTCCAGTCCGTCACCACCAACGGCGAATACACCATGTGCATGGGGCTTTATCCGGATATGTCCCGCACGAAGACGGATTCCAGCTTCAATGTGGCGGGCACCAACTATCTGCCGTTCTGCCTGGGCAATGCGCTCAAGGGCATGGGCTATCAAGCCTGGGGCTATCACGACTACATCGGGGATTTCTACAACCGGAACATCACCCACGCCAACATGGGCTACACGTTCAAGGCGGCGGATTCTGGTCTGGCCATGAAGATCGACTGGCCCTCCTCCGATCTGGAGATGATGGAGGCCTCCGTGGACGACTACATCAACAGCGGAGAACCCTTCCACGCCTATTACATGACCTTCAGCGGTCACTACCAGTACAACTGGGACAACGCCATGAGCGCCAAAAACCGCGACGCGGTGAAAGATCTGCCCTATTCTGAGCCGGTGAAGGCGTACATTGCCTGCAATCTGGAGCTGGAATACGCACTGGAGTACCTGATGCAGCGGCTGGAGGAGGCTGGCGTTGCCGACAAGACCTGCATCGTCCTGACCAACGACCACTACCCCTACGGCCTGACCGAAGACGAGTACAACGAGCTGGCAGGGCAGACGCTGGACACCACCTTTGAGAAGTACCGCAACAGCTTCATCTGCTATGTTCCCGGCCTTTCAGAGAACATCGTGGTGGATGAATACTGCTCCACGGCGGACATCTTGCCGACACTGCTGAATCTCTTCGGCGTGGACTACGATTCCCGCCTGCTGGCGGGCACCGATGTACTCTCCAGCGGCCTCCATGTAGCGGTGCTGTCGGATAAGTCCTTTCTGACGAAGACCTTCCGCTATGACGCCGGTACGGAAACCGTGATCCCCGCCGATGAAAGCATCACTGTCTCTGACAAGCTGGCGGAAGCCTACCGGCTCTATGTGGACAGCAGGTTCCAGCTCTCCGGCAACATTCTCAACAGCGATTACTACGCCCACGTCTTTGCCAAAGAGTCCAGCGGCGGAAGCCTTGCGGACACGGTGGTATTCACGGACATCAAGAGCATTTTCAATCAGGCCAGCGTCCTCTATATGTACCGCAAGGGCTATGTGGAGCCGGAGACACCGGATACCTTCGGCGGCAAGACCACGGCAAGGCTGGGCGAGTTTGTCGATGTGCTCTACCGCATCGCGGGCCGGCCGGAAACGGACAACACCGCCCTTCCGGCTGACTACGAGAACGAGGAATTCAACGCGGCCCATCCCTATTATAATGCCGTGTGCTGGGCCTATCAGACAAGGCTGCTCCGGCAAAATGATCCCAATGCCGAATACGATGACAAGGTGGACTATCAGACGGCGTGCGTACTGATCCGCCGCTACGCGATCATGGCAGGCGTCGATACCGGCGTGGATCAGACGCAGCTCAGGCAGCTTCTTCGGGATGCCCCCGATCTTGGCAGAGAGGCAGCCAAAGCGATGCTCTGGTGCGATGAAAAGGACATCACCACCCGGGACAGCAGCCTTGACGAGCTGCTGGCGTCCGCTGGCACCCGCATCAGCCGCTACCAGATGACGTCGTTCCTGTTCTACCTCTGCACCTACGAGCTGGATATTGGCAGCTGAGCATGCGGCGCAGATCCTGCCGGAGAAGTGTTCCGCGACCGATTCGCAAAAAGAGTCGCCTTTCTCGGCTGTGTACCGGAAGATACCCATTCGATGCCGCACTACGCTTAATGTTGGAATAAGTAAACATACTCACAAGCATTACACTCAGTGTAGACCTAATGTAGATTCAGACCATTCTGTGTTTACGAAAGTTTACATTGAGTGTAATTTTTTCTGCCTTGAATGGGTGGTCAAACAGGGCCGGCTTTCTGCATTTATTACGAAGGGATGAGACATCCACCCCCTTATTCTCACACGAAAGAAGGAGTTTGATTTGAGCAAACGAAAACACGGACCTACGATTGTACCGGCCTTATCCGCCAAGGTGGATAACAAAGAAAAACGATTCATTCAGGTTGGAAACTCACTGCTCCTCTCCAAGCAGTTCCACGCACTCAGCACCGGCAGCCGGTTTCTCTATTTCTGCATGGCCATGGAGAGCGGCGGAAGGAAGAATTTCATTCTTCCACAAAAGGACGCAAAAATGGCTCACGGGGTAAACCCGCGTAGCCGTCTGATCCGTTTCAGCAAGAACAGCAGCTTTCATTATTTCACCGTCGATGAGATGGGCCTGCGGCTGATGAAGCTGGCGCTGGATGAAATGGCGCTGTATCGGTTTCAGCGGTACTTGCAGCAAAACGGCATTTGCAAAGCATCTATGCTTCCGCTGTATCTGTTCAGTCTGGAGCTGCTTTCGGAGGCGTATGCCTTGAAAAAGGGGAAGCAAATGCGGGCAGAGCTGGATAGAGGCGCATTGTTTTCGTGCCAGGCAGATGTTGTAAAACGGATCTGCAACACAGGACCCAATCTGATCACGATCCCAGACAAATGGCTGCTGGACTTGGATACGGAAAGAGATGATAGCTCAGACGAACTCTTACTTTCCCCAAATGCTACGTTTCAAAGTCAACAGTCCGGAATGTAACACACAGGTGGTAACAGTATGGTCGAGGAATTGCAAGTGCCGATCCATCTGAAAATGACGCTGACGATTAAGGAAGCCGCAGCATACAGCAACATTGGGATCAACAAGATCGAGAGTATGCTGCGCAGTCCGAATTGCCCGTTTGTTCTCTATGTTGGGTCCAAAAAGCTGGTCAAACGCAGGGAGTTCGAGCAATATATCAGCCATAAGTTGATGACTTGACGGTAAGTTCACTATTGAGAAAAGAAAGTCCTTGTGCTACAATTATAAAATGCATAGGGGCTTCTTCTCATAGTGGGAAAGGAGCTTCCGAATGGGTAAAAGTTTACGAGGCAAAGAATGCGGCAAGGGTATCTGCCAGAGAAAGGACGGATTATATAGCGCAAGATTTGTAAGCAGCGAAGGAAAGCGTCAGGTCAAGTGCTTTTCCTCACTTCCGGAAGCACGAAATTGGCTGGACGATGCAAAGTATGCAGACCGTCATGAGGATGTGTTTGCTCCGCCGGATATGACGGTAACAGAATGGTTTGAGTTCTGGATCAGCCACATCGCGGGAGACTTAGCGCCGAACACAAAGAGAAATTACCGGGAGCGGTATGAGTCCAATGTAAAGCCCGTGATTGGTAAGATGCGGCTCACAGATGTCAAGCCGATGCACTGCAAAAAGGTGTTCATACAGATGGATGCTGACTATGCGGGTTCCACCATCCGGCAGACCTATATCACAATGGGTACGATGTTCAAGGCTGCGAAGATGAATGACCTGATTACCAAGCACCCAATGGACGGCGTTCGCTACACAAAGCCGGTCCAAGCGCCGGACGACATTCACTTTTTAACGCGGGATGAGCAAATCAGATTTCTTGAAGTTGCGAAACGCTCCCGCAACTACAATCAGTACGCACTGATTCTTGAAACCGGTTTGCGCACCGGCGAGATGATCGGACTGACGTGGGACGCGATTGATTTCCAGAATCGGACGCTGACGGTCAACAAAACCCTGGAGTACCGCCACAAGCAGCACTTTTGGCGTGCGGGGCCTCCGAAAACGCAGCAGAGCTATCGCACCATCCCGCTGACAGATCGGGCTTATGAAATCCTCAAAGGTATTTGGGATAACCGCCCGGAGCGAAAGGAGTCACCGACGCTGGACAAAACGCTTGAGTACATAGACAGACGTACAGGCGTTTCTTCTCGGCTTGTCATGCGTGATCTTGTTTTTATCAACTGGCGAACAGGAGAGCCAATGAAGAACAGTTCCTATGATACCCACTTATATAAGCTATGCGATGAAGCAGG
>OGOK01001945.1_pt1 | contig 12998 bp, 9 predicted proteins | sample 1552661 | NCBI WGS metagenome assembly OGOK01 (sample SAMEA2580172, study PRJEB22360) | human gut metagenome | biome: human gut; feature: human-associated habitat; material: faeces | place: Denmark | collected 2008/2010
GCAGGCATCCAAAAAAAAATAAAAATATAATACCACCCGCCGCTATACTTGTTACAGCTGTGAGGAAGAAAACTCCCTGCATTGCCTTTTCACGAAATCTGTTTATTCTCATTTAATTATGTCACTCCAAACAGTTGTTTCACCTGTGTAAATTGATTTTACCTGATCAAGTGTGAGGTCATCACATGTGTTTGCATTGTTTACGATTACTGCGATACCGTCTTTTGCGATTGTTTCAACCTTGAGTGCGCTCTTTTCCTCATCCTTAAGGTCACGGGACGCCATACCGATATCACATGTACCGCCCATAGCTGACTGCATACCTGCCGATGAGTCAGATGTCTGGATTTCAACCTTAGCGTTTGTGTTTACCTTCTGATAAGCCTCGGCAAGCTTTTCCATTACAGGTGATACCGAAGAAGAACCTGCTACGCTGATTTTGCCTGACGGCTTCTTACCGCTGTATGCGGCATTTTCCGAAACTGTTACATAACCGTTGTCCGAAACAATCTTCTGACCGTCTGAGCTCATTATGTAATCAACAAAATCCTGAGCAACATCGCTGAGTTCGCCCTTGAAAGCAATGTTGAACGGACGGCTTACTGCATAGTCGCCTGATTTTACATTATCGGCTGTTGCCTCAACACCGCCGATTTTAAGAGCCTTTACCGTATCGTTGAGTGAACCGAGTGAAATGTAACCGATTGCCGCCTCGTTATCCTTAACATTTGTGATAACAGCCTCTGTGCTGTTGATTGTTACAGCCGAAGTAGTTGTGTTGTCTGTCTTGTTGTCGCCGTCCTTAACAAGAACGCCTGTAAGCTCTGTGAATGCGTCTCTTGTGCCTGAGCCTTCTTCTCTTGTTACAACAGAGATTGTTTTTGATGCGTCAAACTTTGCGGCATACGAACCTGCGTCGGATGAACCGTTTGATGAAGAGCCTGCACCGCCGCAGCCTGCAAATGCAGAAACTGCAAGAACACCGAATAATGCTGTTGCCGTAATTTTTTTAGTCATAGAGTTCATTTGAATTTTCTCCTTAAATTCATATCATTTGTGTACCTCTTTCGTACAACATCAGTCTATGACTGTTTTGTAAAATACGCTGTTTGTCAATTGTAAAAAGAGTGTAAATAAAAATATAGGTTTTGTATGCCAAAATAAATTTTTACAAATTTGCGTGACAAAGCCTTTTATTTGTGGTACAATATTACAGAAGTGTGCAGGATGTAAAATAAATCCTGCAAAATTTCAAAATCAACTTACATAAGATTTACAGAGAAATATTATTCCAAGGAGGTCATTTTAGTGGCTGAAAACAAAATCCCATACAAAATATACCTTGACGAAAGCGAAATCCCGACAAAATGGTACAATGTTCGTGCAGATATGAAAAACAAGCCTGCACCGCTTTTAAATCCTGCAACACTCAAGCCTATGACACACGCAGACCTTGCTCCCGTGTTCTGTGATGAGCTTATTGATCAGGAGCTTGACGATACAGACGCATACATTGACATTCCGGAAGAAATTCAGAACTTCTATAAAATGTACCGTCCATCTCCGCTTATAAGAGCATATTTTCTTGAAAAGGCTCTTGACACTCCCGCAAAGATTTACTACAAATTCGAGGGCAACAACACAAGCGGAAGCCACAAGCTCAACAGCGCAATTGCTCAGGCTTACTACGCTAAAAAGCAGGGACTTAAAGGTGTTACAACCGAAACAGGCGCAGGTCAGTGGGGTACTGCCCTTTCAATGGCTTGTTCATATTTCGGCCTTGACTGCAAGGTATTTATGGTAAAGGTTTCATACGAGCAAAAGCCTTTCAGAAGAGAGGTTATGAGAACCTACGGTGCAAGCGTTACTCCGTCACCGTCAACAACAACGGAAGTCGGCAGAAAGATTCTTGAGGCTCACCCCGGTACAACAGGAAGCCTTGGCTGTGCTATTTCTGAGGCTGTTGAGGTTGCAACTCATACAGACGGCTACCGTTATGTACTCGGAAGTGTGCTTAATCAGGTACTTCTTCATCAGTCCGTTATCGGTCTTGAGGCAAAAGCCGCTCTCGAAAAATACAATGTAAAACCTGACATCATCATCGGCTGTGCAGGCGGCGGTTCAAACCTCGGCGGTCTTATCTCTCCGTTTATGGGCGAAAAACTCCGTGGCGAAAATGACTACAAGTTTATCGCTGTTGAGCCGGCATCATGCCCAAGCCTTACAAGAGGTAAGTTTGCATATGACTTCTGCGACACAGGTATGATTTGTCCTCTTGCAAAGATGTACACGCTCGGCAGCGGATTTATTCCGTCAGCCAACCACGCAGGCGGACTTCGTTTCCATGGTATGAGTTCAACACTTTCTCAGCTTTACCATGACGGTCTTATGGAGGCAAGAGCAGTTGAGCAGACAAGCGTATTTGCAGCAGCAGAGCAGTTTGCAAGAGTTGAGGGTATTCTCCCTGCTCCCGAAAGCAGTCACGCAATCAGAGTTGCAATTGACGAGGCTCTCAAGTGCAAGGAAACAGGCGAAGAAAAGACAATTCTCTTCGGTCTTACAGGTACAGGCTACTTTGATATGGTTGCTTATCAGAAGTATAACGACGGCGAAATGAGCGACTACATTCCGACAGACGCCGACCTCCAGCAGGGCTTTGACGGCTTGCCAAAGGTTGACTAATGCGAGTGTCTCGCACCCGGTTCGTGAAGACAGTTTGTTATATTCAAACTTTTGACACCCGAGCGTAGCTTGGTTGTCAATTTACGAACTAACACTATATTAATATTTATCGGAATATAAAAAAAGAAAAGAGGTCAGTAATCGCTGACCTCTTTGTTATAGGAGATGATTTTTTGAAAACACCTGTTCTTGAAAGTGAACGAGTCATTTTACGCCCATTAACCGTTAACGATGCTAAAACGGCATTTAACAACTGGACAAGTGATAATCGAGTTACAAAGTATATGCGGTATAATTCTCACACAAGCCTTGATGATACAATTGAATGGCTTAAAATGGTTGAATATGCAGAAAATTCTGACAAGCAATACGATTGGGGATTTATTGACAAAAAAGCGGGTACTCTTTTCGGCAGTGGCGGTCTTGTATGGAATGATGATGAACAGATGTACGAAATCGGTTACAACTGTATGTTTGATTATTGGCACAAAGGCTTTACAACTGAAATAGCCGCAGTAATTCTTAATTTTGCAAAGAACGTTTTAAAGCAAACAAAGATTTACGGTTGCCACGCTGTTGAGAATGTAAACTCGGGAAAAGTTATGATTAAAAATGGATTTGTACCTACCGGATATACTACCGTAACAAACTTTGACGGCACAACTAAAAAGGCACGAACCTACATTTTAAACTTTTAACTATTATACGCAATGAGTGCAATATTTGATGCACAGTTTTCTTCATTTAAATAACAAGTCAGTGTGTTTTATTCGTTTTGGTTTTGCAACCAAAACGATTGGCGAACACGGTTCTCCCCTACATTATTTTGGTAACTGTATCTCATTTATACAGTTTATTTTCATCATAAATTTTATGCCATTACTTAGCGGGCGGATGATATCCGCCCCTACGGAATTGTGCGAACAATTACAATACTACGCTCGGGCATAATATGTTTTTTGACATTACAAACTATCTACACGAATCGGGAACGGCGACTCGCCGTGCGGGCGTCCGATGAACGCCCCTACAAAACTGTATTTACTTGCAATATTCATAAAACCAAACAAAAAACGGTTGGATTACTTTTTTCGTAAATCCAACCGTTAATTTTTTTATTTGGTAATCTAAAATCCGAACTTATTCTCTGCCGGCACGAACGCTTGCGGAGGCAAGTATATACACAAAACCGAGGAGAATATCGGTTGCTATGTCGAACACTTCAATCACAAAAACAACCTGTCCGTTGACAACATTAAATATGATGTTAAGCACTCCGATAAGCACAAGCACTACTGCGAGTTTGCCCGAAGTTTTCAACATTTTTTTCATATCGGGCGGTGATGTCTTTTTTGAAACAGCTCTCAGTCCCATTGAACCTACTGCGAGCTTCAGCACCATTGAAACGGTGACGGTCACGATTAGCAGATAGTCGAATACTGATGCCGATCCGCCGTCAAATGACGGGATAATCGTATTAACCAGCTTATATGCAACCAAAATTCCCGAAAATATAACTCCGAGAAACATTACAACTGCCGTTACTTTGATTTTTTCTTTCATAAGACACACCCCCGTGAAGATTTAAGTTATCAGCCGATAAGTTCCTTAATTTTTGACTCTGCAAGAGCAGGATCTGCCTTACCTCTGCTGTTCTTCATAACATTTCCGACAAGCGACTTAATTGCCTTTTCCTTGCCGTTCTTATAGTCCTCAACAGCCTTTGGATTGCCCTCAACAGCTTGCTTGCACAAATCGTTGAGTGCGTTTTCGTCAAGACCGCCCATATCGCTTTCGCTGATAAATTCAAGAGCACCCTTGCCGCTGTCAAGCATTTTTTCAAGTGTTGCCTTTGCAAGGTTGTTGCGGATTTTACCGCTGTCAAGAAGTTTTACAAGCTCGTTAAGCTGTTCGGGAGTAACCGCAACATCAAAGATTTCCTTGTCAGCCTCGGTTTCCGTTCTGCGGAAAATCTGACCGATAATGAAGTTTGAAACTGTCTTTGGTGACTTAACACCCTCGCAAGCCTTGTCAAAATACTCGCTGATTTTGCGGTACTTTGTAAGAAGCTGTGCATCCTTTTCGGGAATTGCAAGTTCGTCAATATATCTTCTGCACTTATCGGCAGGAAGTTCAGGCATTGCAGCCTTGATTTCTTCAACAACATCTTTCGGAACATGGATAGTAACAAGGTCGGGATCACGGAAATAACGGTAATCGTGAGCGTCCTCTTTACTTCTCATTGAAGATGTTGTGTTAGTTGCATCGTCATAACGGAGAGTTTCCTGAACAACACTTCCGCCGTTTTCAATAAGGTCAACCTGTCTTTCAAACTCATACTCCATAGCCTTTGCTATGTTGTTAATTGAGTTCATATTTTTAATTTCGGTTCTTGTACCAAGCTTTTCGCTGCCCTTTGGACGAACCGAAATGTTTACATCGCAACGCATTGAGCCTTCCTGCATCTTACAGTCGGAAATTCCGATGTAACGCATAACCTGCTGAAGCTTTTCAACATATTCTCTCGCCTCGTCAATTGAACGAATGTCAGGCTCTGAAACGATTTCGATAAGAGGAACACCGCCACGGTTATAGTCAACATATGTGTCGCCGTGCTGATGAATGAGCTTTCCTGCGTCCTCTTCGATGTGAATGTGGTGCAGACGGATTTTTCTGCCGTTTGAAAGCTCAACATAACCGCCTATAATAAGCGGAGCATAAAGCTGGCTGATCTGATAAGCCTTTGAAAGGTCGGGATAGCAGTAGTTCTTTCTGTCCATTTTTGAAATCTCTGCGATTTCACCGTGAACTGCAAGACCTGCACGGATTGCATAGCGAACTACCTCACGGTTAAGCTTTGGAAGTGTTCCCGGCAGACCGATACACACGGGACAGCAATGGCTGTTTGGCGCACCGCCGAATTTTGTAGTACAGCCACAGAAGATTTTTGTCTTTGTGGCAAGCTCAATATGGGTTTCAAAACCCGCAACTAATTCGTAACTCACAGCTTAACACCCCACTTTGTATCCTTAAAGTTTTCAGCAGCAACCTGCTGATATTTGTATGCCGCATTAAGAATTTCAGCCTCGCCGAAGCTCTTGCCGATAAGCTGCATACCAATCGGCATACCCTTTGCGTTGAATCCGCACGGAACCGAAACACCCGGCAGACCTGCAATATTGACAGGTACAGTGCAGATATCCGTAAGATAGGTTTCAATCGGATCGCTTACAGCGTGTCCCTTTTCAAATGCTGTCATAGGAACTGTCGGAGCAAGGATTACATCGCACTTTTCAAATGCGTTGTTGAATGCCTTAACGATAGTGCCACGAAGATTCTGAGCCTTTTTGTAATAAGCGTCATAGTAACCTGCGGAAAGAACATAGGTACCGAGGAGGATTCTGCGTTTAACCTCTTCGCCGAATCCCTCCGAACGGGTACGGCAAACCATATCGTGAGTGCCGTTGTAATGCTCGGTTTTGTAACCGAAACGGATACCGTCATATCTGCCGAGGTTTGAAGATGCCTCGGCACAGGCGATGATATAGTAAACAGGAAGGGCAAATTTGAGTTCGGGCAGGTCAAAGTAAACAATCTCTGCGCCCATTGACTTGTAGATATCGGCAGCCTTTAAGACTGCCTCTTTTACATCGTCACGGACACCCTCAAGATATTCCTTTGCAATACCGATTTTCATGCCCTTGATGTCATTGTTGAGTTTTGAATAAGTGTCACCGACAAAGCCCTTTGAGGTTGAATCTTTTTCATCTCTCTTTGAAATTGCATCAAAAACAATTGCAGCGTCCTCAACAGACTTTGTAATCGGTCCAATCTGGTCAAGTGAACTTGCATATGCGATAAGTCCGTAACGGGAAACCGCACCGTAAGTAGGTTTAAGACCTACAATACCGCAGAATGATGCCGGCTGACGGATTGATCCGCCTGTATCAGAGCCAAGACCGTAAGCGGCAATGTTTGCGCCTACCGCACTTGCAACACCGCCTGATGAACCGCCTGAAACATAGTTTGAATCAAACGGATTCATTGCGCCGCCAAAGTATGATGTTTCGCATGAAGAACCCATTGCGAACTCGTCCATATTCGTCTTGCCGAGCATAACTGCGTTTTCGCCTGCAAGAGTTTCCCAAACGGTTGCGTTATAAATCGGCTTATAGCCTGTGAGAATTTTTGAACAACAGGTTGTTTCAATTCCCTTTGTTGAAATATTATCCTTTAGCGTCATCGGAACACCCTCGAGCATACCGATTTCCTCGCCGGAGGCAATTTTTCTGTCAACAGCCTCGGCAGTTTTCAGAGCCTCCTCGCCTGTTACATTAACATATGCGTTAAGCTCACCGTCAGCCTTTTCGATTTCATCAAGATAGCTTTTTGTAAGCTCGGTACATGAACACTCTTTTGACACAAGCATTTCATGAATTTTTTCAATAGAACCCATTTTTACACCGCCTTACTCTCTGTTTCTTACAAGGAAGTGATCCTCTGCCTGCTCGGGAGCATTTGAAAGAATTTCCTTTGTATCGTAGGACTCAACAACCTCATCCTCACGAAAAACATTTGACAGATTGTTAATATCGTCAAACTCCTCGCCGTCTGTCGGAGCGTTATTGATTGTGTCGGCAAAATCTATGATTTCCTGCATTGACTTTGTAAGGCCGTCAAGCTCCTCTTCGGGAACAAAAAGCTTTGAAAGCAACGCAATGTTTTCAACATCTTCTCTTGTTACCATAAAAACCGTCCTTTTTAAAGAAAATAGGGCAAGTCATATAATATATAACTCGCCCTTTGAGTTTGAATATATGACTGCAAATGCAGTTTTTATCTTAATTTAATATGAACCTCACGGAGCTGCTGTTCTGTTACCTCACCCGGTGAACCGAGGAGAAGATCCTGAGCATTGGAGTTCATCGGGAATGCAATAACTTCTCTGATGTTCTCTTCCTCTGTAAGGAGCATAATCATACGGTCAACGCCCGGAGCCATACCTGCGTGCGGCGGAGCACCGTACTGGAACGCATTGTAGAGTGCAGAGAACTTAGCCTTGAGGTCATCCTCGCTGTAGCCGGCAAGCTCGAACGCTTTTTTCATAATTTCAATATCGTGGTTACGAACAGCGCCTGATGAAAGCTCTACACCGTTGCAAACGATATCGTACTGATAAGCAAGAACCTCTTCGGGATCCTTGTTAAGAAGGCTGTCAAGACCGCCCTGTGGCATTGAGAAAGGATTGTGTGTGAAGATAATTTGATTTGTTTCTTCATCTCTCTCAAACATCGGGAAGTCAACGATAAAGCACATTTCAAAACGGCTTGTATCGATAAGGTCAAGACGCTTTGCAACCTCTGTTCTGATCTGACCCGCAAGCTTTGGAGCTTCCTGAGCAGTATCGGCGATAAAGTAGATTACATCGCCTGCTTTTGAACCGTTACGGCTGATAAGTTCTTCACGGTCGCCCTCTTTAAGGAACTTGTCAATCGGACCGTCAAATGTGAGGTCATCTCTAACCTTAACATAGCCAAGGCCCTTCATGCCGATTGAAAGAGCGAACTCCTCCATCTTCTTGAACCATTTCTTTGACTGACCTGCGGCGTTCGGAACATTTATTGAACGAACTGTCTTTTTGCGGAACGGAGCAAAGTCTGTTTCCTCAAACATATCGCTGATTTCAACAATTACGAGTGGATTGCGGAGGTCAGGCTTGTCTGTACCGTACTTGAGCATACTCTCTGCATACGGAATACGGGCAAACGGAGGCTTTGAAACCTCTTTATTTGAAAACTTCTTGAATGTTTCGTAAAGAACCTCTTCAGCAACAGCAAATACATCTTCCTGTGTTGCAAAAGCCATTTCAAAATCAAGCTGATAGAATTCACCTGGTGAACGGTCTGCACGGGCGTCCTCATCACGGAAACAAGGTGCAATCTGGAAATACCTGTCAAAGCCTGACACCATAAGGAGCTGTTTAAAAATCTGAGGAGCCTGTGGGAGAGCATAGAATCTGCCCTTGTGCTTTCTGCTCGGGATAAGGTAGTCACGAGCGCCCTCCGGAGATGAAGTTGAAAGGATAGGAGTCTGAATCTCCATAAAGCCCATTTCGTTCATCTTGTTGCGCAGAAATGTGATAATCTGCGAACGAATCATAATATTATTGTGAACCTTCGGGTTACGGAGGTCAAGAAAACGATATTTAAGTCTTACTTCTTCGTTGGTATTTGTAGAGGTTGCAACCTCAAACGGAAGAACATTCTTACACTTACCGAGAACCTTGATGTCCTCCGTGTGAACTTCAACGAAACCTGTTGCAATCTTCTTGTTGATTGTTTCTTCGTCACGCTTAACAACAGTACCGCTGAGAGTTACTGTACATTCCTTGTTGATATCTTTAAGGAGTTCATCGTTGTGAACAACAACCTGAAGCACACCGTACTGATCACGGATATCGAGGAACATTACACCGCCGTGGTCACGGATATTTTCAACCCAGCCCGCAACTCTGACCTGCTGTCCGATATTTTCTTCTCTTAACTCACCGCAGGTGACTGTGCGGTATTCATTAGCTTTTATCATTACTGTAACTATCCTTTCACAGATATTTTGCCTGTCAGCCTATTTATTTAGCCTATTCTTCTGTATTATAACACAATTGCTGTATTCAATCAATATTTTACAAAAGATTTTTTAAGCATACGGCAAAATATTCCGTTATTCAACGCTTTTAAGGCTTTCAACCATATTAACGGCTTTAATCTTAAAGCTCATAACCGCATTTACAAGAATTGAAAACAGGAATGTCAGCCCTGCCGCATAGAGGTATGAAGTGAAATAAATATCTCTTCCAAACATAACGTTGTCAACCTCAACCGTCTGAATGATGAAACCTGTCAAAAGGTTTCCGAGGAACAGACCTACGAAAATTCCGAGGATAGTCAGAATTATGTTCTCTTTGTAAATGAAGGATGAAGTTTCACGGTTGTAGAATCCGAGAACCTTAAAGGTTGCAATTTCGCGGACACGCTCGGCAATGTTGATATTTGTAAGGTTGTAGAGTACAACAAAGGCAAGTGCCGCTGCGCAGATTATCATAACCGTAACAACCATATCAAGCGAGTTGAGCATATTTCTAAATTCGTTTAAGCTTGACGCAATGTAGCTTACCGCCGCAATTTTATCATCTGATAAAACCTGTGAGCCGAATTTGTCGCAGGCGGAATCCGAGGTATCTTTGAGTGCGACATCAGCCATATTATAGGTGCAGTCACTGCCGAACAAGCTCTTATAGGCGGTTGGCGTCATGTAGACAAAATTGTAAATGTACTGTTCAAAAATTCCGCTGACCTTGACCTCTGCCTTTTTGCCGTCAACATTCAGTGTGATTTTGTCGCCCGTTTTTATTCCAAGCTCACTGCACATTTTTTCACTGAGCATTACTCCGCTGTCCGAAAGCTTGAATTCTTCTTTGCCCTTTCTTGTATGCAGAGAAACAATTTCGTCAAACTTTTCGGGATTCTGCGGTACAACAAGATTTGTGTCGCTGTCCTTAACCTTACTGCCGTGTGTTACCGTGCATTCCTGCTGTGAAACAAGCATTGAGTGTTTGACATTGCTGTTTTTATCAAGTGTATCTGTCAAAAACGAAAGATTGTCGGCACTTCCGCTGTCTTTCGGAACAACAACGGCGTCGTATTTATAGATTGTTTCAAACTGATCGTGTGTCATCGGTTCAAAGCTGTTGAGCAAACCGAATGCGGCAACAATCAGAGCCGTACAGCCTGCCACACCGATAACAGTCATACAAAGTCTTACCTTGTATCTGAACAGATTTCTTGCGGTCAGCTTTGAGTTAAAGCTCATATGTGACCACAACGGTTTTATGCGTTCAAGCAAAATTCTCTTGCCCGCCTTTGGTGCTTTCGGCCGCATAACAGCCGCAGGCTTTTCATGCAGAGATTTAGCACACACTACAACCGACACAACAACCGTGCAGACAACTGCGGCAACAATTCCGAAAATTATGCTTGTATAGTCGGGTATCAGCGTTATATCGCCGATGTAGTACATAATTTTGTAAGCATCATAAATTACAAACGGCAAGGTGAAAATGCCGATTAAAATACCGATTACACTTCCGATAACAGCCGCAAGCAATGAGTAGATTACAAACTTCATTACAATGCTTGTGTTGCTGTAGCCGAGCGCTTTCAGCGTTCCGATTTCGGTACGCTTTTCCTCAATAAGTCTTGTCATTGTGGTTACGCAGACAAGCACCGCTACGAGCAGGAAGAATACTGGAAATACCGTTGCAACAGCGCCGAGTCTGTCTGCATTTGAAGAAAATGTTGAGTAACCCGGGTTGTCGCTTCTGTCGAAGACATACCACTTTGGTTCTGTAAGAGAATTGATTTCTTCCTCTGCGTCTTTGATTTTATCCTCTGCCTTTTTGAATTCTTCATCGGCTTTTTTAACACCGTCATCATATTCTGTCTGTGCATCGGAGAGTTTTTTCTCGCCGTTTTTCTTTTCTTCGGCAAGCTTTGCAACACCGCTGTCATACTCGCTCTGAGCGTCATTCAGCTTGCTTTCTGCCGAATCAAGCTGAGCCTGACCGTCTGCCGACTGTTGTGCAAGTTCTGCTTTTGCGGCATCAAGCTGTGTCCTTCCGCTTGAAATCTGTGAATATGCGTAGTCAAGCTGAGCCTGTCCCTCACTCTTTTTCTGTTCAAAAAGAGCCTTGCTTTCGGAAAGTCGGCTTTCGCTTTCTTCAAGCTGTGCCTTTGCGGAATCATATGTTGCGTTGAGTTCGTCAAGCTTCTGCTGAGCCTGTTCAAGCTGTGCGTTCAAAACAGCAAGCGTTTCTTCATCGGTTGTCTGACTGATTTGATACTGCAAAGCGGAAACGGCGTCCTCAGCCTGACTTATTCCTGCCAAAAGCTGTGGTTCCTGTTCGGTTTGAAATGTATCCTTTGCCGACTGCAACTGATATTCCGCATTTTCTATTTCAGCCTGTGATTTTGAAATTTCTTTATCAAATTCTGCTTTTGAAGAACTGTATTGTTTTTCGGCAGAATTAAGCTGACTTTCCTTTTCGGCAATCTGAGCCTGTGCATCGGCAATTTTTGTGTTATATTCATTGCGTGAATTTTCAAGCTGTGTCTTGCCGTCCTCAATCTGCTGTTTTGCCGAATCAAGTTTTTTCTGTGCGTCATCGGTCTTGGTTTTCAGCTCTTTTTTGCCGTCATCAATCGCCGTCTTTGCATCGGCAAGCTTCTTTTCGGTTTTTTCTTTATTGTCCGAATACTCCTGTTTTGCATCTGCAAGGTCGCTCTTAGCCTTGTCGATAACCTCAACCGTAAAGCTGTTGCTCCTGTTCTCTCCCACCTTTTCAAAATCGGCGGCTTTATTCTCTATGGCATTATCATAATCGTCCGTGTATGCCAAGAATTTATCCGAAATATCGGTTTTTACATAAAGCTCCGTGTAGCGTTCAAAGGCGAAATCTTCGGGGCAAATGTAGAAATAATCCGAGATTTTTCCGTTGCCGACCGTCGTAGTTCCTCGCTGATATGCTATGTAAAGAGGTGACTGCACAAGACCGACCACCGTGTATTCAAGGGTTTTAAGTTCGGTTGAAGTATCTGTATCGCCCGTCTGTTTTGCAAATCTGATTTTGTCGCCGATTTTATAACCCTCTGCCGTGAACGAGCTTGAATCGGCTGCAATTTCACCCGACTTTTCGGGAAGTCTGCCTTCCGTCAAAACAAGCTTGTTCTGAACGGAATTATCACCGTATTTTTCGGGAAGCGCAATGACTCTCATAGTCCTGCCGCCGCTGTCGGCATCGGTCTGAACATCGCAGAAATATGACGGCATAACAGAGGTTACTCCGTCTGTATTTTTTACCGCCTTTATGTCGTCCTCATCAAATCCGACCGTTGACACAAGTCGGTAATCCATAAGCTCCTGCTCGTCCGTGTAGGTTCTTGCAAGATTGTACATTGACGGAACCGTTGCCTTTATTCCGGCAAAAAATCCTACTCCGAGGGCGATAATCGCCATAATTGAGATGAATCTTGCTTTTGTATTTTTAATTTCTCTGAATGTGTTTTTTATCAAGGATTTAGTCATTGTGACACCTCCTTTTCATTTTTTACCACTCAATTTCTTCAACATTTTTCGGATTTTCATTGTAAATATCTTCAACAATTTTTCCGCTTTTCATTCTTATAATGTGATCCGCCATCGGTGTTATTGCTCCGTTGTGAGTGATGAGAACAACGGTCATTTTGTCTTTACGGCAGGGT
>OGOK01001947.1_pt1 | contig 12991 bp, 7 predicted proteins | sample 1552661 | NCBI WGS metagenome assembly OGOK01 (sample SAMEA2580172, study PRJEB22360) | human gut metagenome | biome: human gut; feature: human-associated habitat; material: faeces | place: Denmark | collected 2008/2010
TCTATGGGTATGTTCTCAGCCCGTCATGTTAAGGCACCCCTACCAGTGAATCGGTTACAAAATTACGGTTTTTGCCCGAAGAAAACAAAAAATATATGTTTTATTGGAAAAATAGTATAACTTTGTCCAGCCATAATGTATATTTGGAACTAATTACTATTCCTTCGTTTTATTATAAGCCTATGATTATCCAACCAATTGAGTGGGGAAAAAATAAGAAGAATGAAGAAAACTTCGAACTTCTTTTTGAAAGATACCATCTTTCCCTCTTAGTTGTAGCTAGTCATTTTGTTCCTCGTACAGCTGCTGAAGACATTATTCAAGATGTGTTTCTAAAATTATGGGAAAAGCGGAAAGAGTTGGATAAGATTGAATCAGTGAAAGATTATCTTTATTCAGCAGTAAAGTATGGTTGCTTTAATTATATTCGTTCGCAGGCAATGGAGCAGCGCTGCATTGAGAAAATCACGGATGAGGCTTTTGAAGAAGTCATGCTGGATGAAGAAGTTTTTATTGAGTTGAGTAAAGCGATAACAGAACTCCCGGAATCTTATCGTAAAGTGATCGAACTTAGTCTGGAGGGCAAACATGCAGATGAAATAGCAAAAATAATGGGAGTTACTCGGGATGCGGTAAATGCGTACAAGAAACGAGCTAAGAGTAGCTTGAAAAAGAAACTTTCATGTCGGGCATACAGTCTGGTTGTTCTTATCTAAATCATAACTTTTGGGCCGGGTAACTGACAAAAGAATAATTTCTTGAAAAAAAAGTAACCACGAAGCGACTAATTTCTCCAGCTCGTGTGTCTTTAAGTAAAATAACGACAAGATTATGGGATATAATGACATTTATCGCATTGCTGCGCTAATCGTAAAATCTATTAAAGGAAAAGAATCTGAAGAGGAACGCAATGAATTGGATGCATGGCGTAATGCTTCAGATAGAAACCGGAGATTATATCAGAAATATCAGGATGCTGAGTATTTTAGAGCACGGTCTATCGTGAAAGAATATGAAAGCTCGGAAAGAATCTGGAAAAGTATTAAGACTGGTATTGCCAAGAAGAAGAAACGGGCATTATTAGTAAAGGTCGTTTCTTGTGCTGCCGTTTTTGCCTTGCTATTGTCTGCAGGTGCTCTTTGGATTATTCAATCTGATGTTCATCAATTCGAGTATCAAGATGATCTGACCGCTATTAGAGCGGGAGACTCCAAAGCTATACTATCTTTGGTTGATGGGAGCGAATATTATTTGAACTCCCGTATACGTCTGGCATTGGTAGGAGAAAATTATGCTATTAGAGATGAAGCGGGTACTCATATTATTGTCAATAAAAAAGAAATAGATACAAAGAAGGAAAATAAACTGTTTGTTCCAAGAAATGGTAAATATGAAATAACTCTTTGCGATGGAACTAAAGTTTGGGTAAATTCTGATTCGGAGTTATACTATCCATCTGCTTTTGCTTCTGATCAACGAATTGTGAAAGCAAGCGGAGAAATGTATTTTGAGGTGTCGCATCACGATAACTGGCCGTTTATTATTGAAACCGATTATGGTCGGGTGGAGGTAAAAGGTACTTCTTTTAACCTGAGGAGTTACCGGGAAGAAAAGAGGTTGGTAACCACACTGGTACAGGGAAAGGTGTTGGTTTCATCCAATGAAACAGAAGATATTATAGAGCTTCATCCGGGTGAGACTGCTGTCGTTACGGGTAATCAGGAGATAGATGTAGTAACTGCCAATGTACAGGAAGTCGTATCCTGGAAGGATGATATGTTTGTTTTCCGCAGTTCTACTTTGGAACAGATTATGGAAGAAGCAGCACGCTGGTATGACATCCGGATAGTATGGGTTTCAGAAGAAAGAAGGCATACACTGTTCAGCGGAGAGTTGCCGCGTTCTAAAGATTTTGTAGACTTTGTACGTATGATAGAACTTACAGAAAAAGTGAGTTTCTCTGTCAAAGGGCGTACTGTTTATATCGATTAAACTTCATAAATATAAATACTAACTTTAATTTTTAATGATGAAAGAGCTTTCTAAAACAGGCTATAGTCTGGCAGTTATACAGGCGATAGCGTTAAGAATGGCATTTGCATGCTGGTTGCTGTTTACGACCTTTCCAATTTTGGCGCAGGAACACTCTGTTAGTTTACATTTGAATCATGTATCCTTGCTTGAGGCCATTAATGAGATTAAACGGCAATCAAATCTGAATCTCATGTATAGTGATGAAGATGTGAAGTCAGTGACTGATATTACAGTAAATGTGGATAATGTGACACCAGAAGTTGCATTGACTGCTTGTTTAAATGGTACTAACCTGGTTGCCCAAAAACAAAATGGGGTATTTGTTATCCATTTGAAAAAAAAGGAGAAGAAGATCAAACTTACAGGAAAAGTAATGGATAGTAAAGATGGGTCTCCATTAGCAGGGGCTACCGTATTTATTATGAAGAATGGTAAGCGCACGGTAGGGACAGCGGCAACTTTGGATGGAAATTTCTCACTGGAAGTCTCGGCAGATACAAAAGAAGTTGTAGCATCATATATAGGCTACAAGAACAAATCTGTAAAGGTCGTTGCTAATAAACCTTTACAGATCTTTTTGGAAGAAAACTCGAATAGTTTGAATGAAGTGGTCGTGAATGGTTATTCGAGTGTGAAACGTACAAGTTTTACCGGAAATGCGGTAACCGTCACAAAAGATGACTTATTGAAAGTGTCTACACGTAATATGATTGATGTATTGCAAGTGTACGATCCTTCTTTACGGATAGCGGTTAATAATGAAATGGGGTCAGATCCCAATAGTTTGCCGGAGTTTTATATCCGTGGACGTTCCGGTGTCGGAGTCATGGAATTGGATAAGGATGCAGTTTCCCAATCCGCTCTTTCAAATAATCCGAATACTCCTATTTTTATAATGGATGGTTTTGAGGTATCCGTATCGAAAGTATATGACTTTGATCCTAACCGTATAGAACGGATTACGATTTTAAAAGATGCGGCCGCTACTGCCATATATGGTTCACGTGCGGCAAATGGAGTGATTGTGATTGAAACGAAAGCACCGGTTCCAGGCAAATTGCGTGTGAACTATAATTTCTCTGCAGAACTCACAGCTCCGGACATATCTGACTATAATCTGATGAATGCCAGTGAGAAACTTGAGGCTGAACGTCTGGCCGGACTTTATGAAAGCGATTCGCCCAATACAGCCCTGAACTTACAGAAAGAATATCTGGCAAAACAGAATAATATATTAAAAGGTATTGATACCGATTGGATTGCTCAGCCGTTACGAAACGGTTTTAACCATAAACACAGTCTTTATATAGAAGGAGGTGTTAATGATATCCGTTTCGGTGCTGAGATGAACTATGACATTCAGAATGGAGTAATGAAAGGTTCATATCGAAAGCGTGCGGGAGGAGGATTTTACATCGATTATCGTATTAATAATCTGCAAATCAAAAATTATGTGACATTCAACTCTGTAAAGTCGGAGAATTCTCCGTATGGGACTTTTTCTGATTATACTTCCCGGCAACCGTATGATTCATTTAAAGATGAAGAAGGTAATTACGTGGAATATTTGACTACCTGGCATACGGGAACTTCGAATCTCCGTAATCCTTTGTATGATGCTACCATGTTGAGCAGTTATGATCGTTCGTCTTATACGGACTTGACTAACAACTTAAGCTTGAATTATCATCTGGCGGATGTTTTTCAGTTGAAAGCACAGTTCTCCGTAACGAAACGTGATGATGAATCCAGGCAATTTACAGATCCGGGAAGCGGTAAGTATGTCAACTATGCAGATAGTGACCCTAAGGGAGAATTATTGTCCGGTCGTTCACAAAGTATCTATTGGAATGCTAATTTATTAGCAAATTACGTACAGACAGTAAATCGTAATCACATGAATTTTTCTTTGGGTTTTAATATACGTGAAACCAAGGATGAATCGGAGAGTGCGCTGTATCGTGGATTTCCTTCCGGTAAGCTGGACTCTCCGAATTATGCGGATGAAATCGCTACCAAGCCTTCGTTTTCGGATAATCATACCCGATTAATGGGTACATTCCTTTCTACCAACTATACGTATGATAACATTTATCTGATGGATGCCTCTTTCCGTATGGATGGTTCTTCGGAATTTGGCTCGAAAAAGAAATTCGCTCCTTTCTGGTCGTTTGGAGCCGGATTGAATATTCATAATTATCCGTTTATGAAACAGCAGACATTATTTAGCCAATTCAAGATTCGCGGTTCTTATGGTCAGATTGGTAAAGTCAATTTTCCGGCTTATGCAGCAAAGAACACTTATCAGATCTTATCGGATAAATATGGAACCGGAGCCGGTGTATTACTTTATTACATGGGGAATGAAAACTTGAAATGGGAACGTACTAACACTTTTGATATCGGTACGGATATATCATTGCTCAACGATGCGGTTTTATTCAGATTCTCTTGGTATAACAAGAAAACGGTCGATCTGATTACGGATGTTACTCTTCCTTCATCAACAGGTTTCACCGTATATCGTGATAATCTCGGAGAGGTACAGAATCGTGGTATTGAGCTGGATATCAGAGCCGATGTGTTCAAAAACAGGGATTGGACAGTGACTTTGTTTGGTAATCTGGCACATAATAAGAATAAAATATTGAAGATCTCAGAATCATTAAAGGCTTATAATGATCGTGTAGACACATACTTTGCTGATTATGACAAGAATATAGGTACTATGCAGGATGCTAAGTATAGTAAACCTTTTATGAAATATACAGAGGGCGGTTCGTTGACTTCCATTTGGGGAATGCAGTCATTAGGCATTAATCCTTCGGATGGTCAAGAGACTTTCCTGAAGAAAGACGGAACAATTACTTCCGATTGGAACTCATCGGATCAAGTGATCATAGGCGATACGGAACCTACTGCACAAGGAGCTTTTGGTGTAAATCTACGTTATAAGCAATTCACTATGTATGCTACTTTCAAATACGAATGTGGCGGACAGCTGTATAATAGCACGTTGGTAAACAAGGTCGAGAATGTGAATATTTACGAAGTCAATGCAGATAAACGGGTATTGACTGACAGATGGAAACAGCCGGGAGATGTAACTATGCTGAAATCAATAAAAGACCGTTACCAAACGACACGACCGACTTCTCGTTTCGTGCAGGATAATAATACACTCGAATTTAATTCATTTACTTTGGCCTATGAGTTTAGCAATAAGTTGCTTGCTCCTATCAATCTTAGTATGTTACGTGTGCAATTTAATATGAATAATATTGCTCGTATTTCTTCTATTCATCAGGAAAGAGGGCTCTCTTATCCTTATGCACGTACATTTACTTTCTCTTTAAATTTAGGTTTCTAAAAACAACGGATATGAAAAAATATAATTTTGCTATAATAGGTGTTACCTTGTTGCTGTCATTAAGCGCTTGTAATGATTGGCTGGATATTGATCCTTCTGATCAGGTATCAAGCGAGAAATTGTTTGAAAGTGGAGACGGATTCAGAAATGCATTAAACGGGATTTATATTACTATGTCGTCTTCCGAACTGTATGGGCGCGAGTTGTCCTGGGGGCTTGCCAGTGTTCTTTCTCAAACATATGCAGATAACGATATCGCCAAATCTAAAGCATATGGTAGCGCTATGGAATATGAATACGGAGAAACGGAGATCAAAGCGGTGCTGGAATCAGTTTGGTCAAAAGGATATAATGTAATTGCTAATTGCAATAAGTTGATATCAGAAGCAGAAGCAAAAGATTCGACTGCTTTTCGTGAGGGAGCACTTGAAAGGAATCTGATTATCGGGGAGGCTAAAGCATTGCGGGCCATGATGCATTTTGACATTTTACGTTTATTTGCTCCTTCGGTAGAGTCCGGTGATGAAAGCAAGCGGATTCCATACTTTACTGTATATCCATCTAAATATGAACCGAATCTTTCAACAAAGGAAATACTGAAGAAAGTAGAAGAAGATTTACTGGAGGCTCGTCAGTTGGTTGCAAAGCACGATACGATTGTCAATACGTCAACCATGGCAACACCGGATTACCGGATGGGAGGTACGAATAAGGCTACAGGTGGTGACTTTTTTGGTCAAAGAGGAATTCGTATGAATTATGTGGCTATTAATGCGCTTTTAGCTCGTGTATATTTGTATGATAATGATTGGAACAATGCTGCCAAATATGCCAAGCATGTAATCGATGATTTCGTAACTCGTCGAAATTGGTTCTATTTTACTGATTATTATGATTACACCAGAGTGACAGATAAGGATAAATTTATCAAATTATATGAAGACGTATTCCTAGCTTTTTACGACCGGGAGCTATTGGATCATATTAATGATTTTAAATCTGCTAATAATAGTTTATTAATGACTTTGAAGAACTACGATGCTTTGTTTGAGCAGGATGCAGATGACTATCGTACTTATTTGACGACTTCTGACGGTAAAAATGGTAAAATTTCAATGAAATGGGTAAATACGAATTCAACGAACCAAAGTGTTATCATTCAGTATAAGCTGATACCAATTATTCGTTTAAGTGAAATGTATTATATCTTGAGTGAGGCTAGTTCTAAGACAAGCCTGTCGGAGGCTCTCTCTTATTTGTCGGTAGTTAGAAAAGCTCGCGGTGCGAAACGGGATATTTCAGGTACTGCATCGAAAGACTACTATAACGAGTTGGTAACAGAATATAAGAAAGAATTCTTGGCGGAGGGACAAATGTTCTATTTTTTTAAACGCTGGAATATGCCTGTCACCACGGGAACACAAGTAATACAAATGGATGGCAAATATGTAATGCCAATACCGGAAAGTGAGATAATCTATTAAATTACGGAGATAAACAAGATGAAAAAGATATATTCATTATTGATAGCTACCTTCTTTTTGTTGTTTGCTTGTGAAAAGGACGAAATCCAAATGTGGGATTCCGGTAACTATGTGCAGTTTATGGAAGAGTATAAAGATTCCTTGACTTATTCTTTTTTCTTCTATGGGACACAAGAGGAAATAAAGGTACCTCTCAATATGCGATTGATAGGATTACCGTTGGCAAATGATGCTTATGTCAGCTTGAGGGTTAATAAGGAACTGACAACAGCTGAACCGGATTCGTATGAATTGGAGAATGAGATGGTTTTTCGGAAAGATGTTTTGGAAGAAACTGGGTATTTTTTGTTGAAGAAAACGGCATTGTTGGATACAAAAGAAGTCCGGCTTGTGATTGACATTGTGGAGAATGATGTTTTAAAACCCGGACAAAATATATATACTCGTAAAGTCGTTCGTTTTAGCTCTTTAATATCTCAACCTCTTTGGTGGGATGATGTTGTAACAGAAAGCTTATTAGGAAAATATACAGAAACTAAGTTCAGGCTTTTCATGGAAGTTACAGGAGTGGGAGATCTGACGGAGCTGTCAGAATCTGAAAGATGGTCTTTGGCTCGCCAGTTCAAGTACTATCTCATAAAAAAAGAAGATGAGGGAAATCCGGTGCAGGATGAAGATGGATCGTATATGTCTGTTCCGGTAGTAGGATAATTTAAAAACGATATGATTATGAAAGCAAGATATCTTATTTATTTATTGAGTGGGTTGATGACCTTTTACTCTTGTGTAGATGATAAAGGTTCTTATGACTATTTACAAACTCCCATGGTGAAGATAACTTTTAGTGAATCTATATATGACGGGGTCATTGGAGAAGAAACGTATATTGAACCTAATCTGTCTTTTAGCGAGGGAGATGATGTCTCTAACTATGAATTTGAATGGGAGTTAAATGGTGAGGTTGTGTGTAACGAACAGATACTCTCATTTGTGCCCAAAGAAGCTATTACTTATTATATTTTGTACTCAGTAATCCATAAAGACAGCAAGATTAGAACAATGAAAAATCTACAACTGGTAGCTAAATCTTCTTATAAAACAGGATGGGCCATTTTGTCAGATTTGAATCATAAGTCTATGTTAACACAAGTTCGTGACGATAATGATGAGTATGTGGATTATTTAAATATTTATGAGAATGCAAATGGCGAGGAACTAGGCAGTCAACCATATAAATTGGTAGAACATTATTCCGGTAAGAAAACTAATCCGGAGATTTTGGTTATCAATCAGGATGCAAAAGGTGCATTGGAATTGGAGGGGAATTCGATGATGAAAGTTTTATATACTACACAGGAATTTACCGAAGGAGTGCCTGAAAATTTTGTTGTAACAGATGCTGCTTATCTTTACTATACAGATGTATTGCTGACAGCTAACGGACAAATATATATCCGTTTGTTGAAGAATCCTGATAATGCGGGGTTCCATTCGGCACCTTACAGTAGTATTCCCGTGCATTATAACATGGGAATGAAAATAACACGAATGGTACAAGCCAATTTTTATAAAACACGACATGTATTGATGTATGATGAGAAGAATCATCGTTTCCTCAGTTTGAGTAGCCTTTATAGTTACTATACGGGTGCAATAGATGATGTTCCGATCAATGGATTGGAAGGTAAAAAGTTAATATATGCAGATGCTTATCTTCCAGATCCTTATGCGGATTATCTTTGTGGTTATGTATTATTGTTGCAAGATACGGATGGAAACTATTCTGTGAAGACATTCGATTTAGAATATGATTGGCAGGGTAAGGTAATAATAAAGAATGAAACAGATTTTAGTTTCTCTGACGGTGGCGACTATTTGACAGATAAATCTAAGTTTTATTGTTCAAAGGATATCACAGGACGTTATTTGTTCTTTTCAGGCGGAGTCGCCAATAATGAATTATATTACTATGAGAAAAGTAATCAACATGTAACAAAGTATACTACTTGTAGCAGTGAAATTACGGATCTTCAATTGAATTATGACAGTATGACTTTAGGAGTCGGAATGAAGGACGGTTTTGTCGTATATGCTGTAGATGGATCGACTATTATGAGTGGTGAAGCAAAGAAACTTCACGAAGTAAATAATATTGGAGAAGTGGTAGACGTGATTTACCGTTATGGAAGTCCGTCAAAAATGTATCGTTAATAATTTATATAAATGAAAATACGTTTATTGACTGTAGTGTGCCTTTCATTGTTAGTTATGTATTCTAATGAAGGGCATGCTAAGTTTCCTTGGAAAAAGAAAAAAGCAAAATCGGAACAGGTGAAGAAAACCACCCCTTATGAGAAACTGTTTCGTGGCAAAAAGTGTGAAACAGTAAAAGGTATGATAACACTTCATAAAATGGATGACCGCGTCTATTTTGAATTGCCTTTGAATCTGTTGAAAAAAGATATGCTGTTAGGCTCTACTATTAGTGAGACTACAGATAATCGTTTTGGAAGTGTTGGTGAAAAACCGTATGCTCCTTTGCATATTACATTTATAAAAACGGACTCGTTGATTAGCTTATGTGAGGTATCTGATGATTATATGTCACATGATAACAATCTACGCCAGAGAATATCAGAAAGTACCCGACCGGCAATTCTGAAGAACTTTAATATAAAAGCATATTCACCGGACAGTACAGCTGTGGTTTTTGATATGACAGATTTTTTATTGGCAAATCGGGACAATATGAATCCTTTTTCCCCATTTTCTCCTATTATGGCAGCATACACTGTCAACAAGGAGTTCAGAAAGGAAGATTCATCTATTATGTCAATCAAATCATTCGATGATAATTTAAGTATTCGTTCTTCTTTGACTTACAATGTTACTGTATCGAGTATGGGAGTGACATATATTAAGCAGATGCCTTTTACAGCGGTGTTGACACGTAGTATTATTTTACTGCCGGAGAAACCGATGCGTCCTCGTTACGCGGATTCTCGCATCAATATCTTTTATACTCCTAAAGTTAAATTTAGCAATGAGAGTCAACGCGTTGAGAATGTTTATTATGCATTAAGATGGCGTTTAGAGCCTGTAGATGCAGAAAAATATGAGAAAGGGGAATTGGTGGAACCTAAGAAGCCGATTATATATTATATAGACAATGCTTTCCCTAATTTTTGGAAAAAATATATTCGTCGTGGAATTTTAAGATGGAATGATGCTTTTGAGAAGATCGGTTTTAAGAATGCAATTTGTGTGAAAGACTTTCCATTAGATGACCCTGAATTTGATCCGGATAATATAAAATATAGTTGTGTGAGATATTCTCCTTCTTTTATAGCCAATGCTATGGGACCTTCTTGGAGTGATCCGCGTACGGGGGAAATTTTGAATGCATCTGTTTATTTGTACCATAATTTAGTAGGGCTGGTACGTAACTGGCGTTTTGTACAGACGGCACAAGCGGACACAGATGTTCGCCGGAAACAACTTCCTACAGATATATTGGGTGATTGTATCAGTTATGTGGTGGCTCACGAAGTAGGACATACGTTTGCTTTTATGCATAACATGGCCGCGTCTTCTTCGATTCCTGTGGATTCATTACGCTCTGCCTCTTTTACCAATAAGTATGGAACTACTTATTCAATTATGGACTATGCACGCAATAATTATGTGGCACAACCGGGAGATAAAGAAAAAGGAGTTCGTTTGACCCCTCCTGATTTGGGGATATATGATTATTTTTCAGTAAAGTGGTTATATTCTCCTATTATGTCAGCCAAATCCAGTGAGGAAGAAATTCCTATTTTGAGGCAATGGATTAGTGAGAAGTTGCCCGACCCGGCCTATCGTTATGGCAGACAACAGATTCGTACTCGTATCGACCCAAGTTCTTTTGAAGAAGATCTGGGGGACGATCCGGTGAAAGCTTCCTCTTACGGAGTCATGAATCTGAAATATATTTTGTCTCAGATGAACGAGTGGATTAAAGACGATGTAGAAGGTGACTTCCGAAAAGAAATTTATAACGAGATTATCGGTCAGTATATACGTTATATTAATAATGTATTATTTAATATTGGCGGTATTTATGTAAATGAACATTATGAAGGCGATCCGTTCCCTTCATACGTTCCTGTGACAAAGGAGAAGCAGAGGGAGTCGTTAAAATTTCTTTGGGAGCAGGCTCTTGATTGTTCATGGATAGATGAACCGGCTCTACAAAAAATATTGCCTCTTCATTCGAATTTGAGCAGTGTGATAGAGAACCTGATCATTGATTATGTGCTAAAACGTTTCCCTTCGGTTGCAATTTGTGGGGATAAGATGGAACAGAATCCTTATACGCAGGTGGATTATATGAATGATCTATACTATTATATGTTTATGGTCCCGGATAAAAAAAATGTACTTTCGGCTTCTGAGAAAAATATGCAGCTAAAGTTCGTATCCTATTTAATGAATGGAATCAAAACAGTCAAGAAAGGAAGTGCTGCCGGAACATCAGGGAGAATGTTGACGGATGAACGAATTCCTTTGCCTGAAGGTATTGTTGTTCCCACTTATTTATATGATGAACCATTGAATTATTTCAATGATCCTAAAGAAGTTATGGGATTTGAAGATACTGTTTCTGTTACTATCCCTGTAGAGTCGATGGAACATCATTATTATTCTATGTTACGGAAGATTGAGCGGTTGGCTAAAAATCGAATGTCTGCCGGTAGTGATGAGAATCGCACTCATTATCGTCTGTTGGTTTATAAAATATCTCAATCTTTAAAATAGGTGTATGAATAGGAAAATTATATATTTCTCTTTGTTATCTCTGTTATTGTTCTTTATTGTACAGGATGTTTATGCACGTAAGAAAAAGGAGAAGCCTGTAAAAACGGAAATAAAAGGATATGAGAATCATTTAAAAGATTGTGTTGCCTCTGATTCGACGGGGTTAATGATAATGCACCGGACTAAAGATAAAGTTCTAGTAGAGTTTCCAGTCAGGTTATTGGAGAAAGAAATGCTTTTAGCCTCTTCGATTATTAATATTAGTGACAATGGAGAAGGAGTAGTCGGGCAGTTCACTTCTCCCGAAGTCATGTTCCGTTTTGTGAGAAATGGTCAAAAGCTGGAAGCAAGGATGATAACTAACCAACCTTTAATGCGTGAGGAAACGGGAAAAGAAGGAGTAGAGTCTTCTTTGTTGAAGTCTGCGTCGGGAGGTGTCTATAAATCTTTTAAGATAGAAGCTTTTGCAAAAGACAGTTCTTCGGTTCTGGTTAACCTGGCTCCTTTATTTTTGGAACATTCGGATTACTCGAATCCTTTTTCGTCTTATGCACCTAATTCAATGTATGGCATGGTAACCCGGAAATTCAGATGTGACAATTCACGTTCTTTTTTAAAGGATATTCATAGTTATCCGGATAATATTTCGGTAACCTGTGTATTGGGATATGATGTGGATTATACTGCTTTCGGAACAATTACTATGCAACGAAATGTACCGGTGACGGTTACTGCAGCACGAATGTTGGTATTGCTTCCGGAAACACCGATGTGTGTCCGGTATGCTAATCAGAAAGTGAATACAGCGTTTCTAGTTCGTAAGCGGTATGTAGATGAAAAATCTCCTTTGGAAAATACTCATTTGGTAAAACGTTGGCGTTTGGAGCCTTCGGACAAAGCTGCGTTTAAAAGGGGAGAAAAGGTAGAACCTAAAAAGCCGATAGTATTTTATATCGATACGTTAATGCCGGATTCTTGGAAACCTTATATCAAGGAAGGAGTAGAAGAATGGAATAAAAGTTTTGAGAAGATTGGCTATTTAAATGCTGTTCAGGCTAAAGAATGGCCGAAAGGAACAGACTTTTCTTCTTCCAACATCCGTCATTCTTCTATTTGTTATGCACCGGATTGGATGTATATGGCACAGACTTCTATGCACACAGACCCTCGTACCGGCGAAATACTGAATGCTTCAGTTTACATCCATCATAATTTTCTTTCTTTGTTATATAGCGGTCGTTGTACGCAGACTATGGCTTCTGATCCGACGGCCAGAACATTGACACTTTCGGAAAAGCAGATG
>OGOK01001951.1_pt1 | contig 12977 bp, 6 predicted proteins | sample 1552661 | NCBI WGS metagenome assembly OGOK01 (sample SAMEA2580172, study PRJEB22360) | human gut metagenome | biome: human gut; feature: human-associated habitat; material: faeces | place: Denmark | collected 2008/2010
AATCCGGACATCCTTCTTCTCGACGAGCCGACCAACCACCTGGATCTCGGTGCGATCGAATGGCTGGAAGAATTTCTGATCAGCAACGGAAAAGCTGTCGTCGTTATTTCTCACGACCGTACATTCGTCGATAACATCACCACCCGGACCATCGAAGTCACGATGGGACGGATCTACGATTATAAGGTGAATTACTCCAAGTACCTGGAGCTACGTAAAGACCGCCGGGCCCAACAACAAAAAGCCTATGACGAACAACAAAAAATGATCGCCGAAACCAAAGATTTTATCGAGCGGTTTAAAGGCACTTACTCTAAAACCCTGCAAGTGCAATCGCGGGTAAAGATGCTCGAAAAGCTAGAGCTGATCGAAGTGGACGAAGAAGATACCTCTGCCCTGCGCCTGAAATTTCCTCCTTCTCCCCGTTCGGGCAGCTATCCGGTAATCGCCCAGGAATTGTCGAAATATTACGGGGATCATCTGGTGTTCAAAGAGGCAGGGTTCACCATTCAAAGAGGAGAAAAGGTGGCTTTCGTAGGACGCAACGGGGAAGGAAAATCTACGCTCGTAAAATGTATTATGGGGGAGATTACGGATTATACCGGTAAACTCACACTCGGCCACAATGTACAAATCGGTTATTTCGCCCAAAACCAGGCCTCTCTTCTGGACGAAGAACTGACTGTTTTCCAGACGGTGGATGACGTTACCCCTTCGGAGCTGAAAAGTAATACCAAAAACCTGCTGGGCGCTTTTATGTTCAGCGGAGACGATATCGACAAAAAAGTGAAGGTACTTTCGGGCGGAGAGCGCACCCGTCTGGCTATGATCAAACTGCTTCTTCAACCGGTCAACCTGTTGATCCTCGACGAACCGACCAACCACCTGGACCTGAAAACGAAAGATATACTGAAAAATGCTTTGATCGATTTCGACGGCACACTGATCGTCGTATCCCATGACCGGGATTTCCTCAACGGACTGGCCCAAAAGGTCTACGAATTCGGAAACGGTAAAGTCACCGAACACCTGGAAGATATCAACGGATTCCTGCGAAAGAAAAAAATGGAGAATCTCCGGGAGATCGAATCCCGGAAATCCTGATCAGGGGACACTCCCGATGTACATTTTTTGACATCCCTATGAACAACCGCCTCCCAATACCTGATACAATTGTACCGTAGCCAGTAATTCGTCGCGGATAGCCGTATTGAGGCCGATCTGGGCATCGAAATATCCACGCTGGGCATCCAATACATCGAGATAACTGATCACTCCGTTGATGTATTGCAAAGTAGCCAGATCGAGATTAGAACGGGCCGACTGTTCGAGATGTTCGCGGGATTCACGGATTTCACGACTTTTGCGGGAGTTGACCAAGGCATTGCTCACTTCGGTGAAAGCCTGGAGCACCACTTTCTGATAATTGTAGGTTTCCTGTTCCTGCACAGCTCTGGAAGCTTTTAAACGCGCTCTGTTTTTTCCCAGATTAAACACCGGTGCCAATAATTCACCACCGACAAAAAAGTAAGGTGCTTTCAGAAAATCGGTCAGATCGCTGCTCTCGAGGCCATAATGTCCGGTTAAAGTAAATTTCGGGAACATGCTGGTATAAGCCACACCGACTTTGGCATGAGCCGCTTTCAACCGATATTCGGCCTGGCGGATGTCGGGCCGTCTTTCCAGAATTTGGGAAGATAATCCCACCGGCAGAGCGGTCATCAACTGCTGCTGACCGATACTTTTCCCTCTCGCCACTTCTCCGGGATATTCTCCGGCCAGTAAAGTAATCTGATTCTCTTTGAGGCGAATCTCCCTTTCTAATCCCGGTACCAGGGTTTGGGTTCTGGCCAATTCGACCTGTGCCTGACGCAAGGGATTTTCGGAAGTCAATCCTCCCTCGAACCTGAGCTTTGCCAGACGTACTCCTTCCTGCCGGGCCGCCAGTGTCTGCCGTACGATGGCCAGTTCCTGATCTAAAGCGATCAACTCGAAATAAGCCTGCGCCACCTGGGCAACCAGAGCCGACTGCAAAGCCTGCCTGCCTTCGACGCTCTGCAAATATTCGGCCAGAGCGGCCTGACCGGCCCAACGTAGTTTTCCCCACAAATCGACTTCCCAGGATGCCAACACTTTTCCCTCAAAAGTATTCCCAGGCGTTTCATCGTATTCGCGCTCGGCAGACACGGTAGCCTCTGCCTTGGGGAAAAGGTCGGCTTTAGCGATACGACGGAGTTCCATCGATTCTTTCACTTTGGCCGCAGCGATCATCAGGTCTTTGTTTCCTTCCAATGTTTTCCGGATCAACTGCCGGAGTACCGGATCGGTATATAAATCGGCCCATCGGATATCACCGGCCGAAACCGAATCGGGCACCGTTCCTTCGATCTGTTCCGGCAAGCGGAGTTCGGGCCGGGAGTAATGCTTTCCCAGTTTACATGAACTCACTCCCAATACCAGCAATACAATAGCGAGGGTATAAATTTTCTTCATCATTTTACGCTTTTCGTTTTTACTCTAATCTTTTCTTTGAATTTATAGACCATTACAAAGAAGAAAGGTACCAATACTATTCCGATGGTAATGGCTGCAATCATACCGAAGAACACACCGGTCCCGATCGAATGGCGGCTGGCCGATCCCGGTCCGGATGCCATGACCAGAGGCAACATACCCAACACAAAGGCCAGCGAAGTCATCAGGATCGGACGGAAACGCAACATGGCCGCATTTTTGGCAGCGACAACCACATCGACCCCTTTGTCGACTTCCATCTTGGCAAACTCCACAATCAAAATCGCATTTTTAGCAGCCAGACCGATCAAAGTCACCAAACCGATCTGGAAATAGATATCGTTCTCGAGCCCAAATCCCAGAATGCCCAGATAAGCCCCCAAAGCAGCAACGGGCAACGACAGCAAGACAGCCACCGGCACCAGCCAACTTTCGTATAAAGCAGCCAGAAAGAGGAAGACGAACAGGAATACCAGAGTCAATACCAGCCCCAGCTGTCCCTCGGCTTTTTTCTCCTGATAAGACAAACCGCTCCATTCGACACCGATATTCTCGGGTAAATGAGTCTTGGCAATGTTTTCCATCTTACGCATCACCTCACCCGAACTATATCCCGGAGCTGCCGCCCCCCGGACAACTGGCGTCGTGAACATATTGAAGCGCCGGATATTTCCCGGACCTGTCGTATATTCGGCATCACCCAAAGCAGTCAGAGGCACCATATCCCCTCCCGCCGTCTTTACAAAGAACATATTGATATTGTCTTTATGTGCCCGGTAAGGAGCTTCGGCCTGAATATATACCTTATAAACCCGGTTAAACATATTGAAATCGTTCACATAAACCGATCCGGTGTAGGCTTTCATCGTCGAAAAAATATCGGACATCGGGATACCCAGGAATTTGGCTTTGTCCCGGTCGACATCAAAATACAGCTGAGGAATTTCGGCCTGTAACGAAGACGACAGACCGGTGAAAGCTTTACTCTCGGCAGCATACTTCATCAGGGTATCGACCGCTTCGACCAGATTTTCGAAAGTAGCTCCATTCCGGGCTTCGACCTGCATCTCGAATCCACCGGCAGTACCTAAGCCTGGAATAACAGGCGGTTTCGACAAATAAACCCGGGCCTCGGGATATTGCTTCAACTCTTTGCGGGTATCTTCCATCACCTGATCGATCTCCATACCGTTTCCTTTACGCTTTTCCCACGATTTCAGAATCACCGTCAGTTCGGAGCGGGCCTGGTTGGTTCCTACCCGGGGACTGGAACCGGTCACATTCTGTACATAACCGACTGCAGGATGAGCTTTCAGAAATTCTACCGCCCGATCCGTCACCAGGCGTGTACGCTCGAGTGTAGCCCCTTCGGGTAATTCCAGTTCAACCTTGAAATAGCCCTGATCTTCTTCAGGCATAAAACTACCCGGAACCACCCGGTTCAATACAAAGATGAAAACAAGTACCATCCCGAAACCGGCCAGGATACGGCGGGGATTGGCGATCGCTTTACCGATTATCCCTACATATTTCCGGTTTCCGGTAGCCAGCCAACGGTTGATCATTCCGAAAATACGGTTTTTAGAGGGTGCGGAAGGACGCAGCAAGAGCGCACACATCGCCGGGCTCAGCGTCAAAGCGACCACAGTCGATATCAACACCGAAACGACAATGGTAATGGCAAACTGCCGGTAAAGCAAACCGGTAATCCCCCCCAGGAAACTAACCGGAATAAATACCGCAGCCAGCACGAGAGAGGTGGCGATCAACGCCCCGGTCAATCCCCGCATAGCTTTCTTCGTAGCCTCGTAGGGGCTCAAACCTTCTTTTTCCATATAACTCTCGACCGCTTCGACAACTACAATGGCATCGTCGACCACGATACCTATCGACAAAATCAATCCCAACAGAGTAAGTAAATTGAGCGAAAAGCCCAAAACCAACATCACCCCGAAAGTTCCGATCAACGATATCGGCACAGCAATCAGGGGCACCAGAGAAGCGCGCCAGTTCTGGAGCGAAAGAAACACCACCAACACCACCAGCAACAGCGCTTCGAACAAGGTTTTATACACCTCGTGGATAGACTCGGAAATGTAGCTGGTGATATCGAAAGGGATTTCGTAATCGAGCCCTTCGGGAAAATTCTTACTGATCTCTTTCATCGTTTCGCGCACCTGCCCGGCCACTTCGACGGCATTCGCACCGGGAAGGGTATAAATCCCGAGTACTGCGGCATTTTTACCGTTCATACCACTCTCGGTGGAATAGGAAGAAGCCTCGAGAGAGACCCGGGCAACGTCCCTCAAACGTACGATAGAACCGTCGGGATTCGCTCTGACCACAATCTCTTCGAATTCATTGACTGTAGACAAACGCCCCTGGGTAGTGATCGGAATGGTTATATCCTGCCCGGAAATAGGCTGCTTGCCCAATTCGCCGGCCGCCGACTCACGGTTCTGGTCTTTGAGGGCATCCTGCAAATCTTTTACCGTCAGTCCGAAATTAGCCATCCGGTCGGGCATCACCCAGATACACATACCATAATAACGGCTTCCGATATTGGAAACCCGTCCTACCCCGGGGATACGCCTCAGGATATCCAGAACATTGATCGTCGCAAAATTACTGAGGTAGATTTCGTCGAAACGGGGATCGTCGGAAGTCAGGGTCAGGGTCATGAGCTGATTCGAAGATTGCTTTTCGACGGAAATACCGTTCTGCACCACCTCGGCGGGCAAGCGCGACTCGGCCAGTTTCACCCGGTTCTGGATTTCTACGGCAGATAATTCGGGATTGGCCGAAATGTCGAAGGTGACATTGATCGACAAACCGCCGGAATTGGAACTGCTGGATTCCATGTAGAGCATTCCCGGCGTCCCGTTGAGTTCCTGCTCGATGGGGGTCGCCACTGCCTGCGAGACAGTCTGTGCACTAGCCCCGGGATAGGAGGCCGAAATTTTCACCATAGGAGGTGTAATCTGCGGGTATTGATCCACCGGCAACAAATAAAGGCCGATACATCCTACCACGACAATCAATATGGATAATACCGCCGAAAAGATAGGGCGGTCTATAAAGAATTCAACTTTCATCTTACTTCGTTTATTTCGTCTGTATTTTCTTCTTTTTTAGCCACCGTGCGGGGAGCCAAAAGATCACCGGGAGAAAGTTTGTGTTGTCCCTCGGTCACGACCATTTCATCAGGTCCCAATCCCCTCTCTACCACCACAAAATTACCGACTTCGGGTCCGGTTTCGATAAACCGTTTCTCGGCAGTACTATCCCTGCGCATAACATAAACATGAGCACCTCCCTTCTCGATAATAATTGCGCGGGCAGGTACCACTACGGCATTTTCGCGCACATCGAGCAGCAGTTTGACTTTAGTAAACTGTCCGGGCAGCAGTTTCCGCCCGGGATTGGCCAGTTCGGCTCTCACCCCGAAAGTACCTGTCTTGGGATCGACCTGAGGTTCGGCAAAGTCGACCAGGCCCTTCTCCGGATAAACAGAATTATCGGCCAGGGTGACCGTAATCGAGGGCTGCCAGGAACGGGTAGCGTCCTGCTCGCCTAATCTGACATTACGCTGCTGGCTGCGGAGATAATCGAGGGCGGTGAGGCTAAAATCGACCAACACGGTATCGCTGGCCACGACAGTCGCCAATAGCGACTTGGAGCCGGGGCCCACCAAGGTACCGATATCGGCATGCCGTTCGCTGATGTATCCCGAAATGGGCGAACGTACCGTCGTATATCCCAGCTCCATCTCTGCCTGTGCCAGATCGGCTTTACTCATGGCTACGTTCGCTTTAGCACTTTCGTAAGCGGCAATGGCATTATCCAGGTCCAACTGGCTGGCTGCATTCTGTTCGTATAAAGGACGCAAACGCTCTACATCGCGTCCGGTTTTCAACTCCTGGGCTTCGTCTTTTTTCAGTTGAGCCGCAGCTTTATCGGCCCGCGCTTTATATAAATCGGGATTGATAATAAACAAGGGCTGATTACGCTCTACCCGTTTCCCTTCCTCAAAAAGCATCTTTTCCAGATAGCCTTCTACCCGGGCATGTACTTCCACAAATTGCCGGGCCCTGATCCGCCCTACATAATCACCGAATATCTCTACATCATCGACCCCCACTTTCTCAACTACTACGGGAATTCCTTCACGTATCTTATCTTTTTTACAACCCACCACTCCCAACAGGAGCACACAGGCAAAACCACTCAGCCAATTATTAACCCTCATATTTATCTGTTTAATTTATTTATACTTGCTATTTCCTCGCTTATGAAAAATATATACCATTTTTCAAGTATAAAAGTTATGCATTGGCTGTCAGCATACTATATATTCAAATCTTTTCCCCGGGGAACTTGTTTTTGTGGAATTATTCCACAAACGAGCTGAATTATTCCACAACATTCGCTATTTCGTTTTCGTATAGGGATTTGTAATTTAAACGATATTTTAACCGATCCGATATGAGACGAATCTTATTTCTGTTATTTTTAAGCCTGATCTTAGGGGGCCGGTCAAAAGCCCAGCAAGACCCGGTACTCGATCTGCAACAAACGATGCCTTCAGAAGACAGTTGGTGGCAATTTTTCGGAGATTCGACACTTATCCGTCTGATCGACAAATCTGTAGCCAATAATTATAATCTGCAGAATGCAGTAAAAAATATCCAATTGGCGAAATCGCGCTGGCGGTCACAACAGGGCCATTTTTTCCCGAGTTTCAGCGCTTCGGCCCAATATACACCGGAAAAAAGCAGTCTGGGCATCGACCATGCCGATAATTACTACCACATCGGGCAGGCCGGTATAGAAATGAATTGGGAAATCGATGTGTTCGGCAATATCCGGAAAGGAGCCAAAGCCCAAAAAGAATATTACCTGGCTTCACAGGAGGATTACCGGGGTACAATGGTCTCGCTCGCCTCAGAAGTGGCGATGGCTTATATCCGTCTGCGCACTTACCAGCAACAACTGGAAGTTGCCCGTAATAACCTGGAATCCCAGGAGGAGATTCTCCGGATCAATGAAGCCAAACTGGCGGCCGGACTGACTTCCAACCTAACGGTGGCGCAATCGAAAGGCCTGTGGCTACAAACGAAGGCAACCCTTCCCGGACTGGAAGCCTCGGTCTACTCGGAAGTGAATACACTGGCTGTCCTGACCGGAGAGTATTCGGATTCTTTACGGCAAGCTTTACTGCAAGTGCACCCTCTCCCCCAAGGCAACCCGATCCTTATGCAAGGAATCCCGGCCGAACTGATCCGGCGGCGCCCGGATGTCCGCTCGGCCGAACGGACGATGGATGCACTGGCAGCCGCAGCAGGAGCAACACGGGCAGACTGGTGGCCGAAATTCTACCTAACGGGCGCTTTCGGGTATGGTAACGAATATTACAAACAATTTTTCAAGAAGGAGAACATGACGTGGCAAATCAGCCCGAGCATCAAATGGACGATTTTCAGCGGGCGCCAGATCGCCCAGGCTAACCGGCAGGCCCAAATCCAACTGGACGAAGGGATCAATACGTATAACCAAACTCTGCTCACAGCTTTGCAAGAGGTAGACGATGCCTTATCGTCATATAATAAATCACTCCAACAACTGGATGCAGACCGGCTTGCTCTGCAGGAAATTAAACTGACGCTGGAATATGCAATGGACCTGTATAAGAAAGGACTGACCAATTACCAGAATGTACTGGACTCACAACGCAATGTATTGAACTACGAAAATGTGTATGTGAATTCGCAGAGTGCAACCCTGCTCTATATGATACAGGTGTATAAGGCACTGGGGGGAGGAGTGGAAAAATAAAGTTAAAGGCTAAAAGCGAATTAAAAAAATCATTGTTATGAAAAAGATGATCGTTCTGATGATTGGTTTGGGAGTGATATTGGGAGGTTGCAGGAAGAAAGAGAAACAGGAAGCCGCAAGCGGACAAGCGGCCCCGGAGATTTTAGTGAACAGACCTGCCCAACACGATGTCGTGTATACGTATCAGTATCCGGCTTATCTGGAAGCCGTGCAAACGGTGAATCTGGTGGCCCGGGTATCGGGATTCCTGGAAAAGATGAATTATATCCCGGGAGTGCCGGTAAAAGCAGGCCAGTTGTTGTTTGTCATCGAACCTCAACCCTATCAGGATCAGTTGAAAGCGGCACAGGCCGAAATGAAGAGTACAGAGGCACGTCTGGCTTACGCCAGGGCACAATACGAGAAGATGAAAGAAGCGATGCCTAGCCGGGCTATCAGTGAGATCAACTTCATCCAGGCCGAATCGGATTACCATTCGGCGATAGCGAATCTTCAGAATGCCCGGGCACAATTGAATACTGCTCAGACTAATCTGAATTATTGTTACATCAAAGCTCCTTTCGACGGACGGGTATCCCGGAACCTGGTGGACCTTCAGAACTTTGTCGGAGGAGCGGTACAACCGGTCACCCTGGCTACGATGTATAAAGATAAGTATATGTATGCTTATTTCAATATGGCTTATGCCGAGTTCGAACAAATTCCTCCGGTGACCAATCCGCTGGTATCGAAAGATTCGGCCCTGGCGCTGACGGTCATCAATGCTGCGGACACCAGCCGTTATTGGAAAGGCGAGCTCGACTATACTTCGCCGAACGTCGATCTGCAAACCGGGACGGTGACCGTACGGGCCATTCTCGAAAATCCGAAAGAAGAATTATTAAGCGGGATGTATGTTAAAATCCGGCTTCCCTATAAAGTGGTAAAAGATGCTTTACTGATACCGGAGGCTTCGATCGGCACGGGACAGGCAGGCCGCTATGTCTATCTGGTGGATGAGAACAACCGGGTGGTGCAGCAAACCGTCAAAGTCGGGGTATTGAGTAACGACGGCATGCGGGAGATCGTCAGCGGTGTCACTCCGGACGACCGTTATGTCGTGGAAGCCCTGATGAATGTGCGTCCGGGCATGACCGTGAAACCAGTGAGAGAAAAAACAAAACGTTAATCTATTCCTATGTTCAGTACATTTTTCATTAACCGCCCTATATTCGCTACGGTCCTGTCTATCCTTATCGTGATCGCAGGACTGGTATCTTTACGTAGTCTGCCGGTAGAACAATATCCGACGATCACTCCTCCGACAGTCGTTGTCCGGGCCTCCTACCCCGGAGCCAATGCCAGTACAATCGCCGACATGGTAGGTACCCCGATCGAGCAACAAGTGAACGGCGTAGAGGGTATGCTTTATATGTCGTCGACTTCGTCGAGCACAGGCAGCTACCAGCTGACCATCACTTTCGAAGTGGGAACCGACCTGGATATGGCCACCGTGCTCGTAGAAAACCGGGTGAACATGGCCCTGAGCACTTTACCGCAGGAGGTGACCCAGATCGGGGTCACTACGACCAAGGAATCGACCAACGTCGTGATGTTTCTGTCACTGACCTCGGATAGTCCGCAATACGACGCTCTTTTTCTCTCTAATTATGCGGCCCTGAATATCACCAACGAATTGGGCCGGGTAAAAGGAGTAGGTAATGTGGGCTTGTTCGGCATGGGCAAATACAGTATGCGTATCTGGCTGGATCCGGATCAGCTGACTATCCGGGGCATCACTCCGGCGGATATCGTATCGGCCATTCAGGGCCAGAATATCCAGGTTACAGCGGGCAGCGTGGGATCGGAACCCTTAGTCCGCAAAGAAGCCTACCAATACACCCTCGAAACCAAAGGATTACTGATCGATGAAGAAGAATTCGGCAATATCATCGTCAAGGCCCTTCCCGACGGCAAATACCTTCGCATCCGTGACCTGGCCACTATAGAGCTCGGACGTGAAAGCTACAGCTCCACCGCCACCCTGAAAGGCGGAGCCGTCGCAGCTATCGCCGTCTATCAGCTTCCGGGAGCCAACGCCCTGGACGTGGCACAACGGGTGAAAAAAGAGATGGACAAACTGGCCTCCTATTTCCCCGAAGGGGTGCAATACAGCGTGACCCTCGATACGACGGAATTTATCAATGCCTCGATTTCAGGAATATACGAAACCCTGATCACCGCCTTTATCCTGGTTTTACTGGTTATTCTGATCTTCCTCCAAAACTGGCGGGCGATGCTGATTCCGCTGATCACGATTCCCGTCTCGCTGGTCGGGACTTTCACATTCATGGCGATGCTGGGATTTTCCATCAATACGCTGACTCTCTTCGGACTGGTACTGGCTATCGGGCTGGTAGTAGACGACGCCATTATCATCGTAGAAAACAGTTACCGGCTGATCGAAACCGGCCGGTATCCCACCGTAAAAGAGGCGGGGATCCAGGCCATGAAGGAAGTGTCGGGAGCTGTTGTGGGTATTGTGCTCGTACTGTTGGCCGTATTTATTCCCACGGCCTTTATCGGCGGCATCACCGGCCAGTTGTACAAACAATTCGCCCTGACGATCGCCATCTCGACGGTAATCAGCGGGTTCAACGCCCTCACCCTGAGCCCCGCACTTTGTGCCCTGTTTCTGAAACCCAAACAGCCGGCCAAATTCTTTCTCTTCAAAGCTTTCAACCGGTTTTTTGAAAAGACAAACCATGGTTATACCTGGGTGATCACTCACTTCATGCGTAAATCGCTGATGACTTTTATCGTCTTTTTGATCCTTTCGGTGCTGGCTTTCTGGGGATTTATCAAATGGCCGCGTACTTTTATCCCGGAAGAAGACCAGGGGTATTTCATCGCTTTCATGCAACTGACCGACGGTGCTTCGTCGAGCCAGACGGCTACAGCCCTGCAAAAAGCGTCGGCCGTACTGAACCAAATGGAAGGCATCGAAACCTATATCACGATCAACGGCTTTTCAATGATGAGTAATGCAAACGCTTCGAATGCCGCCACGCTGTTCGTGATGCTCAAAAACTGGGACCAACGGAAATCTCCGCAGTTAAGCGCCCAAAGCCTGGTGAACCAATTCAACGGTATGGCCTATGAAGCGATACCGGAAGCCAGAACCTTCGCCGTCTTACCGCCGGCCATCCCGGGATTGGGCGAAAGCAGCGGGTTCGAAGTCATGCTGGAGGATATCAACAACTACGGCCCGCAAGAACTGCAACGCATGACAGACGAACTGATGCTCGCCGGCAACGAGACCCCGGGTCTCTCTACCGTCCAGTCGATGTTCAGCGCCAGTGTACCCCAGTATTACCTGAATATCGACCGGAACAAAGTAGAGCTGATGCAGATTCCGCTAAGCGAGGTATTCAATACGATCGGCACATACCTCGGTTCCACCTATGTCAACAATTTTGTGAAATTCGGCCGCACTTACCAGGTGAAGGTCGAGGGTGCCCCCGACAGCCGGGCTCTGGTAACCGACCTACGCCTATTGAATGTCCGCAACTCCAAGGGCGACATGATTCCCCTTTCGGCCTTTACTACTATCGAGACGCGGATCGGCGCAGAGAGCCTGACGAAATACAACACTTACGTATCCGCCCTGATCTCGGGTGCCGCAGCAGACGGTTATAGCTCGGGAGAGGCGCTGAATATTATGGCCAAACTGATCCGGGAGAAAGTGGGACGCTCCTTCGGTTATGAATGGACTTCTATGGCATATCAGGAAGAAAATGCGAGTTCGTCCACCTCCATCATCTTTATACTGGCCATCGTGGTGGCTTTCCTGATCCTGGCAGCCCAATACGAGAGCTGGACGGATCCTTTTGCAGTGATCATGGGTTTGCCTATCGCCCTGCTGGGAGTAGTGATCGGAGTGATGGTCATGAATCTTCCGATCAGCGTTTACACCCAAATCGGAGTAGTGCTTCTGATTGCCCTGGCGGCGAAAAATGCTATCCTGATCGTAGAATTCGCCCGGGATTACCGGGCTGCAGGCAAGTCGACCGAAGAATCGGCGATCGAAGGCGGACGCGTACGTCTCCGCCCGATCCTGATGACCTCTTTTGCTTTCATCCTCGGCACTTTCCCGCTGGTGATTTCGACCGGAGCCGGAGCTTCGAGCCGGATCTCGCTCGGTATCGCCGTTTTTGCCGGTATGTTGATGACCTCCCTCGTAGGCACCTTGTTTATTCCCAATTTCTACCTGATGATGGAGAGCTTGCACGAACGGTTTACCCGCAAAAAGAAAAAAGACAAAGACACGGAAGAGAACCTTCCCGCCGTATACGAGGAACAACTCCCGATGAAGCGGGAGTGAGACAGGGAGAGGGATTAGCGTCGCTTCGTTCCTGATCAGGGGCGTCATTCAGGCTCCGGACCGGCAAAACCTCTCCGGTTTCTGGCCAGCGAACCTCTGGTTCTGACTGCAAAGCCGACCGGAAAGATTGTGCCGCCGGTCAGCCAGGCATTCATCAGCAAGCGGGAATTGCACCGATCAGCATCGAAGAGATGCCGACCGATAAAGCGCTAATCGGTAACCTCCGGTTACACTGGTCAAGACCGAAGATGTGCCAGGAAGCGGA
>OGOK01001983.1_pt1 | contig 12784 bp, 9 predicted proteins | sample 1552661 | NCBI WGS metagenome assembly OGOK01 (sample SAMEA2580172, study PRJEB22360) | human gut metagenome | biome: human gut; feature: human-associated habitat; material: faeces | place: Denmark | collected 2008/2010
ATCTGCGTTGCCAAAATGCTCGATAAGACTCCAGTATTATCTGCGCTTTTGGCTTAGTAGCTGCCGCACCTCGCTCGCCGTATCGGCACTTAGAATTATGCGGTATTGCCTTAGATCAAACAGAAAAAGTCTTGCTTCAATGATACAGCCCGTATTCCGCCCCAAGCAGCCGGAATACGGGCTGTATTTATACCTTGAATTATACTGTTTGTTATACAATGCAAATGCAAAACAAATCGTATAATTCAAGGAGCAACATTTTTTGCGTGCAGACCCCGTAAACCGGGCGGCAAAAACTGGACAGGGAACAGCTTTTTCGGTATAATGTAAAGATTACGAGATTTGTAAGGGAAAGTAAGGGTACAACATATGCTGCAAACGATCGCGGCTGTCAACCAGGCAGTCAACAACTTTATCTGGGGCGTTCCCGCCATGGTGTGCATCATCGGCGTGGGGCTGCTGCTCAGTGTGCGCACCGGCTTTATCCAGATCCGCAAATTCCCCTATGCCATCAAAACCACGATTGGCCGCATGTTCCGCAAGCGGGATGCTTCCGATGGTGCAATGACCCCCTTCCAGGCGGTGTGTACCGCGCTGGCGGCCACCGTGGGTACCGGCAACATTGCCGGTGTGGCGGGGGCTATTGCCATCGGCGGGCCGGGCGCGGTGTTCTGGATGTGGTGTTCCGCCCTGCTGGGCATGTGCACCAAATTTTCGGAGGTCACGCTGGCGGTACACTTCCGGGAGCGCAATGCCAATGGCGAGCTGGTGGGCGGCCCGATGTATTACATCAAAAATGGCCTTGCCAAACACTGGCGCTGGCTGGCTGCCATTTATGCTCTGTTCGGCGTGCTGACGGTGTTCGGCACCGGCAACGCCACGCAGGTCAACACCATTATCACCGCCATTGATGCCGCCCTGAACCAGTATGCCGTTGTGAGCGATAAAGCTATGGCAACCGTCAACCTGGTCATCGGCATTGTAGTGGCCATGCTGGTGGCGCTGGTGCTGCTGGGCGGCGTGAAGCGCATTGGCAGTGTCAGCGAAAAGCTGGTGCCCTTTATGGCGCTGACCTATGTGGTGCTGGCTCTGGGTGTGGTGCTGCTCAACCTGCCGCGTCTTCCGGAGGTGTTTACCTCCATTGTGGCGGGGGCGTTCAACCCGGCGGCCTTTACCGGCGGCGCGGTGGGCAGCTTGTTCCTGAGCATGCAGAAAGGTGTTTCCCGCGGAATATTTTCCAACGAAGCGGGCCTTGGCACCGGCTCCATTGCCCATGCCTGCGCTGACACCAAAAAGCCGGTCAAGCAGGGCATGTTCGGCATCTTTGAGGTGTTTGCCGATACCATCGTCATCTGCACCCTGACTGCCATGGTCATTCTGTGCAGCGGCACCACCGTGAACTACGGCACCGCAGCCGGTGCAGAGCTGACCATCAGCGGCTTTACCACCACCTACGGCGGCTGGGCGTCTATCTTTACTGCCGTGGCGCTGTGCTGCTTTGCCTTTTCCACCATCATCGGCTGGGGCCTGTACGGCTCCCGCTGCATCGAGTTCCTCTGCAAGACGGATAAGGTCGTGCGGCCCTTCCTCGTGGTCTACTCCTTCGTGGCCATTCTGGGCGCGACGGTGGACCTCGGCTTGCTGTGGAACATCGCCGATACCTTCAACGGCCTGATGAGCATCCCGAACCTCATCGCGCTGCTGCTGCTTTCCGGCACGGTGGTCAAACTGGTCAAGGAATTTTTTGAGACCGAATCCTGAAACCGGACACTTTTTCCACAAACGACAAAACAATTGCGAAATTTCACAGGAAGTAATTGACAAAACAGGCCGTTTATCGTATAACCTATATAGAGATGTCATATTCGGGAAGGGTATGGCGTTCCCAGAACGTTTGGAAAGTGAGGCCGCAACATGAAGAAATTTCTGAAGAGGCTGATGATGGGGGTCGTAACGCTGGCAGTGTTCTGCTGCATGACCCCGCTGGCGTTTGCCGCAGAAAAATATCACACCATCTATCTGGAGCCGCAGGGCGGTATCGGTGTGCCGACGCAGGTGTACGTTTACAAGTACGGCGACGTTTACCGCGCGTCCAGTCTGCCGACGCCTACCATGGAAGGCTACACCTTTGATGGGTGGTATGAGGATATCGTGGGCGGCACCGCGATCAAGGCGAGCAAGTACAACTTCAAAGAGGAAGGTCAGACGCTCTACGCTCACTGGACGGTCGCGGACGGCAGTTCTTCTTCCGCCGCGGCTGCACAGCCAGAGGAGACGAAACCCACCAAGACCTTTAAGATCGAAGAACATATGGGAGAAGTCCTGATCGTTGGCACGACCATTCTTGTGTTCACGCTGGTAGCGCTGCACGGCTGAAACGGTCAGCTTTTGCCTGAAGTTATCTTAAAATTTTGAAAGCGAGGATTCCTTATTATGATGAACAATGAGATCAAACTGCCCGCCGCTTACGCTGCGATCGACGAGAACGAGATGGTCTACCTGAACGGCGGCTCCATCACCGACACGCAGGGCTGGCTGATCTTCATGAATGTCGGTGCCCTGTTCAACTACGTCGCCCGCGTCTTCTCCGCTGGCAGCTCCATCGTCAACAACGTCAGGGTCATCGTCACCACCATTGAGGCTCTGAACAACTTCAAGCTGACCGGCAAAAACTAAACGAAATTTCCTAAAATGTCTGAGAAGCGCATCCGCAAAAAAGCGGATGCGCTTTTTTGCGCCGAAAGTGGCGAAAATCGGGCTTTCAGACGCTGGAAATCAATGATATATTTCACGAAACCGGTTGCGAAAATAGAAGAGCGATGCTATAATCAATCGTAGTAATTTGGTAATTATGACAATCATCCGTTAGGGAGATAAACTACATGGCGGAACGTGAACTGCGGCGGATGAGCCGCACCGAATTGATCGAGATCATCTACGCGCTCAAGCAGCACGAAGAAGAGCTGGAACAGCAAAACGCGGCGCTCCAGAAGCAGCTGGACGACCGCACCCTGCGGCTGGAACATGCCGGTTCCATCGCGGAAGCGTCGCTGGCGCTGCATCAGGTGTTCGAAGCGGCTCAGGCCGCTGCCGATGCGTATCTGGAATCGGTGAAGGCAATGAATCCGCCCCTGCCCAGTGAACCGCCGCAGTCTGCGGATAACGGAGGTGCGGACGCAGAATGAAGGGACGACACGTGAAACTGGCCACGATCCCCTCCATGGAGGAAGTGGACAAGGAACGGCAGCGTCTGGAATACCGGGACCGCTACGTGCGGGTGCTGAAAAGCACGGTCTACGCGCTGGTGGTGGTGGCTGCGGCGGCGGTGCTGCTGGCGACCATCCTCCTGCCGGTGTTGCAGGTGTCGGGCGACAGCATGAACCCGACCTTGCAGAGCGGGGATGTCCTGCTGCTGCTCAAGACCGATGATATGAAAACCGGCGATCTGTGCGGTTTTTATTGGCAGAATAAGCTTCTGCTCAAGCGGATCATCGGCGGGCCGGGGGATGTGATTTCCATCGACCGGAGCGGCGTTGTTACGGTGAACGGGGAGGCTCTGGAGGAGCCTTACGTCGATGAACTCGCGCTGGGCGAGTGCGACCTCAAGTTCCCGTATCAGGTGCCGGAAAATCGCTATTTCGTGATGGGCGACCATCGTTCAACTTCCATCGACAGCCGAAGCACCGTCATCGGCTGCGTGGACAAAAGCCAGATCGTCGGCAAGGTGTTCTTGAGGGTATGGCCCTTGTCACGTCTTTCATGGGTGCACTAAGGAGGTGCCATGATGGGGAATCAGTTCAATGAGATCATGCAGAAGCTGCGGGCGCAGCGTGTGAGAGCGCGGCGCTATACGGCGATGCTGCTGGTGCTTGCGATGCTGACATCACTCTCGGTCAGCTGGCGGCTGCATCAGGTGGGCACGGCGCTGACCACCGACGACGAATATTGCTGCGGCATGGAGGAGCACGTCCACACCGACGACTGCTATACCGAGGAGCTGGTCTGCGGTTACGAGGAAGGCGAGCCGGAAGACCCGGACTCCGCCTTTTCCGTGGACTCGGAGCCGACCACGGAAGAGCTGGAAGCCGAACCGGAAGAGACTGAGCCGGAAGAGACCGAGCCGGAGGTGCACCACCACACGGCGGACTGCTACGAGACCGTGCTTGTTGAGCACAAGGAACTGACCTGCGGCCAAGAAGAACATACCCACGATGAAACCTGCCCGGTCGATCCCGATACAGGTGACTTCCTCTGCGGCTATGAGGAACACGAACACAGTGACGACTGCTACACCACTGAGACGGAGACCGAGGAAAAGCTGGTCTGCGGCTACGAAGAGGGCGAAGTGCTCTCGGACGGTACGGCGGTAGACGATGACGGCATTGCGGCGCTGGAAGATACCAACACCGCCACGTCTGTGGCTGAGGACAGCAGCAGCGAGGCCGTTTCCGAGCCAGTGCTCCATCACCACACCGAGGCGTGCTATGAGAAGGTGCTGACCTGCACCATCCCCGAACACACGCACACGCTGGAGTGCCTTGCGGACTATAGCGCCGACGTGGAGACCGACGACGACTGGGAAAAATACAGCGTCGGCCTGAGCGATAACTGGAACGAGGCCCTGCTGGCCGTGGCAAAGGAGCAGCTTGGCTACAAGGAAAGCGAAAAGAACTTCCAGACCGACGAGGCACTGGGCGACATCATCGACGTCCACCATTACACCCGCTACGGTGCGTTCTACGGGAACCCCTACGCCGATTGGGACGTCGCGTTCATCGCGTTCTGCCAGCATTATGCGGGCATCCCTAAGACGGAGATCCCGCAGCGCTTGGGCTTGGAGGCGCTGCGTGCCGATATGGATGCCATGGGCTTTGCCTACCTCACCGAGGGCGAAGATGCGGCTTACGAAGCCATCCCCGGCGATGTGGTCACCTATAATAAAAACGGAACTGCCGACGACGAGACCATCGGCATCGTGGAGACGGTAGGCGACGATTCGCTGACCGTTATTTCTGGTGCCGTCGAGGGCGCTGTCGCGGAAGTGACCGTTCCCTTCACCGATGTCACCAGCACCATCCTCGTGGATCAGGCTTACGGCGACTACGTGGGCGAGCCTGACGACCCCGACGCCGACTATGACGATGAGATCGCAGTGCAGCCGGCAGACGAAAAGGATGCGGTGGCGGTGGATTCCGGGGAAACGAAGTATCCCATCAATTTGGATGACCCCACGGTTGCAACGAACTTGAAAGCGGAATTCACACTGCAGAAGAAGGATAATAATAGTATTTATCAGGATGTTCAGAAGGATGCCACAGTGAATGAGGGCGACGACCTTCAGGTGAAGGTGAGCATCAAGGTCCCGGCAGGTACGTTCAATAAGACGGCGACGAACGGCAATAAGCTCACGTATACGCTGCCTTTTAAGCTGCAAAAACCGTTGGAGCATCAGGCAATTACAGATCGAAACGATTCCTCAAAGGTAATTGGCTATCTGAATGCGGACACGGAAGGAAACGTAACGGTTGAGTTTTCGAATGAAGTCGATACCTTTAATCACGAAAAAGAGTTTGATGCAGATTTCAAGGTTTGGGGCGTGGCAGTTGCAAAAGAAACAGGCGAGAACCAGACCATCAAATTCCCCGGCGATAACGGAAGCTTTACTCTGAAAAAGAAGAGCGATATCAGTGTGGAGAAGACTTCTACAGATGGTATTGTGGAGGAAAACGGAAAAACTTATTTTGAATATAAGATTAAAGTCAGCTCCAAGGACGGAACGGCAGGGAAGACGGTTACCATTTCGGACAAAATTGAGTCAATTACGTCTGGGCTGGAAGGCAAATTTGACAGAGAGTCGTTTGTGCTGAAAAAGAAAGATGGAACAAAAGTAGCACTTACAGAGACGAATCTTACAATCAAAGATGCAAGCGATGGCAAGGATAGTTTTGTGATTTCTGGCCTTGCTCCATTGGACAAAGATGAGTATTACGAGCTGACCTATCGCTATGAAATTACCAATATTAGCACATTAAAGGGAACGCAAAATATCGCTAACAGCGCTTCCGCAGAATACGGAGAGACCACCGAAACAACTGGCTGGAAATGGAAGGAAATCAAGGGCAGTGAGTTGTATGTCGAAAAGAAGGGTGACTATAACGGAAATAATGACGCCATGATGACGGGCCGCGTTCGGTGGACAATCACGGTGAGCAATCCGAGCGGACGTGATCTGGCGGGCTTTAAAGTGTCGGATGCACTTGCGACAGCGGGCATTACAATCCGGGATGGTGATGGCATCACTATTAACGGCAGTAATGGTAAGGTATTTGATAAAATATTAAATGGCAAGGCGAGCAAAGGCACGGGTAATATCGCTGAGGATAAGAGAAGCTTCGAGTATATTTTCACGGCAGGTTCGAAGGATACCCAGTATACATTTGTCTATTATACGACTCTGCCGACAAATATGCCGGAAAATGCGACGGATAAGGTGACACTTGAAAATAGTGTTGATGTTAGCAAAGATGGCGAGAAGTATGATGCCAATGGGACGGCAGAGGTTAAGGGACGCAGCGAAGAAATTTTGAAACAGACGGTGGGGAAGACGGAGCTTACCACGGATAACCGACTGAAAACCCAATGGGAACTTGTTGCACGTTCCAAGGCTGCAACCGACGCGGATAAAAAATTTACCGTACGGGATTATTTCGAAAGTCCAACGAATAAAAACGGGCAGACGATGGATCACTATGCAACCAAGAAAGACCTTGAGAGAGAGTTTGCCGCGGTTGGTGCTAAGAATGATGAAAAAGGCATCTTCTTTGATGTGCTGGTAGGTGGCGTGACCAGCAGAGTGTATGGAATCGCAGCATTGGAAAAACTCGGTGCGACGGTAACAATCGACTATTACACGGATAAAGACTCAACACTAAAAGCGACAAATGATGAGGATAAAGTGCGATCCTTTACCATTACAGTCGATTGGACTAACCGCCAAGAAAATCTTCCTCCGCTGTCTGTTACGCAGGTACATGTGATGAAATATACCACATATGTGGATGGCGCAGACACATTGCAGGATGGCGAAAAAATTAAGATCCGGAACTATGGCGAAATCGGAGCAAAGAGCAGATATAAGGACTCTGAGTACGAAAAGCCGGAACCGGAGAAGCCGAAGAAACCGGATTTGCGCAAGCTTGTCAGTGATAGTGTGTATAATTTTGGTGACAAAACAGCTACGATTCGGACGGATACCCCCAATGGCACGGTGATTTGGTTCAAGCTTTTGATCAAAAATCCCGATCCCGATGCAGATACGGTCACCATTACGGATACCCTTCCTAAGGGCTTGAAATATGTGGACTTTACTGGGAGTACTCCGGGAGCTGAAAAGTGGAATTGGCAGGACTCGTATCGAGTTGGAACTACGAAATATGACAGTAACGGCGTCGATCAGTTCGTTGAAGAGTGGGCGTCGACAAGCAAGCCCGTTACAAGTGTATTCCAGTTGGATTCCTCCAAAGTGGATGATAATGGCCGGCAAGTACTGACATTTACTCTGTCTGGACTTAGTGGAAAAGACCTGACGAAAGTGAATGCGTCCATTATCTATGGCGTAAAAGTTGAGGACGAATACTGGAACGATATCAGTAAGGAGAATCCGTCGAAGAAGTACCCCAACGAAGCAAGGTGGGGTGATCTTACAAAGAAGGCAACCGCAACCGTAACCCGGACGAACTTTGAGACGCAGAAAGACGTGAAGTACGACCAGACGACTCAAACAGCGACCTATACTGTTACCATCAACGAACAGAGCAAGCAGTTGCTGCCCTATGCAGATGGCTACTTGAAGCTGGAGGATCAACTTAAGGTTCCGACGGGCCTGAGTGCCACGCTTGATCCAAACAGCATCGTGGTGAAGGATAAAGATGACAAGATTGTTACCGATGCGCTGAGGGACTGCAAGATTTACCCGGACACCCACACGATGGAGATCGAGATCAAGGACGGAGCAAAATATAAGTTGTCCTATACGTACAAGTTTGTTCCGGACGAAAATTTGGCCAGTGGTCAAAGTCTGACCGTGCAGAATGAGGTGAGGATGTTCGGGAAGATCGCTTCGAGCAAGGATACGCAGTTCCAGAATGCGGGCGGCAGCGGCACTGCATCGAACGGCGTGACGGACATCCTGACCCTCGTGAAATCGGAAAAGGGCAAAAATAATAATACCCTTGGTGGTGTGACCTTTGCACTTTCCGAATATGGAGAAAGCGGCTGGACTTCGGTGGGAACCCATACTACAGCATCGGATGACGCGGCAAAGGGTACGATCACGTTCCGCTACAATGAAAATAACAATCCGGCAAAGGGTACAGTGAGCGTAAAAGCGGACACCCTCTATGAGCTGGTGGAAACACAGACGGCTGACAATTACATCCTTGATAAAACACCGCATTACTTTGTGATGCTGTCGAAGGGTGCAACCGCAGACGAGGTGTATTCGAACTTTAGCCGCTCTGGTGTGGCACAACGTGACATCAAGTTTGTGTCAGCCGGACAGACGACGGATGTTCTGAAGGTCGAAAATGAGGCCCGAAAGATCAAGGTCGAAAAAGTCTGGAAGGATGCTGACGGCAATGCGATGGCTGCGCCGCAGGGTTCCATTACCGTTACCCTGCAACGCAAGGTGGGCAACGTTGTTGACAACGACTTTAGTGAAAAGTTGACGCTTACGAAGGGCAACGGTTGGAAGGTGACGTACCCGGATGAGGGTTCGCTGCCGGAAACGGACGACTCTAGTGGTACGCCGTACTATTACTTCGTAACGGAAGACAGCGTGCCGAGCGGTTACAATGTAACGTACAGCTATGTTGACAAAGATGGCAGAACCCAGTCGGAACACGGCGTGACGGCTGGTGGAACGGCGACCATCACGAACCAACAGCAGACGGATTGGCTGAAAGTTACGAAGGTATGGCAGGATTCGGATGGTAGCTCGCTGACGGAGAATCTGCCGGAAATTACAGTTCACCTCTATAAGATCGTCAATAGCAAGGGCGAAGATGCTGGCGAGACTCTGACGCTAAATGCGGGGAACAACTGGACGGGTCAGTTCACTGAACTTGACCCCAATACCAAGTATTACGTTGTCGAGGACCCTGTGGATGGTTACACGGTGAGCTACACCTACGATGCTGGAAAACCGGCCAAGCCCGGTGCCACCATCACTGTGACCAACTGCAAGAATGCCCCCGGCTACGAACTCCCGGCGACCGGTTCCACCGGTACGGCCCCGTACACCACCGCCGGTGCGGTGCTGATGGGTGCCGCGCTGGTGGGTGGATACCGCAGGAAACGCAGACAGGAAAGGAGGGGCGAGTGACCCTCCCGCCCCTGCGGGCGGAGCACAGATCACCACAAGGAGCACAGATTTTGGGATTGCTTGGAAGCAAAAAGAAGCAAATTGGAAATGGATTTATTTCACAAGGAGACGATGAAAATGAAACACATGAAGAGATTCGTGGCGCTGTTTGCCGCGCTGGCTCTCGTGCTGGCGATGGCAGTTCCAGCGTTTGCGGATGAGCCGACGACAGGCAGCATTACGATCAATAAAGCAACTGCGGGCACTACCTATACCGCATATAAGATTTTCGACTTGGATTATGTCAAGGAAACGAATACCACAAAAGCGTCTTATGCGTATAAGGCTGATGCAAACTGGAAGGCTTTTGTGACGGGTTCCGGTGCTGGTGCGGCTTATGTTGAATACAATGAAAAAACAGGGGCTGTTACGGCAAAGAATACATTCGACGAAGAACAGGCACCCGCATTTGCAAAGGCGGCACTTGCATATGCACAGGGCAACAGTGCAATTATTGGCGAAACAGCGACGGCAGATGCCAGTGGCAAAGTTGAATTCAAAAATCTTGATCTTGGTTATTATGTCGTTGATACCCCGATGGGTGCGCTGTGTGTTCTGGATAGCACGATTCCGAACGTAAATGTTAACGAAAAGAACGAAGTTCCTTCCGTTGAGAAGAAAGTCAAAGCGGGCAATACCTACGAAGCAAGCAATACGGCGAAAATTGGCGATACGGTAGAATTCGAAACCAAAATCAACGTCAAGAAGGGTGCGGCAAACTATGTCCTGCACGATAAGATGGATGCTGGTCTGACGCTGGACAGCGCCTCGATTAAGGTGACGGTTGATGGTGCTGATGTTACTTCTGACACAACTAAATGCACGATTAAAACAACCGGCATGACTGACGCCGATTGCACGTTCGAAATTGAATTTGCAGACACTTACGTTGCAGAACTCGGACTCGCAGACAAAACCATTGTAGTTACCTACAATGCAACACTGAATAGCAATGCAGTGGTTGGCGGTACTGGCAACAAAAATGAAACCTACCTGAAGTACGGCAATAGCAACGATACGACGCATAGCATGACCACAACGTATACTTACGAGTTTGATGTTGTTAAGACCAACGATGCAAATCAGTTGCTGGAGGGCGCGGTGTTCTCGCTGTATACAAGCGAAGAGGCAACTACCCCGATGAATCTGGTTGCGGGAAGCACTGGTGTTTATCGTCTGCCGACTAAGGATGATACAACGACTGTCACTACATTTACTGCCGGTAAGGTTACGATTCAGGGCCTTGCAAATGGTAATTACTATCTGGAAGAAATCACGGCACCCAAGGGTTATAACAAGCTGGATCATCGTGTGGAGATTACGATCAACAATGCGGACTTGAAGGCTAACACGACTGAAAATACCTATACGGATGGCGGCGTCAAGGTCGAAAATAAAGCTGGCACCACCCTGCCCGGCACCGGCGGCATCGGCACCACGATCTTCTATCTGATCGGCGGCGGACTGATGGTTGCAGCGGCCGTGCTGCTCATCGCGAAGAAGCGGATGGAAAACAAGTAAAACCAACCGGGAGCCAGCCGCTCCCCCGAAATAAGAGGGCATCTGCCCCGAACATATCCTTATAACATTAGGGAGTAGCCCATGAAAAAGAATCGCAGCAACATCATTTTAATATTGATCTTTCTCGTGGGTCTATCCGTGATGTTATATCCGACCGTCAGTGACTATATCAACCAGAAAAACCAGTCGCGCGCTGTGGCGAGCTACTCGGAAGAGGTTGAAAACCTGTCGGACGTGGACTATCAGGCCTATTTTGACGCCGCCGACGACTACAACCGGCGGCTGGCCGAAACGCCCGATGCCTTTTACCGGCCCGAAGAGGTGAGCGGCTACACCGACACCCTCGACGTCTCCGGTACCGGCATCATGGGGTACATCACCATCTCCAAGATCGGCGTGGAGCTGCCCGTCTACCACGGCACCAGCGACGGCGTTTTGCAGGTGGCGGCGGGCCATCTGGAGGGCAGCAGCCTTCCGGTGGGCGGCGCGGGCACCCACGCCGTCATCTCGGCCCACCGCGGGCTGCCCAGCGCCAAGCTCTTTACCAATCTGGATGAGCTGGAAGTGGGCGACACCTTCACCATCACGGTGCTGGACCGGGTGCTGACCTATGAGGTCGATCAGATCTCCATCGTCCTGCCCACCGAGACCGATCTTTTGCAGCCGGTGGAGGGCAAGGACTACGTCACCCTGATGACCTGCACCCCCTACGGCATCAACACCCACCGCCTGCTGGTGCGCGGACGCCGCATCACCACACCGGACAAGCTCAAGCACATCCGTGTAACAGCTGATGCCATCAAGATCGAACCGATCATCACAGCTCCCATCATGGCACTGCCCCTGCTGCTGGTGCTGCTGCTCTGGCTGCTGTTCTCCAACCGCAAACGCAAATCTACAAGAGGTGAAAAACATGAAACGCACTGATCTCAAAAAGCACGCTGCGGCCCTGCTTTTGGTGCTGTGCCTTCTGGTAACAAGTGCGCTGCCTGCCCTTGCCACCAGCGCAAACATCAAGCTGGTGGACAGCAGCGGCAATCCCACTACCGGCACCATCCGCGTTACGCTGTACGACAGCGCCAACGATAAGGCGCTGAGCGGCGGCAAGCTCACTTTGTACCGTGTGGCCGAGGGAAAGCGCCAAAACGGCAACCTGAGCTACGAATACTGCGGCGATTTCTACGGCTGCGGCATTGCGCTGGGGGATTTGACCGACAGCACCCTTGCGGCCCAGCTGCAGGAGTATCTGCCCCAAAGCGCCGAGGGCACCACAAAGACCATTGATGCGGACGGCAACGTGACCTTCCGTGGTCTGGAGCTGGGCCTGTATCTGATCGTGCAGACCGAGGCTTCCAAGGGCTATGAGCCGATCAATCCGTTCCTTGTCTCTCTGCCCATGGCGGAGGATGGCAAGTGGAATTATGCGGTGGATGCCAGCCCCAAGGTGGGTGCTTACACCCCCACCAAGCCGGACACGCCGCCTACGCCCCCTACCCCGCCTACGCCCGATTATCCTGATACGCCTACCCCGCCGGACAACCCGGATAACCCGGTCTTTCCCGGTAAACCGGACAATCCCGTGGCCCCGGGCCACCCGGATCATCCGGTAGCACCCGGTAATCCAGACAGCCCCGTTCTGCCGGGCCACCCGGATAACCCGGTAATGAGCGGTCTGCCGCAGACCGGTCAGCTGAACTGGCCCGTGCCGGTGCTGGCTGTCAGCGGTGTGGTGTTGTTTGCATTCGGCTGGGCGCTGGATCGCAAGTACCGCACAGTATAATTTCCTTCTGATACAACAAAGAGGACCCCGAGGCGGAGCCTCCGGGCCCCTTGAGATCGCAC
>OGOK01001984.1_pt1 | contig 12781 bp, 10 predicted proteins | sample 1552661 | NCBI WGS metagenome assembly OGOK01 (sample SAMEA2580172, study PRJEB22360) | human gut metagenome | biome: human gut; feature: human-associated habitat; material: faeces | place: Denmark | collected 2008/2010
GTCTGAACAAGGCCCGCTGGTCCTGCTCCGACACCGCCCAGTACGGCGACTATACCAACACCTGCATCGACGAGCACGTGCGTGAGCGCATGCAGTACCACCTGAAGCGCATTCAGGATGGCTCCTTCGCCAAGGAGTTCATCGATGATCAGGACGCTGGCGCTCCGAAGTTCAAGCAGCTGCAGGAGGAGTACGGCAACGTGCGCATCGAGACCGTTGGCCCGAAGCTGCGCGCCATGTTCTCCTGGAACAACGGCAAGGATGATGACGCCGACATGGCCACCTTCACCGGCAAGATCGCCCGTGGCTGAGTAACGTCTCGCATTCATTGCGATTAATCGCATTAACTGCGATTGAAGGCCGCCGCCCAAGTTGGGTGGCGGCCTTTCGTTATGCCGGAACGTACGCAACCGTCGCACGCACGACGATATGCAAAAAGCGCCGTCCGCATGAAGCGGGCGACGCTTTCTAATTCGCTAAATAGCTTATGCAGCTAGCGAAGCAATCTCACTGAACCTGGGTACGAGCGATCTTGCCGTTGAAGGACTCGGCCATATCGGCATCGGCGTCCACCTGGTTGTTCCAGGAGAACATGGCGCGCAGCTTCGGGCCAACGGTCTCCAGGTGCGGGTGGCTGTACTCTTCCTGCAGCTGCTTGAACTTCGGAGCGCCAGCGGCCTGATCATCCATGAACTCCTTGGCGAAGGAGCCATCCTGAATGCGCTTGAGCTGGTACTGCATGCGCTTCTTGGTCTCCTCGGTGATGACCGTGGAGGTGTAGTCGCCGTACTGGGCGGTGTCGGAGCAGGACCAACGGGCCTTGTTCAGGCCGCCTTCGTTCATGAGGTCGACGAGCATCTTCAACTCGTGGCAAACCTCGAAGTAGGCGATCTCCGGCTGGTAACCGGCGTCGGTGAGGACTTCGAAGCCCATTTCAACGAGCTTGTTCACGCCACCCATCAGCACATTCTGCTCGCCGAACAGATCGGTCTCGGTCTCCTCGGTGAAGGTGGTCTTGATGGCGCCTGCACGCAGAGCGCCCAGAGCCTTGGCGTAAGCCAGGGTGATGTCCCAAGCGTCGCCACGCGGATCCTGCTCCACGGCCACGACGACCGGGACGCCACGGCCGTTGGCGTACTCACGACGCACGATGTGGCCCGGGCCCTTCGGGGCGACCATGAAGACCGGGTGGTCTTCGGACGGCTTGATGTAGCCGTAGTGGATGTTGAAGCCGTGGGCGAATGCGACTGCAGCGCCCGGCTTGATGTTCGGCTCGATGTCGTTGGCCCAGATGGTGCGCTGGTACTGATCCGGAGCCAGAATCATGATGATGTCAGCTCTCTTAGCAGCCTCTGCAGCAGTAAATACTTCAAATCCCTGCTCCTCAGCTCTCTTCCATGACTTAGAACCCTCATAAAGTCCGATAATAACATGACAACCTGAATCCTTAAGATTTAATGCATGTGCATGTCCCTGGCTACCATAACCGATAATAGCGATTGTCTTACCGTCAAGTAATGATAAATTACAATCTGACTGATAATAGATCTTAGCTTCTGCCATTTTAAACTACCTCCATATAAATGTGTTATATATTGTAAAAGTTCTCCGGATACACCAAAGAATTATTACATCTTATTCAAATCTGCACTTCCTCTTGCGAGACCTGTAATTCCTGTTCTTGCAATCTCCGTAATGTTGAAATCTTCCAGAAGTTCCACAAACGCATTCATCTTACTTAAACTTCCTGTAAGTGCAATTATCATGGACTCCTTAGATACATCTACAATATTAGCTCTGAATATATCTGCAATAGAAGATACCTGCTGTCTCTTCTCTGGTCCACATTCAACTTTAATCATAACAAGTTCTCTGCATACTGATTCATGTGCAGGAAGCTCCACAATTTCCTTAACATCTATAAGCTTATTAAGCTGTTTCTCAATCTGTTCAAGTACATCATCTTCACCTGTTACAGCTATTGTCATACGTGACAATTCAGGATTGAGAGTTTCGCCAACCGTAAGGCTGTCTATATTATATCCTCTACGGCTGAACATTCCAGCGACACGGCTAAGTACACCAGATGAATTACCCACGAGAATAGAAAAAACTGCTCGTCTCATAACCTAATCTCCTAAATTCTGATATTAAAATGCATAAAAATGCATTTATTGTCAATTATTATAACACAGAACATCAATCTGTCAATTGCCCACTTACAGCATTTACTACACCAAGAACCACCATTCTCAGCATGATAACATCTGTATCACTCCACTTTCTTCTGTTAATGCCAAATATATCGAATTCCACCATATATTCTTTACCATCAGCACCATCAGCCTTCATCTGAAGAAGCGAGCATATATTGTTGTCTCTGAGTTTTCTAAAAACTTCCGGGAATTCTATAGTAAGTGATGCTATATTATTCACCATGTTAACGCCATATTCATCAAAATGATTCAAAAATTTATCATCATTAACATATGCTGCCTCAATGACATTATTCTTATAATGACCTGTACTGTATATGCATTCCATATCATTACCACAGAAAATACTTATTCCATGAATATTAAGCTTATCTGTAAGCTCTGAAAGTACTTCCTTTACTGTCATCTTTCCAAGTGATACTTTCATTACAATATTGGTTGCAAGCTCATACTTAGCCATAGGCTTCATAAAGCCGCTTCCAAATGCAATGTCGTGTTTCATGTCAGTCAGAATATCTCCATGCTTATTATAATCATATATAATATATCTGTCCTTGCCTTTTTCCTTGGCTATATAAAGAGCTGCATCAGCTATCTTAAACAATGTCTCAAAATCACTGCCATCCTTGCCAAACTGTGCGATACCAATTGATGTTGAGAACATATACTCTGGCTGCTTCTGGGCAAGCGATACCTTAAGTCCCTTTCTCATAGCCTTAAGCATAATGCGAAGTTCTTCAACTGTAACATCTTTTATAAGTACTATAAATTCATCTCCGCCTATGCGTCCAACTATTCCACGTCCGCCAACTGATAATTTTAATGAATCTGCAAATGCTTTAATAACCTCATCACCAAAATAATGTCCATAACTGTCATTAACACTCTTGAAGTTATCAATATCAAGAATCATCAGGAACATCTGGCGGTTTCTGTCTGAAACCGCTGTTTTATTGATATCATCAGTTATCATATCTGTTACAGTCTTCTTGTTATATATGCCTGTCGCTAAATCAAGTTTTGCCTCATCTACTCCGACATACTCCTGAACAGTTCTGGTTCTTCTATCTGGTTCAGATATTACGCCTACTGTAATTCTGTTTTCTCCATCAGCCAGAAGTGACTGTCCTCTGAAGACAAGATTGTCAACTCTTTCTCCTTTAGACATAACAGATGACGACAGCTTAACAATAAAGTTATTCATTCCGCTTGCAATTGCTGTACATAATGCTTCAAACTGAACAACATCATCACCTGTTACAAAGCCCTTAGTGGTACATGCTTCTTTCCATTCATTAAGACTGGTTCTCTCAAATATCTCAGATTTATTATTACGATAACAATATATTGTAATCATTCCAGAAACAGGATCATATTCAAATATCTTCTCATCAATAGTATTGATTATTGCCCTGTATTTTCTTACACGGTGATAATACATGTCAAAATCATTCGAAATAACAATTATATCCTGTGCCACAAGCTCAACCATACGGTCTGTACCAACTTCATATATGCGCTTCTTTACAAGAAGCATCCATCTATATGAACCATTCTTAATAAGACATCGCACTATACAATATCTGACAGACATATCCGAATTAATAAACTGCTCAAAACTCATGACATCATCCGGATGCACCAGTCCGTTAAATGCAGAAAGCATAGTCTCGCCCATGAGATTGTAAAATCTTTCGTCACCTATTTTAACAACATATCTGTTATCAAGTGTAAATTCCACTTCATTAGGCATATTGCCTTGATATGAAGTATCCAATTCGTATCTTCGCATAAAAAGACACCCCCATTCTAATGAGCAGGACCATTATTCTCTAAGCATGTTGTTCCTGACTGGTTTTCTCAACCTTAACTTTAAGTATCATTCTTCCTCGTACATCAAGAGTCCTGAATATATAACCTTTGTATTCCACCTCAAAGTTCTCCCCGTCATCAGGTATCTTTCCAAGCTTATAAATCATAAAGCCGCTCAAAGTGTCAATATCTTCGCATTCAAACTCTATTCCTAACTTGGCTTCTACATCCTCAAGATCTGCCTGACCTTCTATTATATATGAACCGTCTGCGTCGGTTACAATCTGTTCTTCTTCTTCATCATATTCGTCAAGGATATTACCTACGATTTCTTCAAGTATATCCTCCATAGTGACAATTCCTGCTGTCTGTCCATATTCATCAACAACAATAGCCATATGAATCTTTTCTGACTGCATCTGTCTGAATAACGGACTTATATTTCTTGTTTCAGGTATACAGTATGGCTTAAAAAGCATTGTATCTTCTACATCTTTAAGCTTCCTTCCCTGATTATCTTTATCAACATATATCTTAAGAAGATCGCGGATATGTAAAATACCTGTAATATTATCAATGTCTCCATTATAAACAGGATATCTTGAATAATTTTCTTCCATTACCCTGTCAAATGCTTCTCTTACAGTGATATCATCATCAAGTGCCACGATATTGTTTCTGTGCGTCATTACATCAGATGCCTGTTTCTCGCCGAATTCAAAGATATTACCTATCATCTCTGCTTCATTTTCTTCAAGAACACCCTGTTCATGGCTCTCATTAACCATATCCATTATCTCTTCTGTTACATCTTCATCTCGTTTTCCCCTGCCAAATAACTTAAGCAGAGATGAAAACCTCTTTTCTTTCCCATCCGCGGGATGGCCGTCATTCATAGTTTTCCTCCATATTTATAAGTCGTTCTTTAATAAATAATTATCATTTCAATAATAACACATTATTGTGCTTATAGTCAATTCATCTCAAGACTTACAGATAATGCTTTATTGACCTGACCTATAATATCATTGTCAAGATGACACACCTTATCCTTAAGTCTTCTTTTATCTATAGTTCTAAGCTGTTCCAATAATATAACAGAATCTTTAACCATGTCATAACGTGCAGAATCAAGTTCAACATGCGTTGGCAGCTTGCTCTTATGCATCTGGCTTGTTATCGCTGCACATATAACTGTCGGGCTATGTTTATTACCTGTATCATTCTGAATTATAAGTACTGGTCTTATTCCTCCCTGTTCTGAACCTACAACTGGTCTTAGATCTGCATAAAAAATATCTCCTCTTTTTATTACCACAACTGTCACACTCCTAAAGCTATATTTAATCCCCTTGGCTTTAGTATTGCCCGCTTTTAAGTGTGTATTCAGTTATCTTTTATCTTTTCAGGACATATGCAATTGCTTCTGATATATCTGCTGCCGTCATTCCGGCCCTGCCTTTGCCTGCTGCCGCATAATCTCCCGCTTTGCCATGAACATATACTGACAGACATGCTGCTTCAAATGCATCTAACCCCATAGCTGTCATTCCTGCAATAAGTCCCGTAAGCACATCTCCGCAGCCACCTGTGGACATTCCATCATTTCCAGTACAGTTAATATATACTTTCTGTCCGTCAGTAACTACTGTTCTTGCATCCTTTAATATGCATATACATGAATGTTGTATTGCATATTCTTTAGCAGACTCGATCATATGCTCTTTAATATCAGCAACTGTCTTTCCTGTAAGCCTTGACATTTCCATAATATGGGGCGTGATTATAATCTTCCCTTCACTGCTGCCTTTATAATCAATATGTTCAGCAGCAATAATATTAAGTGCATCTGCATCAAGTATTCTTACTTTATCTTCTCTTTCAAGAACACATCTGGTAAGTTCTGCTGCTACCCCGTTCATAGATAATCCCGGACCCACAGCTATACTTTTTGCCCATTCAAAATCTGCTTTAAGTTCTGCTGCCAGCGGCATATTATCAAGATATGTTGATATCAGACATTCTGGCATTCTGCACAGCAGTGCTGTCTTATTAACCTCATGTGTAAGTACTTTAACAAGTCCTGTTCCACTTCTGTATGCGGCTGATGCACTAAGAATTGCAGCTCCTCCCATATTCTTAGAGCCTGCTATAATAAGTGTCCTGCCATATGTTCCTTTATTAGAATCGGGTTTTCTTACAAGAAGTCTGCCTGCATCTTTATCGTCATATGTAAAAATACTGCCGAAACCTTCGACTTTACTATGTAAAATATCATCTGTTACAAAGCCTGCATTAATGACTTCTACACTACCACTGTATGAAGCTCCCGGGTAAAACATGATACCTGTCTTATTATATCCAAATGTAACTGTATAATCAGCACGTACTGCCACACCCTGAATCTGACCATTATCAGCGCTTATTCCAGATGCTATATCGACTGCAACCACTTTGGATGTACCTTTATCTCTGGCATTATTAACAGCCTGTATTATCTGTGCATATCTTCCTTCAATCTTTCTTGAAAGACCTATTCCAAATATTGCGTCTACAATATAATCATATTCACCAAAATCAGTATTGCTATCATATTCATCACAATGTATTCCAAGTTTTTCAGCTATACTTTTCTGTAATCTGTATTCATCTGTCCCTGCAGATGTTCCTGCAAGCACAATATCTGCGTATATTCCATTCTCATTAAGCTGTCTTGAGACAGCAATTCCATCTGCGCCATTATTACCACTGCCACAGACACAGACAACTTTAATGCTGCTTTCTTGTCTTGTATTCTCAGCAATAATCTTTCTTAAAAACGCTGAAACCCCCAGTGCTGCTCTTTCCATGAGCACCACTGAGGGAATTCCGAACTCCTGTATTGAACAGGCATCAACTGATTTCATTGTATGTGAGTCTGTTAAATATCTCATATCTTTACTTCCTGTTAGCAATAGTATATGAAAGTCTCATAAGGCTTTCTGACAAATGTACATTCTCAACAATAACATCATCCGGAAGATTAAGGTCGGTATGGGCAAAATTCCATATTGCCTTAACTCCGGCATCAACAACAACTTTAGCAATCTGTCTAGCAGCTTCCTTAGGTATTGTAAGTGCTACTATCTCAATATCATTATTCTTAATGAAATCTGTAAGTTCATTCATCATCCTTACTTCAATTCCACGAATCTTAGTTCCTTTAATCTTAGGATTATTATCAAATATTCCCTTAATAACGAAACCTCTCTTCTCGAAATCACTATAGTTAACAATAGCCTTTCCTAAATTACCGGCTCCGATAATAACCATATTGTGATTACGGTCTATGCCAAGAATCTTTCCAATCTCTTCATACAGATACTGAACATTATAGCCATATCCCTGCTGTCCAAATCCTCCAAAGTTATTAAGATCCTGTCTTATCTGTGAGGCTGTTACCTTCATTCTGGCACTCAGCTCTTTAGATGATATTCTCTGTACACCAGACTCTATCAGCTCTCCCAGATATCTGTAATATCTTGGCAGTCTTCTTATTACCGCCGACGAAATCTTTTTCTCTTCCATTACACCAAACCTCCAGACCACGATTGCTCATTTTACCAAGATATAAACGAGTATATAAATAAACTATAACAAGCTATACATAGTATAACCATTTTTCTTTAATATGTCAAAATTTTAACCAAGAACTCTTTTAGCAATATCAACAGATTCTTTTGCATCTTTTGCATAGAAATCTGCATCTATCTCTTTAGCGTATTCCGAAGTAAGTACTGCTCCTCCAACCATAACCTTACAATCAAGATTATTTTCTCTTATAAGTGAAATTGTTTCTTTCATAGATACAAGTGTTGTTGTCATAAGTGCAGAAAGTCCACACAGTTTAACATCATTATCTCTTATTGCATCAACAACTGCCTGGTACTCAACATCCTTTCCAAGATCAATAACATCATATCCATAATTCTCAAGAAGAACTTTGACAATATTCTTTCCTATATCATGAACATCACCCTTGACTGTAGCTATAACAATCTTTCCTTTGCTTACAGGGGCATTATCAGACATAACCATATGCTTTCTTATGACTTCAAATGCTGCCTGTGCAACACCTGCTGACATAATAAGCTGTGGAAGAAACAATGTACCCTTCTCAAATTCAGCTCCAATCTTATCAAGTGCCGGAATAAGTACCTGATTAACAATCTCCATTGAATCCATAGTCTTAAGAAGTGCCTCTGTTATCTCAGCACCTTCGTTCTTAAGCCCCTTCTCAACAGCATAAAAAAGATCGTCTCCTGTGTAATTTCCATCTTTCTTTTCCTTCTTGACAGGATCAATCTTAGAAACATTTGGCATAGCACCATAGTTCTTTATGTAATCAACTGAATTCTTATCAATATTAGCAAGAAGCTTATACGCCCTTACCGCACCTGTCATCTCAGGAATATTAGGATTGATAATTGCAAGGTCAAGTCCGTTAGTAAGTGCCATTGTAAGGAAAATGTGGTTTACAAGTACTCTGTTTGGAAGTCCGAATGAGATATTAGAAACACCAAGCACTGTCTTTAAGCCAAGTTCATGCTTAACTGTATGAAGTGCATTAAGAGTTTCCATTACGCCCTCCTGCTCAGCAGAAGCTGTGAGTGTAAGGCAGTCAATATAAATGTCTTCTTTAGGGATTCCCATTGCAACAGCCCTGTCCATAATCTTCTTTGCTATTGCAACTCTGTCCTCTGCCTTCTTAGGAATGCCATCTTTATCAAGTGCAAGTCCGATAACTCCTGTACCATATTTCTTAACAAGAGGAAGAACATTGTTAAGAGACTCCTCCTCACCATTAACTGAGTTAACAAGCGGCTTACCATTGTATACACGGAGTGCTGCCTCAAGTACTTCAGGTATTGTAGAATCAATCTGAAGTGGGACATCTACAACTGCCTGTAATGACTTTATTGTATCTATCATCATTTCACGCTCATCAATCCCCGGAAGGCCTACATTGACATCAAGAATATCTGCGCCACCTGATATCTGCTCTAAAGCCTGTCCAAGAATATAATCCATATCGTGTCTTAACAAAGCTTCCTTAAAAAGCTTCTTACCTGTAGGATTGATTCTTTCACCGATAATTCTTGGTTCATCAACAACAACAGTGCTTGTAGCTGAACACACTGCACCTGGAATATATTTGTGTGGTGCTGCCGGATTGCCTTCTCTTTTTAACATCTCTGATAATTCTTTAATGAACTCAGGATTAGTTCCACAGCAGCCGCCGAATATCTTAATGCCATATTTTCTTAAATCCTTCATGAAATCTGCAAACTGGGCTGCAGTAACATTGTAAAGGTTAGTTTCAGGGTCAGGAAGTCCTGCATTAGGCTTTACTACTATTGGAAGATTAGTCCATTTTACAAGTTCTTCAATAACCGGTTCTAATTCCTTAGGTCCTAAAGAACAGTTTACACCGAGTGCATCAACGCCAAGTCCTGTAAGTGTAAGAGCCATTGCCGATATAGAGCAGCCTGTGAAGGTTCTCATATTCTGTTCAAATGTCATCGTGGCAACAATAGGAAGGTCGCTGTTTTCCTTAGCTGCAAGTACAGCAGCCTTAACATCTAAAAGGTCAGTCATTGTCTCAAATACAACAAGGTCTGCTCCCGCAGCCGCTCCTGCCTTTACTATCTCGGCATACATATCATATGCTTCTTCAAAGCTTAATACACCTGTTGGCTCGAGAAGCTGTCCGATTGGTCCTACATCAAGTGCAACAAGTCCGTCAGGCTTTACTGCATCTCTTGCCTTCTTTGCATTGACAATTCCGGCAGTTACAAGCTCCTCAACACTTTTTCCGCATTCTTCAAGCTTATATCTGTTTGCGCCAAATGTATTGGCATATACCACATCTGAACCTGCATTGTAATACTGCTCTGCAATTGATACAAGAAGATCCGGTCTTGTAATATTAAGTACTTCCGGCGTCTCTCCCATCTTCATTCCAGCTGCCTGAAGCATTGTACCCATAGCACCATCAAATATTATATAATCTCTTGTCTTTAAGAGTTCTCTGAATCTGTCATCCACTGCAATGTCCTCCCATTCCTCTGTATGCGCAGGTTTTATTAAGATTGCAGGTTGCGCAACCTCTGTTACCGGTACTTACCTGTTCCTTAGTAAGTCCGATAACCGCAGTTACCGACTTTACTGGAGCAAGCATATATGATTTGTTGAGATTAAGTCCAATCTTTTTACTGGCGTCTAACACCTTTAAGAAAGGCTCCTGCATGCTTATTGGCAGGTCGCCATAACCAATCCCAAACCTGAATGTCTGGTAATAATCAGGGTATTCTTCTCTTAAAAGTTCTTCCACCTTATCGCATACCTGTTCAACAGCTACACTTGCAAGACTGTCAAACACCAGTGCCTTTGCCATATCTGTAAGCTGCAACACTCTTAATTGTCTGTCAATACCTTCCGATATCGTTACAGCCATACATATTGCACTGTCACATTTATACAGATGCTTCTTAATGGACTCGCCCGGAAGCACCATGCTTGTATTCTTAAATGCCACACCGTCATCACCAACCGTAAAGTCGAACTTCTTATAAATATATCTTGGAACTGCGGTCTTTAATACAAGCTCCTCACATTCATCCATAAGCTCTTCCACCCGCTCATCAGGTGCATTTTTCTTATATCCCAGATATCTTAACGCTTCTTTTCTGTTAAGACTTGTAAGTTTAATACTTTTCTCCATTTCTTCTTACCTTGCCGCTTTTACTTCTGCGTTCCTTAAGTTTGTCATGTTTTCCATGTGACTCATCTTTTCTTCTTCTGGTATCTGGTTTTGACTTGGATTTTCTTGCAGGCTTGGCAGATACATTTGCTTTCTCAACATTAACCTTTCTGCCCTTGATAAGTACATTGTCATTCATTGCTGCAAGTACTGCTTCCGCATGCTTTGCAGGTACATCAACAAATGTATAATTATCCATCATATCAATTGCACCGACAAGTCTTCCCGGCATTCCTGATTCTCCTGCAATAGCACCAAGAATATTGGCTGGTGTAATCTTGTCCTTCTTACCAACATTAATAAAGAGTCTTACCATTCTTGATGTATCAGCATTTTCATCAAAATGGAAATTCTCAACCTCATCAACTCTGTCTAATGTATCTCCGACTATCATCTTAAGCAGTGCTGCTGCCATATCCATTAATGTGTAATCTTCCTGGTTAACATGCTCCTCAACCATATCAAGCATAGTTCTGTGCTCATCAGCCTCAATCATCTCTTTAATTTTGTCAAATATACCGTCCATCTTAGTATTCTTGACATCATCAAGTGATGGGATTGGCTTTGCAAGAATCTTAGTCTTACAATATCTCTCGATATCCTTTAACTTGTATACCTCTCTTCCTGAGATAAATGAAAGTGCAAGTCCTGACTTTCCAGCTCTTCCTGTTCTTCCAATTCTGTGTACATAATACTCTTCATCCTGTGGAAGGTCATAGTTAAATACAATATCAACTCCGTCAACATCAATTCCTCTTGCCGCAACATCAGTTGCAATAAGAATTTCTGTCTTTCCACTTCTGAAATCATCCATTACACGGTCTCTCTGCTGTTGCTTCATATCTCCGTGTATACCGTCAGCAAAATATCCTCTGCCCTTAAGCTCTGATATAAGCTCGTCCACCTGTCTCTTAGTGTTACAGAACACAACTGACAGCTTAGGATTGTATATATCAATAAGACGGCTTAAGATTTCTGTTTTATTCTTAGGCCTTACTTCATAATAGAACTGATCAATATTAGAAACTGTAAGTTCTTTTCTTACAACCTTGATAATCTTGGCGTCTTTCTGGAATTTTCTTGCAATCTCCATAATAGGCTTAGGCATTGTAGCTGAGAAAAGAACTGTCTGTCTTTCCTCTGGTGTCTCTGTAAGAATTGTTTCCATATCATCACGGAATCCCATATCAAGCATCTCATCAGCTTCATCTAATATAACCATAGATACCGAATCAAACTTAACAGTCTTTCTTCTCATATGGTCCATAACTCGTCCCGGAGTTCCAACAATAATCTGTACGCCGGATTTTAAAGACTTAATCTGTCTTACAATCTCCTGTCCGCCATACACCGGTAACACCTTAATGTCACTCATGTACTTGGCAAGCTTTCTTATCTCTTCTGCAACCTGTACTGCAAGCTCTCTTGTAGGGCAGAGTACAATTGCCTGTGGTTTCTTAACATCTGGATTAATCTTCTGTAACATAGGGATAGAGTACGCAGCAGTCTTACCTGTTCCGGTCTGTGCCTGTCCGATAACATCAATTCCTTCCAATACTGCAGGAATGGCCTGTGTCTGTATAGGAGATGTCTCCTCAAAGCCCATATCCTCTACCGCTCTTAAAATTCTTTCATCAATATTTAATTCATCAAATTTCATTCTTTAATCTCCATTTCTATAACTTGTTAATTTTACATTACAGAAGTCTATAAGTCAAAGTAATAATTGCATTTTATTTCTTGTACATATATAATCGATGTGAATATCTATTCAGGCTTTGCCAATTTTGCTATATACTTATATATCTGCTCATGTGGCTGTGGGTGTTTGCTGCTGTAGCTGTAGGTGTCATATGACCGATATATTGCGAACTGTGTGGGAGTTAATGCCGCTAGATACATAAGGGCGGTGTGCTAAAGCACGTTCAAGCGAAGCGCGTTTGATTTAGCA
>OGOK01001989.1_pt1 | contig 12759 bp, 8 predicted proteins | sample 1552661 | NCBI WGS metagenome assembly OGOK01 (sample SAMEA2580172, study PRJEB22360) | human gut metagenome | biome: human gut; feature: human-associated habitat; material: faeces | place: Denmark | collected 2008/2010
CCAGCCTCACGCTGTCGAGCTTCATGACCCCTGTATTCCGTACGCTGTTCCAAGCCATCGCTGCGGCCGGCGGTCTGCCGTCCACAGATACCCCGCAAGGACTGTGGATGCATAATCTCACCAAAGCAGGCGGACCGATGCTGGAATCCGTAATCAACGAGCTTGCCGTCATGCAACTGCCGTTGCCGCCGAGCGACGCTGATACGGAACGCACGTCGCAACAATCGCAAGAAATCAACGTGCAATTGCGCAAGCCGACCGATGATGAGCGCAGGTATGCGTCCGAACTCATCATTCGGCTGCTTGACACGGGCATCATGCGCAGGATCGGTGCGGACAAGCGTCGCATGGCGCAACTGCCGGATGGTGCCGAGAAAATCGAGCTGCTCGGTCAGATCACCAAACTTGAGACCTTGCGTAAGGATCTGCAGGCGAGGGTGTTTGGCAATAACGTCGCCTGAATATCTGTCGTGTACTTGAGTTTCTGCCGCGTGCCAGAACGTCCGATAACCACCCCCCGAATGTCTTTGCCTTGCACTTGGATCTGCCGCATATACGAGCGTTGCATGAATAGCCGGCGAACATGCGGTGAACGAGGCGAGAATACTTAACGAATTCTTAGTTGACATACAGTATCTTCCGGCGTGTTTTGCAATTGCAAAACAGTTTTGCCGGTTTGCAAAGGTAAAGAACAGTAGGGCGTAGTGGCTGAAGAACGTTGGAATGGTCGGAAAAATCGTATGCCAAGGGTATGTGCTATGCGATTTTTCGGGTAAAGTGAATACGGCGTTTCTTGAGAAAATCGCCCGGGTCTGCAAACGGTTTGCAAACTGGATTCACGGAGGAATGAATGCGACGATTGGTCGTTAAAATCCTGAAAAACGAGACCATTCTCGTAGTTGCTTCCATACTTGCTCTTATTTCATGCTTTATCGTGCCTCCCGACAAGGAGTACGGCGGATATATTCATGCGAGCACCATTTCGCAGTTGATCTGCCTGATGCTGGTGGTGTGCGGTTTCCAGCGCATCGGTGTGTTCCGTATTATCGGCTCACGATTGCTGCATCATGTGGGCAGCGCACGTGGATTGGTGATCACGCTGATTTCGCTCACGTATTTTTCCGGCATGCTGATCACCAATGATGTGGCGTTGGTTACGTTCATTCCGTTCGCGATCGCGGTGCTTACCATGGCCCATATGGAGGAGCATGCGGTACTGGTCGGCACGTTGATGACTGTCGGTGCGAACGTGGGCAGTATGTTGACGCCGATCGGCAACGCGCACAACCTGTATCTGAAAGCGTTGACCGGCATGCCGTCCGCTGAAATGATCGGCATTATGGCGCCGTATTCCGTTGCCGCGGCGGTATTGCTGGTGCTTATCGCCTGCGTGGCATTCGGCAAGAAACCTGTTTCCGAATTTTCCTCTATCGACGGCAGCGGCATCGAACAGAATGTGCTCGCTCCGAATTCCGACCAGCCACGGCCGGATGAGATTCGTGTGACCGGCTATGGCGCCGGTTATGGAGGTTGGCGCACGATCGTATATTGCGCATTGTTCATCGTGTGTTTGCTGGCTGTGAGCGATTTCATTCCGCTATGGGCCATGTGTGTGATCGTGGTGGTGGCATTCCTGTTCTGCGATCGCCGCGTGTTCCGCAATATCGACTGGGGATTGCCGCTGACCTTCTGCATGTTCTTCATTTTCATCGGCAATATGAAACGCGTGCCGGAATTCTACGAGCTGGCCGCCTCCTTGGTGGGGGCGCATCCGCTGGAAGTGTCCGTGGTGTCCAGCCAGTTCATCTCCAACGTGCCGACCACGCTGCTGCTGTCGGGCTTCTGCGATCAATGGCGTGCGCTGATCATCGGTACCAACCTTGGCGGCATGGGTACGCTGATTGCCTCCATGGCGTCGCTGATCGGCTACAAGAACGTGACGCGCAAGTATCCTGACAAGAAGGGACGTTATCTGGCTGTTTACTCGGCGGTGAATGTGCTGTTCCTCATCGTGCTGGTCGGTTTAAGCTGGATCATCGAACCGTGATTTTTCGCTCCCCTGATCTTGTGGGCTGCCGGCTCGTTTCAAGGTCGGGGAATTGTAGATTTTCATGGTTTTGTCATCGATACGATGGTCGTGTTCCGCGCGTTCAAGTTGGCAAGAACGCGTGAACTGACTATACTGAATCGAGTTTGGCCCTGTAGCTCAGCTGGATAGAGCATGTGACTTCTAATCTCAAGGTCGGGAGTTCGAGTCTCCCCGGGGTCACCACCAAGCCCTTACGTCAATAGACGTAAGGGCTTTCGCATATCGATAGGCTGCTGCTTCGGCGGTAGCTCGGCAATGGGAGGAGCCCATGAAACGAATCGTCACCGGCATTCTGGCGCATGTTGACGCCGGCAAAACCACGCTGTCGGAAGCGTTGCTGTATACCACGGGCAACGTACGCAAACTCGGCCGTGTCGACCATGGCGACGCGTTTCTCGACACCAACACGATGGAACGGCAGCGAGGCATCACCATCTTCACCGAACCGGCGATCATCACCACGCCGAACCTCACTCTCACCTTGCTTGACACTCCGGGACACGTCGATTTTTCGGCGGAAATGGAACGAACCCTCGCCGTGCTCGACTATGCGATTCTGGTCATTTCCGGTGCTGATGGCATCCAAGGGCATACCGAAACATTATGGCGATTGCTGAAACGTTACAACGTGCCCACTTTCATCTTCATCAATAAAATGGATGCTCCCGCAGCTGACAAAACGAAACTGCTCAATCAGCTGAAGAAGCGTTTCTCGGATGGCTGCATCGATTTCACCGGAGCACATGATGACAATGCGGCGCTTGCCGATGTTATGGAAGATATCGCCATGCAAAGCGAAACCGCCATGGAATTGTATTTGGAAAGCGGAACGATTCAGGATGAAACCATTCGTGAGATGATTGCTGATCGTGTCTTGTTCCCGTGTTTCTTCGGATCCGCGCTGAAAATGGACGGTATTGACGAGTTCGTCGCAGGATTCGAGCGGTATGTGCGCGAGCCGGAGTACGACGACCGCAAAGAGCAGATTGTCCATTACTGGGAGAAACGGAGCGAGAGCTTTTTAGAGCAGAGACGCTCCGAACTTGCAAACCCGATTGCGAAGCGCTGGATGAAAGAGATTGAAAAACAGATCCCGGCGGGAAGACGGTTAAAGATCCTTGATGTGGGCTGCGGAGCCGGATTTTTCTCGATCCTGCTGGCAAAAGAGGGCCACGAGGTCTTCGGCATCGACCTGACACCGGAGATGATTGAGAATGCAATCCAGCTTGCCGAAGAAGAGAATGCCGACTGCTGCTTCCAGGTCATGGACGCGGAAAATCCGATGTTTGCGGATGAAACGTTCGATGTTGTCATTTCCCGAAACCTGACGTGGACGCTGCCGAATGCGGAGCATGCTTACGGCGAGTGGATGCGTGTGCTGAAAACGGACGGTGTGCTGCTGAACTTCGATGCCAATTACGGAAAAGAAGATGTTGCCGATACGAAGGGACTTCCGGAGGCGCATGCCCATTTCAAGGTTGGAAACGAGATGCTCGAAGAGTGCGAACGGATCAAATCACAGCTCCCGATCAGCCGCAAAAACCGGCCGGCGTACGATGTGGCGGTGCTGTGCGAAAACACAGCGGGAGAAATCCGCATTGATACGAGCCTTGGAAAACGCATTTATCTGGAAAAAGACGAGTTCTATAACCCGGCACCGATGTTTTCGATTTGTGCCGTGAAGCAGTAAAGGAGTATTTGTGAAAAAATATCTGTTAAAACGACTGCTTCGCCTGATTCCGGTATTCCTCGGCGTGACGATTCTCGCTTTTCTGCTGACGGGACTTTCCTCGGTCGATGCGGTGGATTTAAAAGAGAGCAGCAGCGGCGGCGTGATGTCGGAGGCGGAAAAAGAAGCGATGCGGGAGGAGCTGGGACTGAATGAGCCGAAAGCTGTCCAGTACCTGCAATGGCTGAAAAACGCCCTGCGCGGTGACTTCGGGGAGTCGTACGTTTCCGGCAAACCGGTGCTTGTAAGCTTCTGCGAAAAACTGCCCGCAACGATTGCACTTGCGGCGCTGGCGCTTGCCATGACGGTCTGTCTTTCGTTTCCGCTCGGTATCTTAAGTGCAAAATATCAGAATACGTGGGCGGACCGCAGTATCAGCCTGTTCTGCTTTGCAGGTAATTCGTTTCCGGGGTTTTTCACTGCACTTCTTCTCTTGTCTTTCTTTTCGCTGAAATGGAATTTTTTTCCGGTTCTCAGTATGGGAAAGGGATGGAAAAGCTGTGTGCTTCCGGCGGCGACGCTTGCGGTTTCGATGACGGCAAAATACACCCGTCAGGTGCGTTCTGCCGTGCTTGCAGAGCTGGAGCAGGAGTACGTGGCGGGTGCACGGGCACGTGGGTTAAGTGAAAACCGGATTCTGTTCGGAAATATATTAAAATCCGTGCTGCTTCGGATGGTCACGCTGCTATTCTTATCCGCCGGTTCGCTGCTTGGAGGAACCGCCATCGTTGAGACGATTTTCATGTGGAATGGTGTCGGAAAAATGGCCGTGGATGCCGTTTCCATGCATGATATTCCCGTGATCCAGGCATATCTGGTGTGGATGGCGGCAATCTATCTGCTGCTGCATCTCATTGCTGATCTGATGATGGGTGCACTGGACCCGCGGGCGAAGCTGGAGGGAATGCGATGAAAAAAGAACAGAAAAGAAAGATCCTTTTTTATGGCATCCTCGCCGGTGCGCTGCTGCTGTTTGCCGCGTGTGCGGCCCATCTGGCACCGTACGATCCGTATGAGCAGAATCTGGAACTGTCCCTTCTTCCGCCGTCCGCGGCGCACTGGATGGGGACGGACCGCTATGGAAGAGATCTGTTTTCAAGGATTCTCTCCGGCGCGCGGGTCAGCATTTTTTCAGCACTTCTTGTCGTCGCGGCAAGCGCTCTGATCGGAACACTCGCCGGAATTTTCAGCGGCTGGCTGGAAGGTAAAATGGATACGGTTCTGATGCAGATCTCCGATATTTTTCTGGCCTTTCCGGGTATGGTATTTGCAATCGCATTTTCCGGCGTTCTGCAGAGCGGCATGACGGGAGCCGTTGTGTCGCTGATCCTTGTTTCCTGGCCGAAATATGCACGGCTTGCGCGGAACCGTGTGCTGGCATTGAAACACATGCCGTTCATCGCGGCGGCGCGCCTTACAGGAAACGGAACATGGAAGATGATCGGACGCCATATTCTGCCAAATCTTGCGGGGCAGACGATTGCCACAGCGGTGCTTGATATCGGAACGATGATGCTGGAAATCGCGGGTCTGTCCTTCCTCGGCCTTGGTGCGGAAGCGCCGTCGGCGGAGTGGGGAGCGATGATGAGCAACGGAAGAAGTATGCTGCAGACCGCGCCCTGGGTCATTCTGGCGCCGGGACTGGCGATTTTTCTGACCGTTCTTGTCTGCAATCTGCTTGGTGAGGCGGTACGGAAAACGGTGGATCAGGGATAAGGGGCGAACGAAAATGGAAACAAAGGGAGCAAAAACATGAGCGAAAAACTGCTGAAAATCAGCGGCCTTTCTGTCTGTTATGAGGGGGAGCAAATTTTAAATAACATCTGTTTTTCCGTCGAAAAAGGAGAAACCGTCGGCATCGCCGGGGAGTCGGGCAGTGGAAAAAGTACCTTGCTGCGAGCGATCCTGCGGCTGATGGGAAAGAATGGTTCCATCACCGGCGGGCAGATCACATTTCGCGGAGAGGAGCTGACGGGCATGTCCGAAAAGAAGCTGCGGAGTCTGTGCGGTTCAGAAATTGGTATGATTTTCCAGAATACAGGGGCATCACTCTGTCCGACCCGGAAAATCGGAGCACAGATCTGTGAAAGCGTGCGCGCCCATGAGAAACGCTGCGGATTCATCACCCCGATTTCTGGGGGAATGTCTGGCAGAAAAAGCCGCAGAGAAATCAAAGATATGACGCTCCGGCGATTTGCGGATATGGGGCTTTCGGATGGCGAGACGATCTGGAACAGCTATCCATCGTCGCTCTCCGGCGGCATGAACCAGCGCGTCGGGATTGCGCTCGCAATGCTGCTGCATCCGTCGCTTCTTCTGGCGGACGAGCCGACGAGTGCACTCGATGTGGTTTCGCAGGCGCAGGTGCTGCGGGAGCTTCAGGCGTTGCAGCAGAAAGAGCAGACGGGGATGGTGCTGGTGACGCACAATCTTGCGGTTCTCGAGCAGATGGCAGACCGGGTTGTTGTTTTGAAGGATGGAAACATCGTGGAGCAGGGGGAGACAAGGACGGTTTTCGATCACCCCAAGGACGAATATACAAAAAATCTCCTTGCGGCTGTGCCGGGAAGAGGGAAGAACGATGCATAATCATAACATGCTGGAAGTAAACAACTTAAGCAAAAACTTTGCTGGAACCGGCCGGGAAACGGAATTTACCGCCGTGGACGGCATCAGCTTCACACTGGATGCGGGGGAATGTCTTGGCCTGATCGGGGAGAGCGGATGCGGAAAAAGCACGATGGCCCGTCTGATCACCGGATTGGTCCAGGCGGATGCAGGCAGCGTTCTGTTGGAAGGCGAGGAAATCCTTGGAAGAAAAGGCAGGCGGCAGCGCGAAGTTTACCGGAAAATACAGATGGTCTTCCAGACCCCGCAGGATTCCTTCGATCCAATGCAGACGCTCGAAACCGGGATTCTGGAAGCTTTTCGGAATCAGGGAATGAGCCGGAAAGAGGCGTGTCTTCATCTGCCGGAGCTGCTGAAAAAAGTGGAACTTAGTTCGGAAACGGCGATGCGCTATCCCCGCGAGACGAGCGGCGGAGAGTGCCAGAGAGCCGCAATTGCGCGGGCTCTTGCTGTGCAGCCGTCTCTTCTGATCTGCGACGAGGCAACGAGTGCGCTCGATGCGGCGGTACAGGCGCAGATCGTTCAACTGCTGAAAAAACTGCAGCGGGAAGAAGGACTTGCGATGCTGTGGATCGGCCACGACCTTGCGCTGGTGCGGGAACTCTGCAGCCGTGTGATTGTCATGCGGCAGGGAAAAATCGTGGAGCAGGGGGAGACGCGGGAGGTATTGGAGTACCCGAAAGAGGAATACACGAAACTGTTGATGGAGTATAGTCTGTGAGAAAACTGTTGAAACAGAAAATCAGACAGCGGAAATGGTGGTGCCATTTGCGAAAACAGGAGAAGTACAGAATGCAGAGAAAGAACGGCAGAAGGAAAAAAATTGCATATGTTTTGTGCGGCATTCTGGCGGTGGTACTGTTTTCCGGTTGTCAGAGCACAGCGGCAGATGGTACAGATGAAAAAGTTTTCGTATACGGCGACACGACATTCAACGCCGAAAATGACGAGTCCGATGTCAACCCGCACAACGGCTATTCCGGCTGGGCGTGTATCCGCTATGGGATCGGTGAGACGCTGTTTCATTATTCCGATTCTATGGAGATTGAGCCATGGCTGGCAGAAAGCTATGAGCTTGTGGACGATACAACATGGCGGATTACACTGCATGAAGGCATCTCCTTTACGAGTGGGCGCACTCTCGACGCGGAGGCGGTCAAAGAATGTCTCGAGGATCTGATCGCAGTACATGACCGTGCACGCGGGAATCTGAAAATTGAGAGCATCGAGGCAGACGGCCTGATCGTAACGATTCACACCGAACAGCCTGTCCCGGCGCTTCTGAATTATCTGTCTGACCCATATGGATGCATCATTGATATGCGGGCAGGTGTGACGGATGACGGCAATGTCGCCGGAACCGGCCCGTACCGCGCAGTACAGGTGGAGACGGATCAGGGACTGACACTCATGAAAAATGACAATTACTGGAACGGAACGCCAAAGCTCGACCGGATCGAAGTCAAAACAATCCGCGACGGCGATACGATGACGATGGCGTTACAGTCAGGCGAGCTCGACGCGGCGTACGGCCTGCCGTATTCCAATCTGATCCTGTTCCGCGATGAACCATACACGATTTCTTCGGCGGATACGTCGCGTACCTTCTTCGGACAGTTTAACGGATCATCCGAGGTGCTGCAGGACGACCGCGTGCGCGAGGCAGTCATCGGAGCGATCGACAGGGAGGGCTTTGTGAATACGCTGATGGAAGGAAACGGAAGCGTGGCGGAAGGCCCGTTCCCCTCTTACTTTGCATTCGGCGACAGCAAAGTGCAGGAGGAGTCCTATGATCTTGAGTATTCCAGAGAACTGCTGGCTGAAGCAGGCTGGACCGATGAGGACGGCGACGGCTACGTGGAAAAAGACGGAAAACGCCTGACCATCTGCTGGCTCACGTATCCGAGCCGCCAGGAACTGCCGCTTCTCGCGGAGAGTGCACAGGCATCGCTGAAGAAAATCGGAATCGAAGTACAGATCCAGTGCACGGCAAATCATCTGGAACTGCTGAAAAAAGGAAACTGGGATGTTTATGTCAGCGCATTTGTCAGCGCACCGACGGGCGATCCCGAGTATTTCTTTACAACGCACTGCCTGCAGGATTCCTCCAAGAACCGCGGCGGTTATTACAGTGAGACACTCGAGATGCTGGAGCAGCAGTTAAGCGGCGAGTTTGATACTGAAAAACGAACCGAACTGACCATCGAGATGACGCAGACGCTGCTGGATGACCACATGTTTTTCTTCACATCACACCTCAAAATGTCGATGGTATCCGGCGGGGGCGTGACGGGGCTTACGGCGCATCCGTGCGATTATTATGAAATTACAGTCAATTTGGACAAAAACAAATGATTATTTGGCAAAAGAGCAGAAAATGTGGATTTTCTGCTCTTTCTGCGTTATGATAGGAAAAGAACGGCACTGCGACGGTGCCAGAGAAGAGAAAAGGAGAAGTTACGATGCGGAAAGAAGAATTAAGAACATATATTGAAAACCACGAATCCGAAATGATCGAGGATCTGAAAAGCCTGATCCGGATTCCAAGCGAAAAACAGGCGGCAGAGCCAGGCAAACCATTCGGCGCACCGGCGGCAGAAGCACTGGCGCAGGGAATCGAAATTCTGGAAAAATACGGCTTTGCCGTAACCAACTACGACAACTACGCGATTGCAGCTGACTTTAATCAGGAAGAAAAGGGCCTTGATATTCTCGCCCACCTCGATGTCGTACCGGCAGGCGAAGGCTGGCAGGAGACCGATCCATTCACCCCGCTCATCAAAGAAGGAAAAATGTTCGGCCGCGGAACCGCAGACGACAAAGGACCGGCGATCGCAGCTATCTACGCAATGCGCGCTGTCAAAGAACTCGGTTACCCATTAAAGAAAAACGTCCGTCTTGTCCTCGGTTCCGACGAGGAGTGTGGAAGCTCTGACCTCGAATATTATTATAAGAAAGAAGTGGAAGCACCATGCACCTTCTCACCGGATGCCGAATTCCCGGTCATCAACATTGAAAAAGGCGGCATGCGCGGCCACTTCGAAAAAACATCCGATGCCGGAACGACAGGCGTGCGCCTCGTATCCTTACAGGCCGGCACCAAACTGAACGTTGTACCAGGCAAAGCATATGCAGAGCTTGCCGGCATGGCAAAAGAAGACCTGAAAACCTGCGCTGACGAGACTGAGCAGAAGACCGGCGTTTCCTTCGTTCTGGAAGACACCGAAAACGGCAATATAAAAATCACCGCCTGCGGTGCCTTCGCCCACGCATCCACCCCGGAAATGGGTAACAACGCACTGACCGCACTGCTGCAGCTTCTCGCATCCGTTGGAATGGAAGAGAGTGAACTGAAAAACGACATCAGTTTCCTTGCAAAAGTTTACCCGCACGGCGACGGCAAAGGCGCAGGCCTCGGTGTCGCCATGTCAGATGAAGAGTCCGGCGAGCTCACCTTAAGCCTCGACCTCATGAACTACGACGGCAAAACCTTGACCGGTTCCTACGACTGCCGCGCCCCGATCTGCGCGACAAAAGAAAACCTGTACGATACCGCCGGGCAGAACATGAAAAAAGGCGGCTTCTCCATGGAAGGCAGCGGAATGTTCCCGCCACACCACGTCCCAGCCGACAGCCCTTTTGTTCAGACCCTGCTGCAGTGCTACACGGATGTCACTGGAAAACCAGGCAAACCATTTGCGATCGGCGGCGGAACGTATGTGCATCATCTGAAAAACGGTGTTGCGTTTGGATGCGCGGATCTTGAAGTCGATAACCGTATGCACGGAGCAGATGAGTTCGTGGAAATCGAATGCCTGAAAGAATGCGTTGTGATCTTCGCGGAGGCGATTGTGCGGATCTGCGGGGAATAAAATTCTGCAAATAAAGAGGAAAGAAGAGTCCCGATGCCGTAAACTATTTTAAACGGCGTGGGACTCTCTTACGCAACGGAGAAAGAACAGATGAGGACGGGAATATGAGAGAAATATTGGGAATTTTGCTGGGATTTTTCTGGCCAAAAATAAATTTCATTTTCATAGAAAAAAGGATCCCTCGCAAGAGAAAAAGCTAACAAGCCTCGTCCTTGCTGGGATCCTTTTAATTACTGCTGGGGATGTCGAAATGTGGTATTAACCGACATCCCCTTTTTTATTGAATTTATGTTTAACTGTTAAACTTCCGGGCAGTAACGAGCGCGGTAACAAATTGTTGCAGAATACAAGGAATGCTTGCATTTTTGAGACGCGATGGGTAAAATAGAGAACATATGATGGCACAAAAGAGTGGAGATTAAAATGAAGAAAAAAACAGGAAAACGGATCCGGTATGGCAGTCCTGCCGGAGCGATTTTTGTTCTGGGAGTGCTGATCCTTGTCGTGGGCGGAAGCTTCGCGGCGTACACTAATTTTCAGAGTGTAAAGCGTGTCGTATCGACAGGAACACAGAGCGATACAATGTTTGGTTCGAATTATCTGTCACTGATAAGCCTGACGGATGAAAATCCTCCGGTGAAACGGATTTCACTCGCAGAAAGTGACAATTATTACACCATTACGGTAAGCGTGTTATAGCAAAAATTGAAACGATTCAGAGCCACATCTTGATGCCGTTGTGTTGCATCTCGATGTGGCTTTTTGATATAAAAAATGGAAGAAAAGAATACCCATTCATGCGCACATGATTCGTATTCTTTTCTTCCATTTTTTATGGCTCTGAATTGTTACAAATTTTCTCAGAACCGCAGTTCCCTGCACCGGTTCAGGCATGCAAAGATTTCCTGCCGTCTCGGCCGTGCCAGGTCGCTGGGTCTTCCAGGAGCGAGAAGAGAAGCAAGGCCTTTTTCATCCATCTGTTTTTCCAGCAGATCCACTACCTGCACCAGTGTTTTCTTACTGTCCATTTTGTGCCCGGCGGCTTCTAAAAGGAGCGCAGCCAGCCCGTTCAGCTGCTCACTGTCCGTGAGCTGTTCCACGGCGCGCAGATCCGTCAGAGATTTGTTGATGAGGATGGATTCCCGGCCCATGACCTTGACTTTTGTGCGGTCACTTCCCGTCAGGCCTTTACCCGGCTGCGGGCAGCGATGGAAGGCTGGAACGGAAAAAGGGCGCACGGAGGCAGTAAACGGCGGAAATTCCGCGGCTGTGGTTTTCGCGCGATCCGTAATGTCATAAGGAACGTATTCTTTCATCTGAATGACAGTGTCTGCCACGTGGAAGTAAGAACCGGAGCTTCCGGCGACGAGAATGGACGAGATGCCGAGTTTCTCATACAGATCCCGCACGCGGCTGATAAACGGTGTGATCGGTTCCTCGCTGTCGGCAACGACGCGCTGCATCAGCTCATCGCGCACCATAAAGTTGGTGGCGGACGTGTCCTCATCGATCAGAAAGAGACTCGTGCCGGATTCGATGCCCTCGATCACGTTGGCGGCCTGTGAGGTGCTTCCGCTGGCATCTGCAGTCGAAAATGAGGTGGTGTCGCTCTTTCCGGGAAGATCGTGGATGAAGAGGGAAATATCGACGTTGCTGATGCTTCTGGAGTCCTCGGAGCGGAGCTTTCCGGCACTTGCATCGGTAATGACGTATTCGCGCCCGTCCCCGGCGATGTGGTTGTATACGCCGCGCTCAAGCGCCTGCAGTAGGGTGGATTTTCCGTGGAAGCCTCCGCCTACGATCAGTGTGACACCGAGTGGAATTCCCATGCCGGAAACAGGTCCGCGGTTTGGAAGATCGAGGGTAACGCGCAGGGATTCCGGTGAGGTAAACGGAACGGCGTGCTTCATCGGCAGATCGGAAACACCGGTCTCGCGCGGGAGAATGGAGCCGTCGGCGATGAAGGCAGTAAGCCCTTTTTCTTTTAATGCGGAACGGATCGCCTGCTGGTCCTCACAGAGATAGGCGACATTGGCGCATGCTTTGGGATCCAGAGCGCGGTAGAACAGCGATTTTTCTACGCAGCCGGGCAGAAAATCGAAAAGAATGCGGATCAGCTCCTGCGCGGCGATGGTACGGCCGTTAGCCGGGAAGCCGATTTCCATGTTGACGACAAGACTGCCGTCGGAAGGATTCAGAACGCAGGCAGTGCGCTCCAGAATTTCCTGCCCGCAGCGGCTTATCCCAAGCAGACCACTTTTGCCGGAGCCCTTTGCGCGGAACGAATACGGTGCGATGGCGCGCGCAAACTGGCGCAGCAGGTAATCCTGGAGGGCGACGCGCTTTTCATACGTATCATAGAGTGATGCCGGGAAAGCGGCAGTTCTTCCATTCACATGAACGCTGACGCGCGACGGAGCGGCGAACGGATCGCCCTGCAC
>OGOK01001994.1_pt1 | contig 12713 bp, 10 predicted proteins | sample 1552661 | NCBI WGS metagenome assembly OGOK01 (sample SAMEA2580172, study PRJEB22360) | human gut metagenome | biome: human gut; feature: human-associated habitat; material: faeces | place: Denmark | collected 2008/2010
ACTTTGAGAGGTTTTTCAGGTTTGATCAGAGTGACCGAAAAACATACAAAAAGGCAATTTCTGATGGAGTAAATGTGTCTGTGGTATTGGACTGCGGCTTCGGAAACACATCAAAGGAAAAGTAATATTTTTATCATTCAACTAAATAACAGAAGCGTGAAAGACCGTTCATTTTCAAGAAAAATTGAAAGTGAGTGGTCTTTTTTTATACCTTTAAAACGGATTTTTATTAAGACGTTTTAAAGGGCTGATTCGATGTGTTCGAGAAAGGCGATATTATGGAGACGATCCGGAATGTAGATGTAAACAGATTGCATGATTTCAAAAATCATCCATTTAAAGTAGAGATGAATACAGAATTGTGCGAGCTTATGAGAAGTATTGAAAAAGAAGGAGTGCTTGTGCCACTTCTTGTAAGGACTAATCCATACGGTGATGGATATGAAGTTATATCAGGACATAGAAGGAAGGAGGCAGCAATTTGGGCAGGAGAGACGAAGGTTCCGGTTGTGATAAGAGAATTAGATGATGATCAGGCAGTTGTGGCAATGGTTGATTCTAATCTGCATAGAGAGAATCTCAAACCTAGCGAGAAAGCATTTGCGTATAAGATGAAGCTGGATGCAATGAAACATCAGGGAAAGCACCTTGACAGTGGGGCTTTGGCTCAAGTTGGACCAAAGTTTACAGATGGAAGTCAGCTAAATGAGAAGGGCAATAATAAAAGTACAATAAATAGTAATGAATTACTTGCAAGACAGGTGGGAGAGAGTGTGGCACAGATAAAACGATATATAAGGCTTACAAAGCTTATCCCAAAGATACTTGATATGGTTGATGATGGGAAGATTGCATTCACGATTGCAGTAGAACTGTCTTATCTGTCGGAGAATGAGCAGTATGAGCTTCATGCAGTCATGGATTTAGAGCAGTGCACACCATCATTGTCGCAGGCAAACAGGATGAAACGTATAAGTCAGAGCGGAAAGCTGGATATGGATGCAATCTATTCAATATTGGAAGAGGAAAAACCGAACCAGCGGGAACAGATTAAGATTTGTGCCAGTACACTTGAGGAGTATTTCCCAGATGATTTTACTCCAAAGCAAAAGGTGGAACTTATAGAGAGGCTCGTAAAAGAGTGGCATGAAAAACAGATTAAAGATAATGGAAGGAACAGGTGATTATATGAATAAAAATCAGAATATACGATTTAATATGGATAAGGAATCTGATATTATGGCATGGGAGAGCCTTCACAGCAAAGATGTGGGGGAAAGATTTAAGTCACAAAACAGGTTCGTGATTGAAGCAATCAATTATTATTATGAGAGAGTTATGCGTATACAGGAAGATCCATATCTGGAAACAAGGGAAAAAGAAGATGCATTTGCGGACAGGATAGTTGGAAAGGTAGAAAGGAAAGTACTTTCCAATCTTCCTGCCTTACTGGGATTATATGTAAAGAAAGATTATGAGGAGGAATAATTATGGCGATAGACAGGACAGTTAAGTTTACAGTGAGATTAAATATGCTTAATCCGGCTCATGTAACTATTAATAAGGTTCTGAATGAGTTAAATTTGGATATATTTAAGTCAAAGAATCAGTTTTTTATAGATGCAGCAACTTATTATATCGAGAATTATGGGCAGGAAGAATTAACGCAGCCAAAGAAAGAGAAAGAGCCGGAGTTTGTATCAACAGAAGATATGGAAGCAATTGAGGAAAGAATCAGGCAGGCGGCAAAGGAAGAAGCACGTCAGGAAGCCAATAAGGAAGTTATGACAATGGTAGGAAGTCTGCTGGCTGCAATTCAGACTGGTGGAGGTGCTATGTCAGTAATGAATAAAGCTGATGCTGCTATGGAGACAGGAACGAAAAGCATATCTGATGAGGAGTCAGAGGATTATGAAGAAGATGAGACATTAGTACAGAGTGCACTAAGATGGATGATAAATGATTAGCAATAGAATATAGATTATAGAGACAGGGACTGTGTAGAAATACATGGTCCTTATTTTTATCTGCAAATATTGTAGCGACTGCCGGCATAAAACGATGGCAGAAATAAAAAGCGACTGAACAATCCGACGGCAGTAACTTAAAATGCCGTAATAATCCGACAGCATGGAACTTGAACGAAAGAAAGTCGGAAAAAGAACAAAGGAAAAGTGATGGCACAAAGCGACGGCATTATATAAGAGCGACGGCATAAAGTGAAGTCAGCTATGAAAAATGCTGTAACAAATTGCCGTCAATTAATGTGAAAAGACACCTTTACGAGATTTGAGACAATTATCAGAGCAAGAGATGCTTCAAGCAAGGGGCAAGAGAAGTTCAAATACAGCCCTCGGCGTTTGAGAGCGAAATACACCCTCCGCACAAAACTTCGTTTTGTACTCCGGGGATTTCGCGATTGCATCGAGCCTGAGAATAAATATTACTATGGCTGCATTTGAAGAATTAAATGTAGCTGATAAAAAGAAGGAGATGATAGCAATGCCAAGACATTCATTTATACAGATGACGAAACTCCATAATGTCATGGGGAGAATTGATTATATAACAAGTACAGTTAAACAGGAAAATCTATATGCCATATATGCGACACAGCCACTTCGTTCTTTTTGGAAAGATCTTGCAAAATGCAACATAGAAGAATTTGCTAAAAGTGGAACGATAGGAAAATATATTGAGGCAAGAGAGCTGATTATAGCATTACCGGAAGGCTTGTATCATTATGAGCATGATTATCTTATCAAACATTTTGCTACGGATTTCAAGAAAAAGTATGGTGTGGACTGCTATGCAGCCCTGCATCATAACAAAAGAAAGACAAACTTTCATATTCATCTGATATTTGCAGAGAGGACGAAACTGGAAAAGCCGGTTGTTAAGGTAGCATCAAGAAACATGTTCTATGATGAAAGAGGGAAACATGTGCGTACTAAGAAAGAGATATTGGATGCAAGTGGTGACATCCGTAATGGCTGTAAGATTATCAGAAAAGGCGAGGTCTATGAGAAAAAAGAGTTTTCTATAAAAGTCGATAGATTTAAAAAGGATTCATTTCTTGATGAGGCAAAGGTGTTTTTTACAAATGAAATAAATCAGCTTGTGCTGCATGAAGAGGATAAACTTAAAGTCTTTGATAAGAACAGTCCATATCTTGCTACTAAAAAAATAGGCAAAATAATCCAATGGAAGAACAAATAAAGGCTGACAATGAGGTACGACAGGAATGGAACAGGGCTGTTGACAGAGCAATTGTAAGCGGAGTGTCAGAAGAGGACATATCAAGGATAAAGAAGAATGAAATAACAGAAAAGGTAAGGTATTCCATAGATTTATATGGAGACAGACCGGATCTTCTTGCAAGTATTATAAAGCTTGCTATTGCAGTGCTTGAACTTCTTATTAATCGCATTATGCTGGCTGCGGTTGGTGTGGCAGAAAAGATGCTGGATATTGTGCCAGAAGAAAGTAGAAATATTGAGGCTAAGACTTATCCAACAATGCCAACAATGTCACCACTTGCAAAAAAATACCTAAGTCTTCAGAATATCTATGATGAATTACAAAAGCAAAATGAAGCAATATTTGCGCAGGAGCATAAACGCAGCGAGCTGGAGATAGAATTGTCAGAATGTAATGGTGCATTTAAGGCACGAAAGCGTGGAGGGTTGCAGAATCAAATATATGAACTGAACAAACAGATTGATAATATGAAACGCTATTTGTCATCTATTGTGCAACGACATGGTTATGATAATGTAAGGGATTTTTATAGTACTTATTATGCGGCTAAAGGTGAATATGCTGATTATGTGAAAGATGTTGAGGAATGGAATGTTAATCACGTTAAAAAGAATGAGAATATTCAAACTGAAGAGAATAGGACAGATAGATATCAGATTGGCGAGGAAAGGAATTTTATGAGAGATAAAGACAAAGAATATTTAATCAAAAAAAGATGATGTAATAGAGTGCTCTGGAGTGCTTGAGAAATTCAAGTTGAGATTGAAAAAATATCAGTATGCATGATATAATACTATATTATGAGAAGTTAAGTGAATATTGTGGTGGATAGGAGAATATTACATTGACAGTAAATTATGATAAGCTGTGGAAGCTGTTAATAGATAAAAAAATCAGCAAAACGCAATTGGTACATAAGAGCGGTATAAGTACAAATGCTATGGCTAAAATGGGAAAAAATCAATTTGTCAGATTGGAAGTGTTAATTAGGATATGTGATATTCTCCATTGCCGGATAGATGATATTATTGATTATTCTATGGATGTAGAAACAGAACGAGGAGGTAACTCTTATGAAATCTAATTTTGACTTTTTACAAACAGAGTTTCCTGTTTTATCAACGTTTGGTTGTCAGGCTGAAAAGTATTGCTTTTCTGATCCTAATTCATGCCTTATGAAATTGGGAATGATAGGGGAGAGCATTGTTAATTTAATGTTTACTTATGACAGAATCCAATTGCCATATGATAATACGGCAGTTACAAGAATAGATACTCTTCAAAGAGAGGGATTGCTAACAAGAGATTTAACGGATATTTTACATGCTCTTAGAAAAGCCAGAAATAAAGCTGTGCATGAGAATTATGATTCTGAATCAGAATGTAAAATTCTGCTTCAAATGGCTTATAGTCTTTGCGAATGGTTTATGCAGACTTATGGAGATTGGAATTATCAGCATCATGATTTTATTATGCCTGAATTAGAAAATAAGAGAGTTTCGGTTACACAGGAAGAGAAAGCTGCAGAAGAGAGACAGGCAGAAGAACTTACAAAACAGGCAGAACAAAAAGCAAGTACAGCAGAAGCTATTTCTAAATCAGAGCGTCAGAAGCAGGCTGGTAAAATGGCAAGTCAGCGCCCTAAATCAGAAGCTGAAACTAGATATATTATTGATGAACAATTGCGTCAAGTAGGCTGGGAGGCAGATACAGAAAATCTTCGTTATTCTAAAGGAACTCGTCCGGCAAAAGGACATAATATGGCTATTGCTGAATGGCCGACAAATTCTTCAGTAGGACAGAGCGGACGTGTAGACTATGCATTATTTGTTGACACTAAGTTGATAGGTGTCATCGAGGCAAAAGCAATACATAAGGATATTCCGTCTGTTATTGATTATCAGGGAAAAGAATATCCGCGTAATATTCGTAAGGAAGATTCAGAGTATCAGATTGGAGAATGGGGTGAATATAAAGTACCATTTACTTTTGCTACCAACGGAAGACCATATCTAAAGCAGCTTGAAACAAAGTCAGGAATATGGTTTTTAGATTTGAGAAGCCCTGCAAATAATCCGACAGCTCTTCATGGGTGGATTAGTCCTATGGGAATGGTAGAATTGCTGGAGAAAAATCCTCAAGAGGGTAATTCAGCATTGAAGGCATTGCCATATGATTTTCTTACAGATCCTAATGGGTTAAATCTGCGTGAATATCAGTTAAATGCGATAAAAGCGGCAGAACAGTCAGTTATTGAAGGAAAAAAGAATATCCTTTTAGCTATGGCAACAGGAACAGGAAAAACACGTACTGTACTAGGTATGATTTATCGCTTTTTAAAGACGAACCGATTCAAACGTATATTGTTTCTTGTTGACCGTACTTCTCTTGGGGAACAGGCATCAGATGTATTCAAAGAAATAAAGTTGGAAGACTTAATGACACTTGATGAGATATATAATATCAAGGGACTTGAAGATAAAAATATTGATAAAGAAACCAGAATACAGGTGGCAACTGTTCAGAGCATGGTTAAGCGTATTCTATATAATGATGGAGAAACTATGCCGGCGGTTACAGACTATGATCTTATTATCATAGATGAAGCACACCGCGGATATATTCTTGACAAGGAAATGGGTGACACCGAAATTTTGTATCGTGACCAAAGAGATTATCAAAGCAAATATCGAAGTGTGATTGAATATTTCGATGCGGTGAAGATTGCACTTACGGCAACACCTGCACTTCAGACGACAGAAATTTTTGGACAACCAGTGTTTAAATATACATATAGAGAAGCTGTCATAGAAGGATATTTAGTAGATCATGATGCTCCTCATCATTTGGAAACAAAACTCAGTACAGGTGGAATTCACTACAAATCGGGTGATACAGTTATGATTTATGATCCTGTGACAGGTGAAATTACAAATAGTGAGTTGCTGGATGATGAATTAGATTTTGATGTTGAACAATTTAATCGGCAGGTTATTACAGAGAATTTCAATAAGACCGTTTTAGGCGAGATTGCTAGAGATATAGATCCTGAGAATCCAGAAGAACAGGGAAAAACTCTAATATATGCAGTTGATGACCAACATGCAGATATGATTGTATCAATTTTGAGAGATATTTATTCGGAATATGGGGTCTCTAATGAGGCTATTATGAAGATAACAGGTAGCGTTGGAGGCGGCAATCCTAAGAAAGTGCAGGAGGCTATAAAACGTTTCAAGAATGAGAGTTACCCAAGCATTGCAGTAACAGTGGATTTGTTGACTACAGGAATTGATGTGCCGGAAATTACAACATTAGTGTTTATGCGTCGTGTGAAATCACGTATTTTATTTGAGCAGATGTTGGGGCGTGCTACTAGATTATGTCCGAAAATACATAAGACGCATTTTGAAATATACGATCCTGTAGGGGTATATGATTCTTTGAATGATGTGAATACGATGAAACCAGTAGTGGTTAATCCAACAACAAGCTTTACTCAGTTATTAGATGGTCTGTCTGAAATAAATGATGATAAACAGGTAGAGCAGCAGATTAATCAGATAATTGCCAAATTGCAGAGAAAGAAACGAAATATGTCGCCTAAAATGATGGACTATTTCATTAGCATGACTGATGGAAAAGACCCATCACAGCTTATTATGGAAATTGAAAAGTCAGATGTGCAGGAGGCTAAGAATCGTCTGCTTAAATATCGTGATGTATTCAAAATGCTACAAGAAACGAAAGCAAATGGTTCTCGTCCTGTTATAGTTTCAGATGCAGAGGATGTATTGACAGAACATTCACGTGGATATGGAAATGCAGAAAAACCAGAAGATTACCTGAATGCATTTTCACGATATATTCAGAGCAATCGAAATGAAATTGCAGCATTGAATATTATTTGTACCAGACCTAAGGATTTGACAAGAAAAGATTTGAAGGATTTAAGATTAACACTTGACAGAGAAGGATTTACTACACAGCAGTTGAATACTGCACTTTATGAATTGACTAATGAAGAGATAATGGCAGATATTATAAGCTTGATTCGACGCTATGCAATTGGATCAACGCTTATTAGTCATGAAGCACGTATTCACAGAGCTGTTGAGAAACTTAGAAAAAAACATAATTTCTCAAAGCAGGAACAGAGCTGGATATCCCGCATTGAAAAATATCTGCTGGGGGAATCTGTAATGAATATCAAGGTATTTGATGAAGACAGCAGATTCGCAAGCTATGGAGGCTTCAAAAAGATAAATAAAGTATTTCAGAATAACCTTGAAAGCATTGTGCTTGAATTAAATGAATATTTGTATGATGACGGAGGAAATGTTGCATGACAACACAAGAAATTGTATCAAAATTATGGAATTTATGTAATGTATTAAGAGATGATGGCATCACATATCATCAGTATGTTACAGAATTAACATATATTTTGTTTTTGAAAATGGCGAAGGAAACTGGAACAGAAGAACAGATTCCAGAGAAATATCGTTGGGATGAATTGAAGGCTAAAAGCGGAGTAGAATTAAAAAAATTTTACAAGGAACTGTTATCAGAACTAGGGGATAATGGTACAGGCAGAATTCGTGAAATATATCAGGGTGCAGCGACAAATATTGATGAGCCTAAGAATCTTGAGAAAATTATAGCTACGATAGACAGTCTTGATTGGTATTCTGCGAGAGAAGAAGGACTTGGAAATTTATATGAAGGATTACTTGAGAAAAATGCTAATGAAAAGAAATCGGGTGCAGGTCAGTATTTTACTCCACGTGTTTTGATTGATGTTATGACAAAACTTATGAAACCCCAAGTAGGAGAGAGATGTAACGACCCTGCCTGTGGAACATTTGGTTTTATGATTGCTGCTCATCAATATGTTGCAGAGCATACAGATAATTTTTTTGATATTGAAGATGCAGATATGGCGAGATTTGAGAGGGAGGAAGCATTTACAGGCTGTGAGCTTGTACATGATACACACCGGTTGGCATTGATGAATGCTATGCTCCATGATATCGAAGCTCCTATTACATTAGGCGATACGCTTTCAAATATAGGAAAATCAATGCATGATTACGATTTGGTTCTGACAAATCCACCATTTGGAACTAAGAAAGGCGGAGAACGTGCTACACGTGATGATTTTACTTATCCTACAAGTAACAAACAGTTAAACTTTTTACAGCATATTTATCGAAGTCTTAAAAACAACGGAAAAGCAAGAGCTGCTGTTGTATTGCCGGATAATGTGTTATTTGCGGATGGTGATGGCGAGAAAATTAGACGGGATTTATTAGATAAATGTAATCTACATACAATTCTGCGTCTTCCTACCGGAATATTCTATGCACAGGGTGTTAAGACAAATGTACTTTTCTTTACTCGTGGAAAAACAGACAAGGGAAATACAAAAGAAGTCTGGATTTATGATCTTAGAAATGATATGCCATCATTTGGAAAAACTAATCCTTTAAAGCCAGAGCACTTTGATGACTTTATAGCATGCTATGCAGATGGAGACTTAAGCAAACGAAAAGAAACATATAGTGAAGAAAATCCAAATGGAAGATGGCGTAAATTCTCAATTCAGGATATTCTTGCAAGAGATAAAACAAGTCTTGATATTACATGGATGAAGACAGAATCTGATACAGATAATTATACACTTGCGGAATTATTAGATCAGATTAAAGAAAAATCTCAGAATATTGCCAAGGCAGTTTCAGAATTGGAACAACTGATTGGAGAAGTGGAGGAGTAATGGATACAAAAGCATTAAGACAAAAAATACTTGATCTTGCTATCCGTGGCAAACTTGTTCCGCAGGATCCAAATGATGAACCAGCAGAGGTATTGTTGGAACGCATCAGAGAGCAGAAGCAGCAGATGTTCAAGGAAGGTAAGCTCAAGAAAAAGGATATTAAGAATGATACAATTATCTTTAAAGGTGAGGATAATTTGCATTATGAGAAGTTCCAGGATGGAACTGTAAAATGTATTGAAGATGAGATACCGTTTGAAGTGCCGGAGGGATGGGCGTGGACGAGATTCTCTGCCATAACAATTAATCGCGATAGCGAGCGAAAACCTATATCGTCATCTCAACGAACGGATGTTGCTAAAATCTATGATTATTATGGAGCTTCAGGCAAGATTGCTAAAATTGATAAATACATTTTCAATGAACGACTTTTGCTTATAGGTGAAGATGGAGCAAATCTTGTGACACGCAATAAACCGATTGCATTTTTTGCTGAAGGACAATATTGGGTTAACAATCATGCCCATTGCATTGATGCTACTGACAAATTTATTTTGGAATACCTTTGCTCTTATATCAATGCAATTAGTCTGGAAAAATATGTAACCGGTTCTGCTCAACCAAAAATGACGCAGGATAATATGAATTCTATTCTTATTCCGTTACCCCCATATAGTGAGCAAAAACATATGAGTCAACACCTTAATGAAGTGATGTATACGGTTGATAATATTGAAATCGGGAAAGTAGATATTAACGAACTTGTTTCGAAAGCAAAATCCAAAATCCTTGACCTCGCCATCCGTGGTAAACTTGTTCCACAAGACCCGAATGACGAACCAGCATCTGTGATATTGGAGCGTATTCGTACAGAGAAAGAAGAACTGATTAAACAAGGCAAAATCAAGCGTGATAAGAAGGAATCTGTTATCTTTAAAGGTGATGATAACTCTTATTATGAAAGAGTTGGAGATATAATAAGCAATATTGATGATGAAATTCCGTTTGAATTGCCTCAAAATTGGGAGTGGAGTAGATTACAAACAATCTGTTATCCTATAACTGACGGAACACATAAAACGCCTACCTATTCAGATAGCGGATACATCTTCTTATCAGCAAAGAATATAACTACAGGAAAAATCAATTGGAATGATATCATGTATATCCCAAAATCTTTACATGATGAGTTATATTCAAGAGTATCACCTAAAATGAATGATATTTTGCTTGCCAAAAATGGAACTACAGGAGTTGCGGCAATAGTTGATAGAGAATGTGAGTTTGATATTTATGTAACATTAGCTTTGTTAAGAGTAGTAAATAACAATATTTCCTCACAGTACTTGCTAAAAATTATAGCAAGTGATACCATCCAAGACTATTTTAAAAGTTCTCTAAAGGGAATTGGTGTGCCTAATCTTCACCTTGAACATATAAGAACCACACTTATTCCTATTCCACCTATAAATGAACAAAATAAAATAGCCGAAAGGATTTATCAATATTATTCTTTGCTTGATTCCATAGTCCAAAATATAGAATAACATCTAAGCCGCCCTCATCCGAAGACGGCTTAATTTTTACCAAGTTACAATTTTATCTACAAGTTCCTGTTGTTCGCTGGCAGTACGGCGAAGGTAAATGCGTGTTGTTTCAATGCTCTCATGCCCCATAAGGTCGGCAAGTAAAGCAATATCATTGTACTTTTCAAGGAAGTTCTTTGCGTATCTGTGACGGAATGAATGCGGGTAAACCACCTTTTTATCAAGTCCGTATTTCTCGGCATAGTTTTTAAGTTGCTGAGAAATTCCTCTTGTGGTAATTCTTTCTCCATATCTGTTAAGAAACAAATAGCCAGAGGAACGGTGCGATTCCTCCAGCCATTCAAGAGTTTCTTTTTTTAACTTTTGGGGTATGTATAATCGTCGTAGTTTACCACCTTTTGTGTATAGGTCAAAATATCCAATTTCTATATGCTCAATCTTAATTTGAATCAGCTCGCTTACTCTTGCCCCTGTAGCTGCTAAATACCAAACTACAAAATACCATTCCATATTACTATCCTTTTTGAGCTGCTTCTTAAGAAAATTGTAATCTGCATTGCTGATAACATTTTCTAAGAAGTTTTTTTGCTGCACTTTTACAGCTTTTAGCTGTAAGTGCTGTTCTTCTAAATATTCCAAATACTTGTTTATTGCCTGTATACGTAGATTTACCGTTTTAGGCTTAAAGAATTCCATCAAATACCCTTTGTAGGCAAGCAGATTTTCTTTGCTAACAACATAGTAATTCGCATTGAAATAATTCACTGTCCATAGATACGATGTTATCGTATTTTCTGATAAATTTTCCTTTCTCAAGTATTCTTCAAATGTTATTTTTGTCTCCATAAAAAGACACCTCCGATATAATATTTTTGCGAGAAATTCGCTCTAATATTATATCGAAGATGTTTACACTCCTCTTATTATGAGAAGATTGATGGTGAGGTGTCTTGCATTGATGAAGAAATACCATATGATATTCCAGATACTTGGACATGGATGCGTTTAGAAAATTGCTGTGTTAAAGAAATTCGTCGAGGGAAATCTCCAAAATATGCAGAAATCAGCAATGTTATTGTATTTGCTCAGAAATGCAACACCAAATACAACGGCATAGATATTAGTTTGGCTCAATATCTTGACGAGACCACAATAAAACGTTATCCGACTGATGAACATATGCAAGATGGAGATATAGTAATTAACTCAACCGGAACAGGTACTCTTGGACGAGTCGGAATTTATAGAAATACCGATAATACTACAGGTCTCTTAATTGTTCCTGATTCCCATGTTACGGTAATTCGTAGCTTTAGTTGCATCAGCTCATATTACCTATATGCTTTCATGAAGGCACATCAAACCGAACTTGAAAAGAAAGGTGAAGGATCAACAAATCAAAAGGAATTAAAGCCACTTACATTAAAAGAAATGCTCATCGCAGTTCCTCCGATATCTGAACAGAAACGCATTAATAAATCTATAAATGTTGCATTTAGCCACCTAGCTATAATCGAAAAGTGCCTCAATTGAGACTCTTCTCAATATGCTCTATTGCTGAAAAAGTTGCTTTGAGCTTGTTGCAAATATTTTCTTGCTCTTTGGTTGGTGGAATAGGTATAACCAAGTTAAGAATATCTTCACGAGATATTCCCGGAATAAGTCCCTTGGCAGCTTGTTTGATTTTCGTCATTGAATATTCAATGCATAATGCCAGAAAATCAACATTAAGGCTATAGATATTGCGAATAGCCATAATTTGACGCGCAATGTGAGCTTCGCCAAAGTTATTATATGCGATTTCGCCGATAGTTCCTTTGCAAGTCAGAAGTAAGTCTCCCCTCCGAGTAATAACTTGCGGAACGGGAGTCCAACGAACTAAGCTAATATGACCATTTTTAAAATTGCTTGCACCTGTAATATATGGAATTCCATCATTTTTATTGTTATATTCTGATGGAGACAAATCTCTTCCAGATATGAGTTCCCATGCAGTATTTAGACGAATAAAAGCCCAACCTTCTGGTAATTCAAATGAGATTTTTTCATCAATGCAATTTACGTTATTGCCCACCTTCTCATAATAAGAGTTATCATCACCTTTAAAGATAACAGATTCCTTCTTA
>OGOK01001997.1_pt1 | contig 12709 bp, 7 predicted proteins | sample 1552661 | NCBI WGS metagenome assembly OGOK01 (sample SAMEA2580172, study PRJEB22360) | human gut metagenome | biome: human gut; feature: human-associated habitat; material: faeces | place: Denmark | collected 2008/2010
AGAAAAAAAGCAACTCAAAGGATAGTGTTACTAAACTATGTTTTACGGCAGATATAAAAAGGCCATAGGCTTATGTCTTCACATTCTTGGTGTTAGTAGGCTTTAATTTGTCTGATAAGCCCTTTTTTTATAGCTTTGCTGAAAATTTTAAATTTATGGCAGGTATTTATCTTCATGTCCCTTTTTGCAAACGACGTTGCATTTATTGCGATTTTTTCTCTACGACTCAAAGCGAAAGAAAAACAGCCTATATACATGCAGTATGCAGTGAATTGGAAATGCGAAAAGAATACCTTGGCGGTGAAACGATTGAAACCATTTATTGGGGAGGAGGCACTCCTTCTCAGCTTGATAAAGAAGACTTTGAGACTATCTTCTACTATCTACATAAGAACTATTCCATCAGCAGTCATCCCGAAATAACCCTTGAAGCCAATCCTGACGATCTGACCCCGGACTATATCGCTATGTTACGTACCCTACCCTTCAATCGGCTGAGTATGGGCATTCAAACTTTTAACGAATCCATTTTGAAAGTACTGCAACGCCGTCACACCGCCCGGCAAGCCATCGAAGCTTTCCAGAACTGCCGTGCCGCCGGGTTTCAGAATATCAGCATTGACCTGATGTATGGCCTGCCCGGAGAAACCTTGTCAACCTGGCAACAAGATTTGGATCAAGCCCTTTTATTACACCCCGAACATCTATCGGCCTATCACCTGATATACGAAGAAGATACCGTATTGTGGAAGCTGCGTGAACAGCATAAAGTGGAAGAGGCGGACGAAGACTTAAGCGTTTCCTTATTCAGCACACTGATAGACCGGCTGACCTCCGAAGGGTACGATCATTATGAGATTTCCAATTTCTCGCTGCCGGGCCTTTACTCACGCCACAATTCCAGTTACTGGACAGAGAAAAAGTATTTGGGCTGCGGCCCTTCCGCCCACTCATACAATGGCGTTTCCCGCCAATGGAATGTCGCCTCACTGGATACCTATATAAAAGGAATCTCCGCAGGGACACCCGTTTTCGAAATAGAAGAATTGGATTTATATACCCGGTATAACGACTTTGTCATTACCCGCATCCGCACGGAATGGGGTATGCCATTGTCAAAGCTACGTGATGAATTTGGAGAAAAGTTGTACGACTACTGTCTCCGCATGGCTGCTCCGCATTTAAAGCAAGGTACATTAGAACTTGTCAATGATATATTGAAACTCACCCGCAAAGGCATCTTTATTTCTGACGGGATCATGAGCGACATGCTTTGGACAGACTGAAAAGAATCATCATTCAGGCTCACCTGCAAAATCAGAGAGGAAGTGTGCATAAAGGATTGGTACACTCACGGAATATAACCTCAACAGGCAGTGTACTAAATAATTCATATCAACTCATTTAGTACACTATCATTCCTTCCCCCAACATTTGAATTATTGACCCCCCAATGAAATTTGGAAAGGAGAAGCCGGCAAGCCGGCCATATTTCTCAAATTCGCATGAACCGGATTATCATCCCAACCATAACGTACCGTCACTGGATGAGGGATATCTTTATGCCATACCGCCACCTGATTCCCATTAACGACAACTGCTTCCGCCCATTGAAAATGTCCATCGGCACCGGCTATCGCAAATCCCTTCAATTCATCTACCACCCGTAATTTATCAGTTCCCGCTTCAAAAGAAAGAATAGCCTTTCCTTCATGATTGACAGTCATGCCCGTACACATGGGCCCGTTGTGCACACTCTTTTTATCACCATACACCCCTCTTTTCGCCAACAGGGAGATACGTCTTGCCAGTTCTTTTTTATTCAATGGATGAATATCGTTCCACTCGCCCAAATCAATCGCTACCGCTAAAGCTGCATTCGGGACTTTCAACGCTACTTGCCGTTGCGCTTCACGCAAAGCCGCCCAATTACTTTCTACCGGCTCCGGATGTGTCTGCATGAAATTGGCCAACTGTACAATGAAGAAAGGCAATTCTTTATCAGCCAGTTTCTCACGCCAGTCAATAATCATGGCAGCCAGCAATTCCTCATATTCATTAGGACGGCCCGTATTCGTTTCTCCCTGATACCACAACGCACCGGTAAAGGTCAGATTACGCAGAGGAGAAATCATGGAATTATACATGCCGGTAGGAACATTCTGAAAAGAGACACTGTTGGTGCGTGCAGGCATCTCACAGCCTAATTGATATTTCCAGCGGCTGGACAAACGGACTGTATCTATCCCCCATGCCAGACAATAAGGTTTATCGGGCACAAAACTGGCGGCCCCTCCGTAATTAATCAGCCGGACAGTCACCTGATTCTCACCGGGTTTCAATATAGAAGCCGGCACCCGATAAATACGCGGCGGATACTGATAGAAAGTGTTACCTACAAAAATCCCGTTCACAAACACCGAATCGGCATCCACCATGCACCCCAAACGAAGAACAGCCTCTTTTCCGGCTTGTTCCGCTGATACATTCACTTTCTGACGGAACCAATGAGAGCCACTCACCGGATATCCATTCTTTCTTCCCCATTCCTTGGAAAACATATCTACAGTCTGCCAGTCCGTATCATCCAGTTCCGGACGATTCCAGCATATCCCGTCATGAAGTCCCCGGTCTCCTTTGTACAAAGCGGTATCCCAAAAACGGTTCATCATCTGTCCCGAACGGTTGCACAACTCACGATACTCATCCGAATCAAACAAATCACGCTCGTGCAACTGACGCGGAAACTTCTGCAAGGCCTCCTCACTCATCCAAGCCTCGACGGAACTTCCCCCCCAACTGGAGTTAACAATGCCCACAGGTACTTGCGTCTCCCTATACATCTCCTTGGCAAAGAAATAAGCCAAAGCAGAGAAAGAAGGAGCAGTTTCTTTAGTCAGCGGCATCCAGTCCGCTCCCGGCAAATCGTCTTTAGGTCCATGCAAATCATTGCCTAAAGGAATCTTCACATACCGTATCATCGGATTCTCATCCCTTGCTATTTCCTCGGCAAATTTATCAGTCACCCGTCCGGCGGTCAATTCCATGTTAGACTGTCCGGAGCAAAGCCAGACATCACCCACTAGAATATCTTTCAACCGGATATCATTCACGGTCATTTCAAAAGGGCCGCCTGCCTTCATGGGAGGCAGCTCCACCAGCCACTTACCATCTTCCCCGGCTACCGTACTGAATTTCTTCTTTTTAAAAACAACGGTCACATTCTCTCCTTTATCGGCATTTCCCCATATTTTAACGGGCCGCTCACGTTGCAATACCATACCGTCCGATAGGATGGCAGGCAATTTCACCTTTGCTTCGGTCCATGCGGAAAATGCACAAAGAACCGACATTACTAAAGCTAACTTATATTTCATGTTTCTTATAAAGTTAAAAACCGTAATTTATTTATTGAACCCACTCTCGGGACATTCATAGTTCGAGATTTCCAACCGGAAGCGTTTCATATCCTCCAACTCGTGTACAGGACGTTCTATGCCAGCCGGGATAGGCATCCCTGAGAAAGTCTGGAAATAAAGCAGACAAGCATCTTTCCACCACACGGCGTCACGCATCTGGATTTTCAATTTCGACTGCACTTCCCTGAACCGGCGTACATCTACAAAAGGTTCCACACTGTCCCATACTTCTTGAAAACCACGTACCTGCCGCACACCTCTATCGTATGCATGGCACAACTCCCCCCAAAGCGTACGTCCGCTTTTCATCTGATGCTGCCAAGGCACATGATGGAACCAAAGCAAATAAATTTCGGGGCAAGTTGCCTTGTCATTGTAAATCTGACGAAGTGAATCGGGATACTGAGAAACGGCATCACTCCCTTTGCTGCTACGGTCGAAACCGATTCCCTCCTTATCTGCCTTATGATAATAAGAAGGTAGCCAGTCCGGACGAGCACCGGGCACACTACACCACGGTTCAGGTCCATAATGGTGCCCCCATGCAAACTGATGATGCAGCCCCAACGGCATCATATAATTCACCACCGCCTCCCGGCTCTGCAACATCATCTCTTTGACCGGACGGACAAATGCCGGCTGGGAAGTAAACGTCTGCCGCAACCACTCATCCGCAATCCGGTCTGAAGTCAGCGACGGATTCCATGCCAACCGCCCGAAAGCATACCAATTGGCTTGTGCAAAATGGTGTCCACACCAATTCACATCCGTACCGATGTTTGCCACACCCGCCACAGCTTTCAACCTATCCGGACGTACTTCACCGAAAAACTCCTCCCATAAAGGAGCCAAATAGGCCAGATGATTGGAAAAGCCTAAATACTCCTGAGTGATTTGAAACTCCACCATCATGGAAGTCTGCTTCATAGCCGTGAACAAAGGACTATAAGGTTCACGAGGCTGGAAATCTATCGGTCCGTTCTTTATCTGTACTATTACATTGTCATGAAACTGCCCGTCTAAAGGCATAAACTCCAAATAGGCCTGCTTGGCACGGTCACTGTCGGTAGGACTATAGACAAACGCCCTCCACATCACGATTCCTCCGTAGGGTTTCAACGCATCCGCCAGCATATTCGCTCCCTCGGCATGAGTACGCCCGAAATCACATGGTCCCGGCTGCCCCTCCGAATTGGCCTTTACCAAAAAACCGCCAAAATCAGGTATCAACGTATAGATTTCTTTCACTTTCCGCCTCCACCACCGGATGACCTCCTTGTCCAACGGATCTGCCGTATCCAACTTGCCCAACTGGATAGGAGATGCAAAATTAACCGATAAATAGACCTTTATACCATAAGGCCGGAAGACATCAGCCAATGCCTTGACTTTCTCCAGACTGCCGGTTGCCAGCACTTGGGGCGAGGCATTGACATTATTCAGCACCGTTCCATTAATACCCACAGAAGCATTGGCACGGGCATATGCCTCGTAACGTGGTGACAAAGTTCCGGGAAGTTCTTCCCAATTCCACAAAGAACAACCAGCATAACCACGCTCCACCGTACCATCCGGATTATCCCAATGGTTCAAGATGCGAAGATCATACACAGATTGTTCAGTAACCGACAGAGGTACTGTGACCTGCCCCGCCGCCTGCATACGCAACAGACTATAAACACCATAAAGCAATCCTGCCTCGGTGGATGAAAGAATACGGACCTGATGTTCCGAAGAAGTGATAGCAAACCCATCCCCCTGCCCTGTCCTCTTTTTCTCCAAAAGTACAGGCTCTCCCTTCCAGGCGTTTTTCAACTCAGCAATGGCAACGGCTATGGTGGGTGACACTTTTCCTTTATATATAACTTCCACCTCCGCACCTTCCACCGGGCGCATCACCGGCAACCACAAGCGGCTACCGTCTTCTTCTGCCGGACGGACATTGTCCGGTCGTGTACCGGCCTGCAACATTCCTGCCGCCAACCACCCGCACATTATTCCTATCCAAACCGTCAATCTTATATTTTTCATTGTCCATTCAGTTTATTTCTCCGGCAAGGAGATTCGTCCATAAACAGATAACTATCCTCATAACCGCCATAATCCACCACAATCTTTTCAAATACGATGGCAGGCTCCACCGGTTTCAGAACCAATGTATAGGTTCCGTCCGCACGGTCGGGCAGGCTCAACTTCACCCGGGTCTTCACCACCCGACGGGCCACTGTGGGATACAGTACGCGATATACATTATCCGGATGCTCGTTCAACTCCGCATTGAAACAGACAGTCTGCTCCTCCCCTCCTTCAAAACCTACCGTGTAGCGATGACCTTCCCGTCTGAGGAAGGGCAGGGTGGATTTCACAACGACATACACATTTACCGTATCTACTTTTTGCGGTATTTTCATTTTATAAGAGAGCGAAGCTCCCTCAGCAGACTGTGTATAAGGCATCAAAGCCACTCCGCTCAGCGTACGTCCCATGTGCGGTATGACTGTCCAGGCAGTTTCCGGTGCCGCGGATGATGCAAAATAATGCTCCGCCTCCATGGAAACCACCCCTTTGTCACCGGCAAACAAATACCCTCCTACAGCCTGTTCCGGTTGCTCTATCCAGTAAACTTCCGGCAAACGGTCGGCAGGGAAATCATCGTTCCACGAAGTATAGCCTATATGTTTCTGCGTCATCATTCCGTTCCACTTGCCTCCCGACATTTCTTCGTTGTATTCCCTGCACAATTCCGCATCGCGCCTAAACGCCTTCTCCACCTTGTCGGCCCACTCATTCGCCTGCGGATTGTTCTCCTGGTACAATTTGTGATTCATGGCTTGTGCATAGTACATTTCATACAGATTGGCCATCGCCTGCACAGGAAAAAGAATCAGTTGGCGATAAGCATCCCTGTAAGCGGCCTCCAGTTTCAAATACTGTCGCAAGGCTTCCGCCTCCAGCTTCACATATTCATCGGCCACCTGCCTCCATTCCCCCGAAGCCAAGTGATAAGTATCCTTATCCAGCATCTCGGGAGTCACGCGTCCATTGTACTTGCAATACAGGTTCAGGATACGCATGGCCTCATCCGCCTGTTCCTCACCGAACTGCTGCGCACAGAACGCTCGTGTATGCTCCAACAGATTCCCTGCCGCATAGCGTTCCGGATTCCAAGCCATATTCATAAAAAGAGTGATAGGATACTCCATCGGCTTCAAATCACCCACATTCAATATCCAAAGCTTATCCACCCCATAGCTGTAAGTCAACTGAAGCTGTTCCCACATATTTTGTACAGGAGTTACATTCAACCATTTGGAATTACGGGGAGCCCCCACATAATCTACATGATAATACATCCCCCATCCGCCGGAATGCTTCCGCTCCTTTGCATCCGGCAACCGGCGCACATCCCCCCAGTTGTCATCACTCAGCAACATAATCACATCATCGGGCACACGGAGTCCCATGTCATAATAGCGTTGCACTTCTTTATAAATAGCCCATACCTGCGGACGTTTCTCCGGTGCTTTTCCCGTCACTTCCTTGATAATGCGACGCTGATTCCGGAATATCTTCTCCATCAGGCGCATGTTTTCCTCATCACGCGGCACATATTTGTCATCTTCTCCTTCCTTTCCACCCATCGGAGTATCACCGTCACCTCTCATACCAATGGTAATCAAATCTTCCGTATCGGCCGCACGCTCCATACCTTCACGGAAAAAACGGTCAATCACTTGCTGGTTGGAAGCATAGTCCCATGCCCCATATTCGCTGCGCTTCCTCACCCATTCCTGATGATTGCGTGCCATAGGCTCATGGTGTGAGGTTCCCATTATAATCCCCATCTCATGGGCGGTCTTGCTGTTCTCCGGATCATCCGCATAAAAACTCCAACCCCACATGGCAGGCCACATAAAGTTACCGCGCAGACGCAAAATCAGTTCGAACACACGGGCATAAAAACGATGATCACCATAATTCGTGCCATAAGTGTGTTTCACCCACCCGGTCAGGCAAGGAGCCTCGTCATTCAAAAAAATACCCCGATACTTTACCGCCGGTTCTCCCGCCGTATAACTTCCACGCATCATCGAAAGATTCTGCCGGGGCATCACCGGCACATCCGCCCAGTCGTACCACGGCGAAACACCAATCTGTTCCGAAAGCTCATAAATCCCATAAATCGTTCCGCGTTTGTCACTTCCAGCAATGACAAGCGCTTCATTCACTCCGTTCAAGGGAGCAGACACCACAGTCATCAGGTATTTCTCATTCTTGCCCTCCAGCAATGAAGCATCTATCTTTTTCGCCTTTACCAATTCCCGGATATAACGGCTTTTCAACGTACCTACCATAATCATGCGCTTTACACCGGGAGTATAGCATAACCCGGCAGCCCGGCCACTCACCCGTTTAAAGTCATTCTGAAGATTCCTTACCGCTATCATCACACCGGCATCCTCCTGCTCGTCCACCAATATTTCATTGGCCACTCCGTTTTCCATCAGAGTGAAACGGTCGGGAGCCAGCCGGTCAAAAGTAATCCCTTTATGATCTATAGCTCCTACATTCAGGCACAAGGTGGAGAACAAGAATATCCCCACGCATTTTTTTAGTTTCATTCTATTCACTTTTTAGTTACCGTATTCAAAATAATCTATATCCACATATCCTCCCAAATCTTTAGTAGCATAATTAAAAATAGCAAACTTGCTTCCCATAAAGAATTTGGTATAATCAAAAACCATTTTACAAGGCTCCCCTATTCGTTTCCACGTTTTCTTGTCATAACTGTAGTAAAAAGTGGCTTCATCTTTTTTATCGGCAAAGTCGCCCTCCATACGAAGATAGACCACCTCTTTTTCACAATCTATGCGTTCCTTCTCCAGTACTTCCACAGCAGTCACCCTTTTTTCCCGGTCCGAAAGACTGACAGACTGATGTGACATCACCCACTGCTTTTTCCCGTTCTCCATGACCACAGCCAGCACTCCGGACAACCCATTAAAAGCACTGAAGCCCGCAACATCCCCTTCTTTCATCTTCGAGACATCCATAGCTACCACACCGCTGCATTTCGGCCCGCTCATACGCTGGGTCAAGGTATTGGGAGCCAGAAACAGATTATCCACCACCCTTCCGGTCCTCAACCGCAGGAAACCCGGACGCTCTGTCAGCGACCAGCAATTGTCCAACGGATTATGGTTCCACTGCCAGTTCAAGCTCAACCGGTCGGTGTCGAAATCATCACTTCCCATGATACTTCCTTTACACTTCTCTCCGGAAGCAGGCATCTCCATACACTCGGGCACACGTCCGTCCGCATCTCCCAGTATCGGCCAACCGTCTTCCCAGCGACAGGGCATCAATGTGGGCACACGTCCTATGCCGCCCCTATCTTGAAAAATAAAGCCATACCAGTTTCCGTCAGGAGTATCGACTATACAGCCTTGTCCCACGCCACCATATCCTTGAAATTCGGTTTCTAAAATCACCTTTTTCTCATACGGACCAGTTATCTGGTCGGCACGATAGCACACCTCACGACGCAACCGTCCGGGAATGCTCCAGTCCATGGAAATCATCATCACGTAATATCTGCCGTTATGCTTGAATGCCTGACTTCCTTCCAGAAGTCCCTGCTCGTCGGCATCCCGCTCGAATATCTTTTGGTCTATACCTCCCGGCTCCACATCGCTCAGGTCGCTCTTGAGCTGACGAAGTTGTCCGGTGCCATAAAACAGATAGACTTTGCCGTCATCATCAAAAAACAAAGAAGCATCATGATGATGAGGCGGACGGGAGACTAATGTCCATTCGCCCGCCGGATCTTCGGCGGTATAGATATAACCACGATGAGGTTCATCATTGGGTGAGAACCATACATAGAACCGTCCGTCATGATAGCGGATGCTGGAGGCCCATTGTCCGCGACCATATACCGTGCCTTCCTTCAAATCATAACGGGGCAAGTCAGTAAGTCGTTGAAACACATAACTGATCGTTTCCCAATGCACCAAGTCCTTTGAACGCATCACCGGACAACCCGGCATCAGGTGCATGGTGGTGCTTACCAGATAGTAATAGTTTCCCACCCTTATCATGGAAGGGTCAGGTACATCCGCCTCAATCACCGGATTATGGAAGATTTCCCGTTGTTGTGCAAACGCCCCCGATAAACCAATGAAGCAGGTAATAATAATAATGATCTTCTTCATTTCTTTTTCTACTTTCTATTTTTGAACAAATGAGGCACAAACCGGTACAAGCAACGACGCCATGTCAACCACTCGTGTGCCGTGCCCTGCGATTCGTAATAGTCCACATGAATACCTATTTTGCGCAAAGACTCTGCCAGTTTTCGGGTACCGAACTGTTCTTCCGTTCCGCATCCCAAAAACAAGTAATGTACCTGCTTGTTAAACTTGCCGGCATCAGCAAACACACCGTCAAAGCAAGTCTTCACATCCAGTCCGAAGATAGCACCGCTGAATGCGCCAATATACGAAAACTTGTCCAGATGAGGCAATGTGGTAGTGAGAGTCTGATGACCACCCCATGACAATCCTGCCATTGCACGATGTTCACGATCAGTATAAGTCCGGAACGTCCTGTCAATCATCGGTATCAAGTCCTCCAGCATCACCCTGTAAAAAGAGGCACCATACAAAGTTCTCTCCTCATTCACATCCTTCCCTTTGCGAGGAATGAAAGGAGCTTTCACATCCCCACTGTCCATCACAACAAGCATCGGCACACATTGCCCGGAGGCTATCAGGTTATCCATAATATGTTGCATACATCCCTGTGCCGACCAGCCCGTCTCATCCTCGCCCATGCCATGTTGCAGGTAAAGTACCGGATAACGTTTTTTCACCTTGGTTTCATATTCAGCCGGAGTATAGACCATGCAACGGCGGAATTCCTTTTTGGCTTCCGAATAATAAGTACACGAGCGCACCTGCCCATGAGGTACTCCCTGCTGAGGACGATAGTAATCACCTTCCACTCCCTCGGGAACCTCTATCCCACTCGCCATACGGCAACAACCAAAGAAAGTGTAACTGGACGGATCGGCCACCTGCACCCCGTCCGCTATCAAAAAATAATAATGGAATCCTACGACCAACGGATCGGTCTTTACTGTCCAGAAGCCATCCGCGTCCTTCTGCATGTCATACTTCTTACCGCAACAGTCTACCTGAAGCCTTCCGGCTTGCGGAGCATAGAAACGGAAGTGGGCGCAATGCTCCTCGTCCAGCCGCGGATACTCGTAACCCGGAATATTGGTAGATGCGGCCTGCGTCCTGTCTTTCACCTCTTGCTCTGTCATTTCCTGCCGGCTGAATTTCCACCAGTCAAAATGAAACAGTTCACATCCTTTCCTGCCTTTGAACACAAAATAGACATCATGCACACCCGTCACAGGAACCGTTACATTCGCCTCTATACTTGTCCAACATTCCCATCCTCCGGTATGAGGAACCCTCATTTCAGCTATCAGCGTCCCGCCGATGCTGTCGGTCCTGATTTCTATCCACCCGCCACGAAGGGCACTGGCAACAGACACACAAAGACACTTGGGCGACAAATCTTCAAAATCCACCTCGCGTACCTTTATATAATCCCCGTCATGAATTCCGGATACATACACCCCCGTCTTTGCATTCCATTCCGACTTTACTCCCTCGGAGAAAGCTATCGTTTCCGCCTCCACACGTTGATAAGGAGTCAGTGTGCCTACCGGCGACACCCCTTCTGTCGTCGCATTAATTATCGGGAAAGTACCATCGGGGTTGTAACTGAACTGCTCCACTGCCACGCTACGTCCGAAACCACCCCCACCGGGTAATTTCCCGGTGTGATAAAAGAAATAAGAATTACCTTTATAATCCGTCACTCCACAGTGATTGGTAAACGAACCGGTATCTTGCAACGGCATAATTTCTCCCATATACTTCCAAGGTCCTGTCGGAGTGTCACTCATCGAGTAAGCGATGTGTTCGGGTACTCCGCCGGCTGCATACGACAGATAATATGTACCGCCACGCTTGTGCAACCACGGACCTTCCGTATAGATGTCCTTGTATTTCTTTCCTTTCTCCCGTTTGTCCGGCCCCGGAGAACCAAAACTCTCTATAGTCTGCTCCACCTTGGACACCTCACCATCCAGCGAAACCATATCGGCATTCAGCTTGGCATAGTAAACATTCGGATTTCCCCAATATAGATAAGCCTGCCCGTCATCGTCCACAAAAACCGTGGGATCAATAAAATCCCAGCTACCTTCGTAAAGCGGTCTGCCGATAGCATCCTTAAAAGGGCCGGTAGGCGAATCACCCACCGCCACACCGATAGCCATCGTGTTTGTCAACTTGGAATGCAGACACACATACCAATAGAATTTCCCGTTGCGTTCGATACATTGCGATGCCCAGGCACGATCGTCCGCCCAGTCGAAAGACTCGATGGCAAGCGGAGAACCGTGATCGGTCCAGTTCACCATATCTTTAGTAGAATAGACGCGCCACTCCTGCATCCAGAAAAAATCGGCATGGTCCTCATCGTGTCCCGTGTAAACATACAAGGTGCCATCGTGCACCATAGGTGCCGGATCAGAAGTATAGCAAGTCTGCACAATCGGATTCTGCGCCTGCAACACTCCGGCAAGCAACAGGGACAAGCCACTCATCATACATTTCCGGATACCGGATAAATCACATTCAAGTTTCATATTCATGGTATTAAATTCACAAGGCTGTTTTTACGTTCCGTTCTTCACTGCTCAACAAGAGCAAAGGTAAGGACATTCGCCTTATATCGGAGTGTAACCATGTTACATAGTCCTTTTTCCATGTTACAAACCTGCCCGATATGGCACAAAGTACCGAAATTACTTCCTTATTTATTAGGCTATATATTCTTTTTTGAATTATTTTTGTGCACCTGAATTTACTGGGATATTTATATTATGATGAAACATACGATTCTTATACTATTTCTTTTTCTGTCTTTGTTGTGCCACGGACAATCGTACAAATTCTTCACAACAGACAGGGAACTTTCCAGCAGTCTGATCAACAAAATATATCAGGACCGGAACGGCATGATATGGATTGCCACCGAAGACGGACTGAACCGCTATGACGGAGCCAAGTTCATCACCTACAAGCATGACCCGGAAAACGAGTACTCCCTCGTAAGCATTCGGCCTCGTGCGTGTTTCTCTCCAAGTTATAATAAAGTCAAAAGCCAGACGAAGCATGTCTGGCTTTTGACTTTATTATAGC
>OGOK01002013.1_pt1 | contig 12659 bp, 18 predicted proteins | sample 1552661 | NCBI WGS metagenome assembly OGOK01 (sample SAMEA2580172, study PRJEB22360) | human gut metagenome | biome: human gut; feature: human-associated habitat; material: faeces | place: Denmark | collected 2008/2010
TGACGGTCCTATCCAAACTGGAGGTTTCAACAGCGACCAAATTATCCGTAATGAATAGGTCCCGGGTTCGAGTCCCGGTTTCGGCTCAAAGGTAAAACCATACTAATTATCTTATACTTAGGATATTATATTAATGATTTTACTAAATAACTATTCGATTTATAGATTAAAAAAAAAGGATTTTTGTCCAGTGGTGGACAAAATAACTTATCCAAAACTTATCCTTCAAATTTTAATCTATTATGGCAACTATCAAATTAACAATTTTCAAGGCAAAAGCTTTAAAGGATGGCAGACATAAAATAAGGGTAGCAGTCTGCCATAAACAGGAAACTTGCTATATTGTAACACACTTTATCATTGACAACATTTCCCAGTTCAAAAACGGACAAGTAGTAAAAAGACCAGATGCATCCATCATAAATACCAAATTAAGAAGCATGATGAATGAACTGCAAGAAAGATTGGATAATATAAAAAACCAGTCCCTATATTCTTGCAGACAAATAAAGAATATGCTTGAATCTGGAACTGACTTCAAAGAAAATGGCTATGTAACATACCAACAGGCCTGTAATGTTCTTATAAAAAATCTGAAAGAGGAAGGAAGAAACAGTTATGCCATATTAATAGAAAGAAACTGTAGATACTTTACAGAATTTACCAAAGGGGAAATATTAATGTCAGATATAACCCCTAATCTAATAGAAGGATTTTCAAGATTTCTCAAAGAAACGAAGAAAATAGGAAATACATCAATAGGAATGATGCTATCACAATCAAAAGCCGTTATAAACAGAAGTATCAACTCAGGAGAAGTAAGATATGACATACATCCCTTTATCAAGAAAAAAATCCCCAAATCACCACCGAGAGAACTGGATATTTCTTTGAAAAGCTTTAACACAATAAGATGTAGCAATCCCAAAGAAAAAAAATACATTGTAGCAAGAGATCTTTTTATGTTGTCATTTTATTTAGGAGGAATGAATTTAATTGATATAATGAATGCCAGATTCGACGGGGACAAAGTAAGTTTTATAAGAATGAAAACAAGATTTAAAACAGAAACAAAGCAAACCTGTGTTCTTCCTATAATAGAACCAGCTAAAGAAATTATAAATCAATGGATAAACAGAAGAACAAACAAACTTGATTTTGGTTATAAATTCTCTTATCATAATTTTTCAAGGTATGTATGCAGATCTTTATCTACATTAGCAGATAATTTAGGGATTAAAGAAAAAGTAGTATTTTATTCTGCAAGAAAATCATTTGCACAATACGCCTTCGATCTTGGAATACCTGACAGCATAATAGATTATTGTCTGGCACATTCTGACAACGGAAGGGGAGTAGTAAGATACTATACAAAGACTAGGTTCAAACAGGCAGAAATAGCAATAAACAGAGTTGCAGATTATATAAACAATCCAAGCAAATACAAAGAATATATTGAAATGAAAGCTGACATAATGCTAATGAAAATTTGAGCACAACGATATCACCCTTGCCAACACGACAAAGGGTATCAGCCTGTATATCCACCTCTCTATACGTTCCATCGCATCACAGCAAGTAAACGACAGAAATACCAGTGAGGCACATCATCAGCATGTTCAAGCAATATGTTCAACTTATCTTCTTTCATATTCTGTTAACATAAAAAAGCGGTAAAACCGTTGGGGATTACCGCTTAATGCTAAATAGTTACTTTATTTTGCGTTTTTGAATATTTAATTTTATCTTTGCGCCATGAAGATAGCCCTTGATACATTGAAAGGCTACGTTGACCGTAGCTCACTAGTGTAGATGTATGGGGGGTATCTTTTTTTGCACCTTTAGATTGCAGAACAAAACTACAATTCGAAAAAATTATTTATCAATCTTTTTCATTTCCTTTGCTGTCATTTTAAGAGCTTTTTTAATTATAGGCAATTCTTTTTCTTGTGGCAACTGTTCAGGTTTGCGCCCAGTATTTTGTTCTACTATATTTCGGACTTGTCTTCCAACAGTATAGTGTGTTTGTTCTAAATTAGCTTGTCCAGATATTTGTTTACTCTTTATAAGCTCTTCGGTTTGGGTAACACGGAATAGATTGGCAGCAAGTTCGGTACGGCTCATTCTGTCAAATAGCTTTCCTTTTTTAACGCCACGTTTCTTTTCAAGCTTCCACGATTCCATATTATACATACCCAGATAACCTGCATTTTGAAACTTTGCATAATCAGTAACATTTGCGGCTTTTGCTGTTGAAGCGAGAGATTTGTTTCCATCTGCAAGTTCTTCACGTATTAGCACGCGGTCTATTTCCTGATTGTTTTCAATGTATAATTCAAATTTTCGTGTTTGCTGTGCGAAATAAGCTTGCGCCAATGCTACTTCTGGCTTCTTTGGATCGCCATTCATAGCAGCAAGATAACACGCAAAACGTGTAAGTTTGAAGTCTTGGAACTCAACACCATTATTATTGCGTTTCACAGCTATTATATTTTCATAATGAGGAATGTTGAGCGAAACAAAAGCCTTTGTCGCGCGGTCAAGAACTTTACAAAATGCTTTCATATCATTATATCCAAGCATAACCATTACTTCTGAGGCCCACCAATAAACGATGCCGTTTTGGTTTTTAAAGTCTTCAAAAGAAAGAATCGCATTGTTGTTTTCTTGTTCCATTTCCATCTATAATTTAAAATTCGGCTCAAAGATAGAATAAAGTATTTGTTATTCCAATAATATCATATAATTAAGATATATAATTTTATTGGATTTATGTATATAATTTCACGACTATTTTGTAAAAACGGTAATTCCAACAAGTCAAAGAACGCTTCTGTTCGATTATTATTTTTCCATTCCCTTTCTGCAATGTTCACATAAGAACTTTTTGGCTACAGGAAACATCTTTTGACCGACATATCCACTGAGATATTGCGCTTCCTCTCCATAAGGATCAATCCCGAAAGCCTTGGAGATATGCCGGCACAAATGACCTTTTTCGTGATCCCACGAATTTTGAAATTCTTCGGGAGTAGAGGTTAGTGAGATAACCATTACTGTTTCTCTTCTCCTGTAGTCCGAATAGGTTAGACCGGTATTCATTCTGCCTTCGGTCAGATTGCGATACGCACGCTTGAGGGAATCCCCCCTGCATCCTATACGGTACAGGTCCATAATAATCCGATCCGCCCAATAGGTGTGTACCGCATAATACACTTTGACGTGCCAGTCTCCATATTTCGGTATGTAGAACTCCTGAACAATCATATCACATCCGACCAGATTACAGGAATCCCTTTACCTATACAGGTGGCAAAGAACTCGTCAAACGCCCTGCAAGGATCGCCATCAATATCATCAAGGTAGCATTTTATATGCTTGCACAAGTGTGCCTCGTCAACCAATGATTTTTTATAGAAATCCGCTTTCAGCATGTTTGCAACATAAGCAACGTCATAACCCTTGTCGTGCTCGATGGTAATTCCGTTCGCTTTCAGCATATCGTCCACTTCATCTTTGCTCCACGGCTCCAGCTTTTTCTCTTTGCCCGTGGCTTCGTCTTTCACCTTCATTTTTGAAACGGCCCATTCATAAAGTTTCTTGCTGAAATGAAAGCCGTATGCTTCCAGATATTCCCTCATGCCCGATGGAAATCTGCTGTATGTATCCAATCTCTGTTCCATAACCTTTATTTAAAAAGAGGGGCATCCCACCCCTCCACCATTAATAAAACTCACCGTTAGCGCGTCTGCGTCTGCGTTCGCCCATGTCATCCATACGCGGATATTCAGGAAAGTATCCGGGGTATCTGCGTTCATCCATGCCGGATGAGCTTCCACCACCTGAATAACTTCTTCCGCCATCACGGAAACCCATTTCTCCGCGCATCTCTCTCATAGCTTTTTCGTAACCTTTGCGGCAGCCTTCCTTGTAGGCTTCCTCCACTTCGTCACCTCTCATACCGAAGCCGCGTCCGTAATCGTCACGCCCTTCTTCTAATATTTCCCACATTCCCATAATCATTTCTTGTTTTTAGATGCTTCAACCACTCCGAGCTGTTCCATTAACTTCTGATTCTGTGCAATGAGGTCAGCCATATTTTTGCTCATTTCTTGCATGTTCTTATCCATATTGGACATTTGCCCTTTCAATGCGGATATTTCCTGCTCCTGCTGTTGCTTGGCTGCAAATTCAGGGTTCAGCATGGCAAGCATCTGGTCACATACCCTAAGAAAGTTCTGATGATATTCCACACTTTTTAGAACATCCTCACTTTTCTGCTTCATGGTAAGGACCTCAGTATTCATTTCGTCTCTTGACCCTGTAATCAGCATCCCTGTCTTAATATCATCGGCAATATTGGCATTAGCCGGTATCTCTTGCAAATTGACATTCTGTCCGTTTATATTCACGACAAAATCAATAACCTGTACCGGCTGTGGATAAGGCATGTTGGGAACAGTCTTATATATGGTTTTTATGGGGCTTACATTAACGACCTGCCCACATTCCAAACTTGGATTTGCACCTCTATGAAGAAGATATAATGTACTGTTTACTCGTAAGTTCTGAAACATGATTGTTTAATTTTAAGGAGTGTGGTTATTCCCATTTTGGGAACCACCACAAAACTCCATGTTAATTATTACTTGCTCCGTAAAGAAGCGGTTTCTACTGTAGGAGCCGAAGCCGTTGTCGGTCTATATCCACCATTAACAAGATACAATTCGTTGGTGTACTTGTTATAATGGATCTCATAGATGCCGGTTCCAGCCAAGTTTGCAACAGTCACAGGCTCATTGTTATAAGCCATCAACGGTCTTGTGTCCCCATTAGTTCCTATCAATATCGGAAGTGTAGCAGTCGTGCCGGCAGGTATAGCCTGACGGAGGCTGATATAGAATCCTCCAACATAATCCCTGTTACGGAATGCGTGGTTAGGAAGTTCCAAAGTCACATTCTCAGTACCGACTGTTACAGCCACCGTAGGAAGAGTGTTGAAATTTGTTCTTCCGATTGATGGGAATGGGAATCCTGTAAAAAAGTTAGGCCACATATCTACCTCCTTTCTTACCGGATTAACCCCAGTAGTTGTTGCAACCACATCCACTACGTCCGTATACAGCGTCACCCATATATGCACCGTAGGCGGCTGCACGGAAACAATCTGTATTAATAGCGGTTAAATTGGGGTATTGAACACTCACAGTATTGGGGAGCTTGCATTTGATTTTATCTACGTCTCCTTGTAATGCCTGCAATCCGGCTGCCAAAGGAGCAATCTGTTGTCCTACTGCACTCAGGATAGTGGCGTTCTGATTACGCTGGGATATTTCGGCTGTTAAAGTAGCCTTTTCCGCAGTAAGAGATGCGATCTTGTCCTGCAATGCCTGATTTTGAATTGCATCAAGTTTAGCAAGGATAGCATTCGTGTTGGCAGTAGCACCGTCACGCAATGACAATGCATTGTTGTTCATTGTATTGGTAAGGGCATTCATTGATTCGCAATTCTGCAAACGTCCTTCATAGCCTTGTCTTTCAATAGCTGTTTGCGTTTTGCAGCAACAATCGGCAAGTTGAGTAAGGATAGACTGGTTGCCTGACTGCATAGCATTAATAATCTGGTTGGTTGACAATCCCACCTGATTACCTACTTGTGTAATGCTATTCTGAACATTGCACAATGCTGTCTGAACCTGTTGGGTAGAGCAGTTGAATGAAGAAGCCAATTGAGAGATAGCATTACCGTTACCCTGAATAGCTTGCATCAACAATTCGCGTCCTGCGTTTCCTGCCAATTCTGCCGGAAGTCCGTTAGCTCCGTTTCCTCCACGTCCACCGAACAAACCGCCACCATTGCCGTTCCATCCAAAGATACTTGCTATCACAACAAGCCAGATAATGCTCCACCATCCGTCCTGTCCTCCAAAGCCGTTGCCGTTATTCATCAAGGCAAGCAGGTTAGGGTCTATCCCCTTGTTCCCAAACATTCCGGGAAGCATGGCGGTAATGTCAAGCTTGCTACCGCCTGAACCTCCATTGCCTCCGTCTGAATTAAAAACATAAGTTCTTTCCATAAGTATTTGTATTTTGTATCCCGGTCAAAATTGACCGTATGCAAAAGTATACATATCATAACTCATGGAAAATCAGTTGTTTCCCAACAAATTCTTTATATTATCCCAATATATTCTCATCATTTTCCCACTCTCTATCCTCTCATGGAAATTAGATATCATGTAGTTGACTGCACGTTTGGTTTTGTGAATATGAGCGGCTATCTGTGAAGGGTACATGCCACTTTCGAAAAGAAGAGATACAAGAAGATACCGGGCATCCACTGTCTCCATATTCTTATCAGACGATAATATTTGGTCAACAGACACTTCTGTTTCTTTTGAAACAATATTAATTATTTTGGCAAAGATTTCTGACTTGCACATGTTTTTTTCTAATTTTTATTCTTATCTTTGCCATGCCACATAAAACAAGATATTGACGAACAAAGCATAAGACATTTTGTTGAAGATATTTTAGCCTCCAACGTGCAGTGTCTTATGCTTTTATCATGTTTTTATGTGGCAATATTAATATGAGCGTTGGGGGCTTTTTTTTGATTCTAAGCCCCTGAAAGAATTACTTTTATTAAATGAGTTTTTCTATTATATGCCACACTTCTACCTGTGGCGGATGATACTTGATGTTGCTATTTCATCTTGCACCTCCTTTCTGTTGATTACCATATTCTATAACTTATTCCTGCGACAACCGCAGGAGAAAAACCATCTTTACCAAATCCATAACCGGCTGTTATTCCCAGACCCCATCTTCTAGGTTTTATCTTAACCGTGTGATAGATATCATTTGTTACTGTCAGTGTTTTAGGGCAAACATAGATACTATCTAGGTTAGGTCTGTAACCACTCACATAAGCGATGTAATCACTATCTCTGTATATCTTCTGCTCGACAGGAAGAATTGTGTCTCCTACATGGATTGTATCACCATCATGCCAGCACAGTACAGGGGAAGGAAGATAATACTTTACCGTATCTCTCTTTATAATGATACTTGTACTGAACACCGTATCCGTTCTTGCCTCTATAACTGCTTCGGGGGATGGCTTTACAAACCATCCTAAACCGAAAGCGAGCACAATTATTAATATATAAGGAAGCCATTTCATATTATTGTATTTAAATAAGTATCAATAGCAATACTATCGCTATCGCAATCCATATATAGATCCTTTGTCTCATAAACTTAACACTTGTTTTCTATTGGCACCGTCAGACCGATAACTGACGTGCACCCATGCAAAGTTAGACTCGTTCAGCAAATCTAATTCCTTCATCCTTTTAATGTTGCGTTTTGGCGGTATTCCAGTAACATGTGACCAGGAACGACCCGCCATTATGTCACATATAGTTTGCTTAGATACTGAAAACATATCAGACAAATAACCAAGTCCTAACCCTAAATGCTTGAATTTGACAATATCACGAACTTTAGCTTCGGTCAGTTTCGCTTGGGTGTTTTTTTCTCCAAAATGAGAATGATGTAATTCACAAAAACGATGTTTTTGATTTTCACTTCTTGTAACCCATTCAAGATTGGTTACAGAATTATTATGCTTGTCACCATCTTTATGATTTACCTGAGGTTTATTTTCGGGGTTGGGAATAAATGTGATAGCTATAAGTCTATGCACTCCAAACCTTTTAAATTTACCATTTCCTATTGGCAAATCAACTCCAACGTAGTTTCCTTGTGTTTGAGGAATAAGCTTACTACCTTTACTGTTATAAATGTTACCCTGCATATCTGCATAGTATCCTACATGATTAGGTATTTCGCTTCTTTGAGTTTTCTCTTCCATAATTATAGGCTTAATACTTGTTTCCTTAAATTACTTTTGTTATAAGATACGTGAATCCAATCTCCACCATGTTCCCAAATCAATTGATCATAGGGCAGGTTCTTTCGGATATATTCAAACAATAACTTGTTTTGCTGACGGTCGCCAGTATCAATATCAGCAGCTTCCCCCTTCATGTGCTGCGAGGTCTTGCTTCCCTTGACGGCCGCATTAAGTTCCGGACAGCGATAACCACTGTTTACTGTTATAGGCTTTCCCCACCATGTGCGTAACGGGTCCAGTACGTTATCCACCAAGGCAGTCAGAGCAATCACATGCTCCTGCCTGCATCTGTTGTTAATACCCAAGCGGTCAGCAGTCGTTGACTTGCAGAGTTCCGCAATTGTAAAATATTTCATTTCTTATCCTCCTTTTTATTTTCGTTGTCAAATAGTATCTGAGCCATGATCTTGGCAATATCATCCTTATTCTCGATAATCACACTCATTGTCTTCTCTGCCTTGCGCAACTCCGCTTTTTCCCACGATTTTTCACGAACTGATTTAAACTCACAGAAGATGCAGTAACCCGTCCAAATCATTGAAAAAACAGGGAAGGGGATAACCACACAACATAACAGGTCTATGAAGCACAATTCTATGAACGGGGTGAAATACTTCTTCGCTTTGACGGCTGTTTTCTTATACCCAGTGGATGTTCTTGCCTCTCCCCGTTGCTTGGCTTTCATTACTCCCGTGATAAGGTCTACTAACATAGCCCCCATTGTAGCCGCAATACACAAGGCTATAAGCACAATATGTATCATCATGTGCTCGTTGATAAAATTGTAAATTACGTCTTTCATTTAAAGTAAGTTTTGAACACATTAATATGATAGATATTCACCTGTCCATAGTTGGCATCAAATATCTTCTTGATCTCGTAGCCCAATCCATAAGATAATGCTTTCATTCTTCGCCAGTTGATGGAACGCCAGTTCATATTATGCTCCTTTGCCCAACGCTTGATACTGTACCATTCTTTGGATTCATCAAGTTGCTCGGTCTTCTGTTCTATTTGTTTCTGTTGCTCCTCAATCTTCATTTGCTGTTGGGCAGCTAGCATAAGGGCCTCTCCAAAAGATTGAGGGACGTTATACTGAGAGTGAAGCGAGTAACTACCTGTATTTACCACCGAAGGAACAATCTCATCAAATATCCAACTCTCAAACTCGTCAGCTTTCGGCATCTGACTTTTGGTTATCAAGCGATAGATGTTGCCTTCGCTGATAAACTTCATTGATTTCATTTGTATAGCTGGCGTGCCATCTGCTTTTAATCCAGTTTGCACCCCTACTTCCCGAATCGTTATGGAGGCTGGTTTACAGTGATCTATAATTGCTTTTGATGGATTTGAATACTGTAGAGAAGTGGCAATATCCATTCCGCAAAACCAACTTTTACCATTTTCAACATACATACGAACTTTGCCAAATAGTGGGTGTTCGTAAACCATAATTCCACTCATTTCAAGAGCAGACGAAACTTTTTCTACAACTAGCATATTACTTCTTATTATATATTTAATAAACATGTCCTGCACTTTTGCATCACATTAATTATCAACGTTTTTAATTACTTTTGCCTGTTGAATCTTCGTAAGTCGTTGATACAAAAGCTAAACGCAAAAATGCGTTTAGTAATTCATCATCTGTATTAAGAATTGACAATACTTCTTATTACAGAGGCATGTCTTCTTTATTTGGTCATACAAAACAAAAAAGAGCCTGCTACGGAAACTAATCCGCAACAAGCTCTTGGCTTTATCAAATATGTAGTATGTCCTTTCGTCATAATCAATGTGGCGTGCATCTTCACACGCTTCCACAAAGATAAATATTGTTTTCCTTATTACAAAAAATAACCGGCAATTAATGCCGGCTACCGTGATAAAATCTTATAGCCTCATTGACATATAATGATACCGATTGCTCCTTATTCAAGATAGCTGCAACGTCCTCTTCTATCGTGACAAATATTTTTCTTACGCCTCTAACCTTGGGACGTCTTGGCACACCATTGCTGTCCAATATCCTATATATCGTTTGCTCAGACTTTATATTTGTTTCCTTCATTATCTCCTTGATAGCCATCCCTGCTTTGTAAAAGGATAATACCCTAGACTCTTGGTCTAGGGTAATAGATCGTCTTCTTGCCATAATTAATATGTTTTATAACATTTATAATTTGTTGCTCATTAATTCAAAAAGTTGCACCTTTGCATTGAACATCAACGATGTTAGTCGCACTTCGGTGCGTGGATTGAAACGACATTAGAAATGTCATTGTGATTTGCTCACAAATTAGTATTTCTATACAGATCACTGTATAGTGAAGAGGCGGAGAAATCCGCCTCTGTTTTTTTATTCCCTTACTACTTTTATGCTAATTAGTAGATAACAGCCTTTATCTTCATGTCAGTTATACAAACACTCTCTTGTCTCTGCACGGAATAGTAAGTAACGTGATTGTTCGATACTTCAAACATCGGATAAATCGAATCGGGATCGTCTTTAATTCCTTCAACCGTGAATTTAACTATACCTTGCTTTGCTGCCTGTTTGAATGCTCTGCGAAAATCTGCATCTAATGAATTGAAAGTTTTCATAATCTTGATACTGAATTAATCTGTTGTCACCAGCTTTATATTTATTACCAAAAAATTTCTTCAACCTCAAATTCTGCCTTCTCTTCCCAATCAAAAAAATCTAAATTCTGTTCATCCTCTTCTGTCAAGTAGTAATATGCGCGTATCCTATAGCCATCAATCTCAATAGGGGATTCAGCCCACTGACTTAGACCTTCATGTAGCGGATCAACGACACAGCTTGTAGGCTCTGCACCAGTTGATATTGCCTTGTCTGCTATTTCTTTTCCAAATCTCTCTACTATTTCTTGATATGTGTAACTTTTCATAATTGTATGTTTTGTTTGTTATTACTTGTTGTTTTATTATCACAATGCAAATATACTACATTGTGATATAACAGCAAAACAAATCACAATATATTTTCTTGGATTGTGTAATATTTAACATTTAAACACAAAAAAAAGAACGACCGCCAGCGAAAAGCACAGCAGCCGTTCAATCCACGCCCTACTCTCTATCCCATCCTCTCGAGAAGACAATAACAAAGATATCAATTCTAAAACGAAATACAAAAAGAAAACTATATTAATTAGTTATAAGAAGCCAATGTTGAAACAAAAACCAATCTTCTTAAAAAATTGCCATTAATGCAATATTTTTTACTTGCAAGATGAATGAAGAAAATTAATAGACGGCAAGACTGGCGAGTTTGTATTTTTATTGACAGGAAACGAATGTTATGGAATGGGATCGGAAAAACAAGTATAAAACAGATAGCTTTTATAGATTTCTACTGCCTGATGTATTTTCCCGGGGATTTTTGAGATTTTATTTGATTTTGTTTTACATTTCTACTTTTAGAATACTTCTGGTTAGCCCTTGTCAGATCCTTGATGATCGTTTCATCAAACACCTCTGAATATATCTCTGTTGTCTTGACCGATGTATGCCCCAAGAGTTTTTGGACGGTGGTTATCGGAACACCTTGATGTACCAACAGAGTAGCACAAGTGTGACGACTTGTATGGTAGGTGAACTTCTTGTTAATACGCGCCATCCTTCCCAATTTCTGCAACGTCCGATTGGTGTCCGAATTGCAACCTAATGCAGCCAGTTGTTCGATGCTGTCGTACTTCCGCATTATACCCAGAGCCTTCCCGTTAAACAGCAGATATAGCGGAATATTGAGTTTTACGCCTGTTTTGATGCTATTCATAACTAGCCATTCCTTTCCATCAACTGTTACGAGATTTTTATAAGTCAATTGCTTGAAATCAGAAAATCTCAGCCCGCAATAGCAGCAGAAGAGAAATGCGTCCAGTATATGCCGACTGTTGTTCTTCCTGTCCGGCAGTTCAAGATTCTCCAGCTTCTCCAAGTCTGCGGGCATCAAGAAGTTATGTTCCTTCTTCTCTTTCTTGATCTTGAACTTACGGAAAGGGTATGCCTCCTGTAATATATAACCTTCGTTTATTGCTTCGTTAACCAAGGTACGCAGTATTCTCATGTGTTTTCCTACCGTGTTTACCTTCAATCCTTTGTTGCGCAGAAATGCGTCAAACTCCTTTAGAAACGTATAGTTTATATCAGTAAACTCTATCACGTTCCGAAATTCCTTCAAAGTGGCTACCGTGCCCAGCATGTTATCCTTGGTTCCCGGTTTTCTATCAGAATTCTCTATCGTTTGTATTGCAAATTTTAAAAAAGACACAACTGGTTTAATTCCCTTTTTTACAGCCTCCTTTAACGTGGAAAGGTTTGATTCAAGCCCTCTTTTCCAATAGCTAAGTTCTATAGCCTGCAACTCCAGTATTTTCTCATATAGCATTGCGTTAAGCTCATTCGATTGCGGATGGTTGATTACTTGAGCGCCATCCTTACTCCAACACTCCGGCTTTAGATAAACATTGGTTTTAAAATATACCTTTCTCTGATTCAAATAGGCTTCTATTTGGACTAGGGCTGTCCCTTGTCGATTTAACTTGTTTTGTCGGTTATAAACCAAACGGTATCTGATCTTCTCTAACATATTCAACTTTTTGTTTTTAAAGTTAAAAGAATCTTCTGTATTTACAAAATAAACCACAAAAAATGCTTCTGGGAGGACTGCTAGGAGTAAATGAAACTTGGTTCAGGAATCGAGGTAACATTA
>OGOK01002017.1_pt1 | contig 12645 bp, 22 predicted proteins | sample 1552661 | NCBI WGS metagenome assembly OGOK01 (sample SAMEA2580172, study PRJEB22360) | human gut metagenome | biome: human gut; feature: human-associated habitat; material: faeces | place: Denmark | collected 2008/2010
TATTCCCATGAATATATCATTTAATCTATGTCGGCCTTTTATTTTTTTTGATTGACTCATTAAGTATCTTGATCGCCAATAGCGGATCTTTATCCGTTAAAGTGTTCCATACTTTTATTTCGGGTTTCACCCTAGAATAATGATGTAGCACTATATTGTTGGTTTTATCCAGTCTTCCGGTTCCATACAGCCATAACATCCCGGGATATAACTGGAAGTTTTTCATTATCTTCTTGGCTTGTCTTAATCTCATGATTATTTATTATTAATAGAATGCTCTAATTCCGTAACCAATGACACATTGCAGATAGCTCTTTGTCTCTGCCACTCAAGAAACTTATTTTGTAATTCCTCGTTTCCCGAGTCAGATATTAATCTGAGCAGTTCAGATTCTATTTTGCTAAGTTTTTCAACTTCGATTTGATGATTACTTTTACTCATGATTTCTAATTGTTTATTTTAAATACTTATCTATATAATATTCACGAGGTTTGCATTTTACAATGTGGTAATCTATCTGATATGTATTACATGCTAAAGAGTTATTGAAAGCAATTTCTTTGTTTGGATACACCATATCAATACATGTTTTGGGGAATGGATGTCCTTTTATCCACTCTTCAATGTCATCATACCAATTTGGTATGAGGGCATGAGGATCAAAGATGTTCTTGCTTATTCCTATGAGTTTATTTCTCCTCTTATCGAGGATGTCAATTCTATGATGGTAACAACTAATTTGCTGGTCAATATCTCTCCTAATACGTTCTATTCGGTCTGTTTTATTCATATTCTTCTTAGTTGTAAATTAAAAAGGTTCGTCACCAGTCCTAAATTTTCGACATTGTGAGTGTAATCGCCCTGTCTGATATAAAGGGTCATATCTAACCCCTATTTCCTTAGCAACCCAAAGCGGGATAGTTCCTAACACGAACCCATAATCAATATGATATGCCAGTTTGCATTTTGCTTTTTCCTCTGATTCGGATTGGTTCTCATACTTGATACACTTATCACAATTACATTCGTGCCACGATTGCGCTTCCGTCCCATTCGAAAACGGAGTGACGGGCGTGTCTTTGGCAAATGGATTATCGTTAAATACGTCCATGATTTCTTACTGTTTAGCTACTAATTTCAATCTATATCCTAAGTTGTTAGTTTTCTCATCCTTATCTATCAGATGAGAGTACAATTCATCCATTATGATATAAAATATCACTTTGGGCAAAGGCTTTTGAAGGTAATTTGCGAAGTCTTCAAACAATAAATGTTTGGGGGTTACTTCTTCTATTTCTTCAAAACATTCATGTAGTGGCTTAAATTGTAAGCCATGTTTTTGGGGGTTTGTCAACAGTTCCTTGTAGGCGTTGACTGTTTCTGGAGATAATACCATAAATTCATTATTTATTAATGTTCTACTAACTCTAACTCTGATTCAAAAAATTCCTCGAAATACATTTTCCCGTTAGGATAATGGAGCATAACACAATAAAGGTTTTCTTCACGTGGCCCATCTTTGGTTTTAACTGAAGCCTTTTCTTCCACGACTTCAGCGATAACGCCAACTTCCGACTTATACCTTTCGTTTGTACACCACACATGTTGTTTTATTTTATATTTTGTTGCCATATTCATATCTTTTAAATTATGAGCCTTACCATTAAGGCTCGGTTAATACTATTCCTCTTAATAGTCTAATAAAAGACCTCATGTACTCGCAATTCTGATTGCAATCATTCATTTGATTGCACATTCGATCATTAGAGAGGTTTGGACAACTTTTCCAGTGAGCATTAATAGCTTCTGCCATTTCCCATTCGGCACCTGCTATAAATCCCTGATAATACGCCGGGAATGCACTACCGCTACTCCTGCTTTCAGCGAAGAAATGAGCCGCTTCTTCTACTGTCTGTCTCTTATCAATATCTCTTTCCATGTTTATTCTCCCTTAATTCGTTGTATTTCATTTTCTGTTCAATATGCCATAAGAGATCTATATTCAGCAAGTCCGCATTAAGAAATATAATTACTATCGAAGCCTTGATTACTTCCGCTATATCTCTATCCTCGGTTAGGATAGATGTCAAAAAGAACATCCTCTCAGTAAAAGACATTTCCTTTAAAACATAATTCCAGTCTTTATATTCCGGTTCATTCGTGAAATCGTAGATATCATCAAGGCTGATATCTAACGATCCGGCAAGGTCTAGCAAGCGGATAACCGCATCTGAAAGTTCATCCTCCACGGTATCCTTAATATACCTGTTGAATACGTTAATAAACTTTTCTTCAGTTGTTAACCACCCTTGACACTCTGCATATTCACCGAGTTTATGCTTTTCTTTATCAAAGCGCCTATTTTTCCTATCCGCTTCCACGGCTTCCATCAGCTCACTGATAACAAGACAAAGGAAATGCTCGTTAATTAACTCTGTATTGTGAAACCCATGCGCACATGCGCATTTGTACGCACGGTCACGGAGTGCGTTGAAATCAATCTTGCTCATATTTATTTTCTTTTTTAATTAAACCTATCACATATTCGCATCCTGCTTCAAACCCCTTGTTATATCCCATACTATCACGGCCCTTGAAATAAAAAGAACCTAAGCATAACATAAATCCTATTATCATCAATATGAGTCCTAGGCCGAAGAAGGGTTGGGAAAAAGATATATGGAAAGGCTTAAACTGTATTGTCATTCCGGAGGATAATATGAATATTACTGAAAGCATAATGACTGCGGGTAGTATTGCCTTAATCATTTGATCCTCCTTTCCTCAATTCCTCTATCAGTGCATCGGCAAAAGCTACGGCATATTCTGCTTGTGTTTTAAAAGTGCCTTCATAGACTTCTCTGCTTGAATTACTAAGAAACGCTGCCATCATTTCTTTTGCAATCTCATATCTACGATATTCCCAATCGATGGTATTATACGTTGCTTTCATGATTACCTCCTTTCAGTAGTTCGGGATTGTCATAAACATTACCTATTACTTTAATTTCTCTTTTATAATCAGTCCACCAGCAAGGACTAACTTGATGCCAATAACGAGTTTTAAGATCACAGTCCAAATCTGTAAGATTAGCCAAGCAATAACTCGCCCATTCATCTATGTACCTAATCAATTTAGGATATTTGCCATTCACGCTGATAATGTCCCCCTCGTAAATCTCCTTTTCGCTCTTGTCTTTTAGGCCTGTGAACTGGCCTACGGTGTCGGGATCCACGTCATGGTTTAGCTCGTTCCCTAACTCGTCGAACCCTATTATCGAGGTGCATCCGCTCGGATAGGTTATCAATGACCCATAACGCCACGGATTATCGTTCTCAATGTCTTTCCCCCTGAATTTAATCTCACGCATTTTGTACTCCTTTCTTCAATATATCCTCACAAGCTCTACTATCGCACCTTACCGGCTTTTGATGGAAAGCACACCAAGCGTCCCCGCTTACGTCTTCATCCTCGATAAGTAGGCAATCGCCGCATTTATCTGTTAGGAATTTATTATTCAAGTGACCTCTCTTGATGAGCCACTCGATAGCGTCAACCACATTGTCCATCAGGTTCTCTTTGTCGAAGGATTTTGCGCAATTGTAAGTATTGTCACCTTCCCCGTCCTTGATCCAGTCCGATGCGTACATTAACTCAACGAAATTTCCGGATAGGTAATAAACCATCCCGTCAATATCATCTTGGTATGATTTAGGCATCATGTCTATCAGCTTGGATAGAGACCAAGCCGGGAATGCCATATCTTGACCCACGTACCCTTCAATCCTTCTATATTCAAATGCGACCGGACATTCGAACTCGTCAAGATACATGTCCGCCGTATCCGGTCTCACCCCGGCCTCTAACAGGCGTGATGATTGTTCTTTATTCGTGCAAATTTGATTCATATTATAATTCGTTGTTAAAATATTTCTTATTATCCATATTTACCCCTCCTGAATAATTATACATTCTATCTCTTCGTCATACGTCACGTCCACCGGATCGTACTCATACTCTCCATCGGACGTGCGTATCATTACCTCCGCTTCCGGGTCTTGCTCTTGTAATAGAGCTATTAGTTCTTTATTTCTCATGATTACATCGCTATTAAGTCAAACAATGTCGGCGCACTTACCTCCATCTCAATTTCCCGTAGATAAGTAAGTCCGTCTTTCCAATAATCATAATTCAATTCGGTAGACAAGCCCTTACGTCCCAACTTGACAGCGCAATAAGGAACGGTACCGATACCTCCGAACGGGTCAAATATCAATTCCCCCTTGTTTGAATACCGTTCAATCAGCCTTTCAACGATATCTAACTGAAGAGGGCAAATATGATTCTGTCTCTTCTTTTGTGACTGCCTCGTATTGAGCGTACGCATCCGGACGACATCATCCCATATCCAATCTTTTTTACTTACAGGATCAACGGCCATAAATGTTTTGGGTAATTTCCCGTATGCCTCTAACTCTTCTGCGAACGACACATGTTCCTCATAGTTATAGATATGCTCACGTTCGTAGTTACGGAACAAATGCCGAATCTTATCTATTCCGGCACCTTTCATATCTTCGTATGACAACAATGAATTGCCGGAGGATTTCCAACTTGCATGGGCATCGATCTGCCAACGGGCCAGCGAGTATTCGCTCTTGTCCTTCGTGACAGGCTGGTCTGCATAAGCACGGGAGGTATCGGTAGGCAACTTGCGAAAAAGCAATACATATTCAGGGCATCCGATTCCCATCTTGGAGCCATCCTTGCACATCTCGGTATAGCCCAAACGATAGGTCTGATTATTTTCCCTCACTACATCCGTGTCTACCGTGATACGGCCCATATAACGAAAGCCATGCTTCATGTAATGAAATACTGTCATTTCACTGAATGGATCAATAGTTGGCATACCGTCACCCGTGGCGTTGCCGAACAATACACGGTCTTTCACATGAATACAGGCTAACCGACCCGGTTTTAAGATACGCATTAACTCCGGTGTAAGGTAATCCATCTGTGTAAAGAACTTATCATTACTCTCATTATGCCCGAAATCGTTATAGGTAGGCGTATATTCATAGTGGTTGGAGAACGGGATGCTGGTTACAATCAGGTCCACAGAGTCACTTCCCATCTTTTGGCATTCAAGGACATTGTCGTTATTGATTGCCTTCCACAGTTTGCCGGATTTCTCTTCCCGACTGGCAAACATCCAACGCATCATCTTTTCCTCGGCCTGTAAACCGAACAGACCGTTTTCACGGACAATGTCGGTAATTTTGGAAACCATTTCCCGGTGTTGCGCCCATTTCTGCATGAAGCTCTTAAATATTTCACCCTCGCTTTCGGCATAGACCAGATAGAGATCAACGGGATGCTGCTGCATAAAGCGATATATACGGGCTATCGCTTGGAACTTATCGTTGAAACGGTAGTCAATGAACATGATTGCTTTATGACAGTGATACTGAAAGTTAAGACCTTCACCAAGCATCTCCGGTTTTGCTGCCAAATATTTCAGCCTACCGTCCTTGAAGTCGGCTATCACCTTGTCGGCTTCTTCATCATCCTGCGAACCATATACGGCCTTACAGCTTGGAATCGCATTACATAAGGCTATTCGTTCAGATTCTAAATCATGCCACAAAAGAAAATGGTCGTCCTTGTTTTCTGGGCGGTTGATGATTTCCACCACACGGGCAATCTTCTCTTCCATATTGTCCCTGCGTTCTTTTGCCGCATCTGCCAATCCTAGAGCAGCCTCACGGAACATCTTCACTTGTCCGTCACGGTCGGTACCAGCCGTAGAATTGTCCACACTCACGATCTCTTCATGCACACGGAGTTCCGGCAACTCATAACCAGTATCCGGATAGCCCAAGTCAGATGGTTTAGTTAAGAACAAAGCCCATGTGGATACCCACAACCAAAACTCCTTTTCCTTATGCGGATAAAGTGTCAAGTTATTCGCTTTCGTACTGTCACGCTGAAAGAATCGCGTAAGAGCCTGCCCTGTGTCCATCACACCAAGATAGCCGGCATAGTGTATCAGTTCTTTGTATCTGTTAGGTGAAGGTGTGGCCGTGGCGACAAACCGATAAGGCACATCCGAGAACAAGGGAAGGAACTCTTGATAGGTCTTGGTCCCGAATCCTCGAAGCACACTTGCTTCATCCAGTGAAGTGACAGTAAAATACGCTGGATCTATCCTAACCCCTTCTTCACCGTCGCGAACACGTTCGTAGTTAGTCACCATGATATCGGTCGGACATATCATCACATCAGCCATTGTTCGTACATAGGTTACTTTCATGTGCAAGTGTTGTTCCGCTTGTGTCAGGAACTCGACTACCACACGCTTGGGGCAAACGATCAACCCCTTGCCTCCTTTATCGTTCAGGATTACCCGGAGTATTTCCAGCTGGGTGACTGTCTTTTGCATACCGAAGCTGGAGAATATAGCTCTGCAACCACCGGCTACCGCCCAACGAACGGTATCTTTCACATGAGGATAGAGCGACGGTGTCAATTCGTCCGTTTTTATCTCAAATCCAGTATTATGGCTAATGGCCATTTTGTTTTTTAAAAAATCTATGTATTTCATATATTATTTTATTTTTCCTTGCTCTCATCATAGATGAATGCATCTTTCAACTATGATGAATGTCTTTCTTTAGAAAACTAAGTATATGTTGTATAACCTTGATAGTCCATCCATTGCCCAACAAACGGTATATCTGCGTATCAGAGCAATCCCATTTGTACCAATCAGGAACGGTTTGTAGCCTAGAGCACTCGATCGGGGTCAATCTGCGGATAGATGATGTCTCTACTAGGGTCATCCCGTTGGCTTGCGATCCCTTATATGAGGTTGCCAATAACGAGTTCGCCTTCTCCCCTTGATCTTTCAGATTTCGTTCTTGCCGCTCACTCACTATGGCGTGACTTCTTCCGCTCATCTCGGCTAACAAGGCCGGACATTGTCCATTCGCGTCATATACCCTGTTCTGTTGATATGGCTGGATACCCCCGCTTTCCTTACTCTCATTTAACTGGATAATCTTATTGAGCACATTGTTCTGTTCCCATGCGTTTGACGATAAGGTTGGAGCCTTGCCACGGAAAACATTACCCTTATTATTTCCCCTAGGTCTTTGCAGGATCAGGTCCATATCCGAATGGTTCCCTGATCCATGGCCTCCAGCTAAGAGACATGAGGCTTTGGTTTGATCTCTCCTTAACGAACCAAAAGTATTGATGATTTGGTAATTATGCCTAGAATCAATGGATCTCCCGGTCGAACTTCTTTGGCATGGTGCCTTCCCGTTTACCGAGATAAAGGTCCCGGTGTTATTGCATGTGCCAACGGCCATCAAGGAGACCGCTTTATCCCCGTCGATCTGGGTGAATCGTTTCTCCATACGTTTATCGTTTGAGATATACCTAATGGCCTTCTCGCTCAGGTAATATTTCTCGTCAACCTCTTCCTCCAAGATATCCCTTAACAATATACCCTCGTCCTTTGGCTGCGGTATGTCTGAGTGGATCTCCCCGAACAGTCCGACCTTCCTTGTCCTTATGTTCGTCCAATACCACCGGTTCCGGTTCTGGGCCGACACCAAATTTGAGTTTATGTTGACTGGATGAACACCGCAATATTCAGTAATTACCCGCATGTGCTCTTTCTTCATGTTCACGTTCTCAAGCAAGAAGAACACATCCGGGTTCAATGCCTTAACGTGGTTCAGTATGTCCACGAATACGAAGAAGAGCTTGCTTCGAGGATCATCGAAAGCCAGTTGTTTGCCGGCGAAAGAGAATCCTTGGCAAGGACTTCCTGCCAGTATGAGATCTATCGTTCCCCAATCTATCTCCCATTCCCTCCACTTGGTCACGTCCCCTAAATGTATCGTATCCGGGAAGTTCAGCCTCGTTTGGGATATGGCGAACTTGTCGATCTCGCTCGCATAATAATGCTCCGGTTCAATCCCGAGTTCTCTTAATGCGATACTACCACAAGACATTCCGTCAAATAAGGATAAAACATTCATGTCTCTCTTGTTTTAGCAAAAACTACGCTTTCATGATCCGGCCTCAGATGGGCCATGCAAGCAGATGAGTACTCGCAGAATCTCGCTCCATCGTCCCGAAAGACGCATCCCCTGCACGGGATCTTGTTCTGCCCGTTGTAGTACGGCCTGTACTTTTCCACGATAATTTTCATGTCTCCTACCAACACGATCAAACCGGTAGGGGTGTTCTTCAGCCTGTTGATTATTTCCATGATTTGTTTTTTAAAATGGCATGTCCTTGTCACAACTCCCGTAATCGTAGAACTTGGTCATGCCGTCATTATGCTTAAATTTCACTAATCCCGTGGCCCCATCTCTATTCTTGGCCACGATCAACTCTCCGTAATTGCGTTCTACGTTACCGTTCTTGTCCTTGACCTCGATCTTGTAATACTCCGGTCTATGAATGAACATTACGATATCAGCGTCTTGCTCGATAGCCCCGGATTCCCTAAGATCGGATAGGAGGGGTTTCTTGTCCGGTCTGGCCTCGTTGCCCCTGTTCAATTGGGATAAGAGCAAGAAGGGAACCTTTAACTCCTTCGCCGTGATCTTGGCGGTTCTGGACATTTTCGCTACCTCACGTTCACGGCTTTCTTCCCGTTCACCGCCCTCCGCTAATTGGAGATAGTCGGCCATGATTATCCCGCACTTGCCTTGTTTCTTCAGTATTTTACATCGTGACCGGATATAATCCATCGTAACGCATGGGTTGTCATCGACGTAGATCGGAAGCCTCCAAAGCTCATTCACAGCCGTCTCTACCTTGTTGATCTCCTCGTTTGTCATATACCCGGACTTGAACCGTTCCGGATCTACGTTGCACTCGGAAAGGATAAGTCTGTTAGCCAAGCTTATGTCTGACATCTCAAGCGAGAATATCGCTACTGGGATATTGGATCTAGCCGCTGATTTGGCCAAGTGAAGCATCACGGCCGTTTTCCCCATGGAGGGCCTAGCGGCTATTATCACCAAGTTTCCCGGTTGCCAGCCGTTAGTGATCTTATTCAGGTCGTGAAGCCCAGTGTCTACACCAGACCGGATGTTTTTCCTCGCCATCTCCACACGCTTGTATAAACCGTCCATGGAGCCTTTAAGAGCCTTGGATATATGCTCGCCATTAGACTTCCCGATAAGTTCCTCCATAAGGCTCTCTGATCCGTTTATGGCCTTGTGCAGTACGTCACCTATATCCTCGTTGGAATAGATAGCGTTCTCAAGTTCATTGGCTATCACCAGCCCTTTCCTCTGTATGGATCGCTCCTTGACTATCATCGCGTGGTCCAGTATATGGGCCGATGATCCAATCTTGGAGGTAAGGGAGGCTATGTAGATCGGCCCCCCTATACTCTCGAGATCTCCGGATGACAGCATCGCTTGGGTGACCGTCATCATGTCTATGGGCTTTCTCTCCTTGTATAGCCCGGATATGGCCTTGAATACCGATTGGTTCCTCTTGTCGTAGAAATCGGCCTCAGATAGTTCCGAGGCGATTTTCTCGAAAGCGTCGCTCTCTATGAGGCAAGCCCCTAGTATTATCTGTTCTATCTCCTTGGCTTGGGGAGGTAGTTTCCCGTCAATCTGGGACGATGTAGACCTGTCTCGATCCATTCTGTTGTTTGTCTTCATTCTCGTTTATATTTTCAAACTCACTCTCCCATCTTCGCTGGTTTATCCAAGTTGTCAAGTGCGGATATTCGGGCACCCAATTGCCGGAATTCTTTTTCTCGTTATGCCATTCTATCTCCTTGCTTATGGCCAAAGGCAATAAGTCTATGACCTCGGCATAATCCTTATGCTTCTTGACAAAATTGTTGAATTCAACATCAAGACCTTTTTTAGTGCCCGGATATGATTTTCGGAAAGCCTCGAATTTTTCTTTTATATATTTTCTTTTTTTATCATTATCAATATCATTATCATATAGGGTTATCTTCGGTAATGTTGGGTTATCTTCGGTTATCTTCGGTAATGTTGGGTTATCTTCTTTACTCTTTGAGTAATAGGGGTTTGACTTGCCTTTCTTGAAATTTGGATTACCTCCTTTTTTACCGGATTCCCTATTGTTGGATACTCTCTCATCATATTTTTTTTGATTGAAATCGATTTCTCTTTTAATGAAGGAGAATGCCATTTTAGCCTGCGGTCTCAGCTCCGATAGTGTCCCCGATACGGCATACCTAATAACCGCCTCGTACACTTCAAGTCTGATCTCCGAAGGATAATCCACTAACACCTCGTACCAATCAGCATTAAAAAGAAATGTTTTTTTAGATGTGTCCATGTCAATATATTATTCCTCTATTATATAATTCCTCCCTATATTGCTCCAACGCCTGAAGGCATCGTTCCTTGTCCATGTATCCCATTGGCATTATTCCGGCCAACCTTGCGTTGCATCGGTCTATGCCATATTTGAGATCCTTGTTTGACATTTTCTTTATATCCATGTTATCTCTTTTTAAAAGTGTTACAAAATCTCGTGGAGTTAGCTACCCGTCCAGCGTCATGTATGATGCACCAAACGCATAGCCCCTTGTGAGGATGTCCGTTGGCGCATTTCACCTTTTCTTGCTCGTCTTTCTTCTTCGCCATATCACCAAGTCTTTATTTTTATTGGTAGATCGGCGTACCACCAAGCTAGAATCGTAGCGTCACGTTGGTCTTGGTTCGTTCTCTTAGGCAAGGGACCGACTATGTAGGAGAGTTCCTCATGGGTTATCTTGCCCTCGTCCCCTTTCCAATGCTTGGTCAAAGGCTTTACCTCTTCGCAGGGAATCCCTATGTGCTCGCACATCTGGAGAAGCAATATCCCGGTTTGCTGGTTACGACCTACATACTTGGCTATCCTCTCGCCGGATTTACCCCTCGATTTATGGAAGTTGCTTTTTTCGTTAAGCCATCCGGCCTCGACAATGACCACTATGTCTACCCCCTTGTACCTCTCTCTCGCCTCCTTGATAAAGTCAATCAAGGAAGGGAAGGGGAGGCTTGTTAATATTATCTGTCTCGTGGAAGGAGACAGTACGCATACACCGGATTTATCTATGTCCGGGTCAACGGCTATCACTAAATCATGTTTTTTCTTTCCCACGGATTCCTCCTTTCTTTATTGTTTATTAGTAAGAATATGGCCAAGATCAATGCGATCAGTCCTAGTATTGCGGTGATAAGGTGCATGGCCATTGTCAAGTGATCTAAATTCTGTATTGTTCCCATGATTATATGTTTGTTATTCGTGGACGGTGCCGGGATCGAACCGGCCTCTTTACGTCATGCGCACTCCGTAACGTTTCATCCCGGAATACTTATCGCCCGAAATCCCCGCATATCCTCACGGACGGCAGGGATAATCATTCTAACCCAAATCTAATACCATGAAAAACACGAAACTTGCGTTATTATATTTCTATTATTACGATATCTGGAGCGATCTTTCTGATGGCATCCAGTTGCTCGTCAATCACTTTATTCTTATATTCCTCAATGGCTTCATTTGCCCCAGCTGACACAAGGGATAGCGAAACGTCTCTTCCGTCCACATCAGCGTAAATCTCAACCTCGATTTCCTCACACGCAAAACCCTTGAAAAGTGGGATGTTCAACTTGAACGACCCCGGGAGATTGGAATCAACCACCTGCGAATAGTTATCGGTTCTGCTGCCATTCTCTTCCTTGCTTCGCTCTATGTCTTGGTTTACCTTTGCCTTGAAGTTTTTCAAGGCAGACACCAGCGTCATGTTTTCCGATTTGTCCTTGAAGAAGGCACGATGCATCTTGAAGAACTTGGATAACTTGATAGGTTCCCACTTCTTTTCCGCATTGATACCAAACTCAACCATTTCTTTGGACGGCTGTAATACTCCAGTAATACGGTTTCTATAGTAATCGGTCTCTTTGTCCACTAAAGATATTTCCATATCATCACGGTTTACCGTTATATTTGCCCGCTTTTGATCTATAAACCGCACTCGTTTTTCGAGCCAACGCAAAGGGCTGTCAATCGTTCCTTCAATATCAACGGGAGTTGGTTCTTTCGGGTCGAGCGCTACGGGTGCTTTTCCTTCTCTCAATACTACTTCGATTGGTGCACCACTATAATCTTTCGGTACAACCACATTTAATTTGTTCTCACTCATGATTCTGTTCCTGTTTTACGATTAATATTAAAAATTGATTTCTGCATTTCTTGGGGTTGCATCCTCCGGAAATAGACAAGTTCGCCGGCACCATTATAATAATTGGCTTCCTTGTTCTCGTGATCAAGGAACTTATAGCACTTGTCCTTGATATCCTCGGATTTACGCTTGATCTGGTCAAGATATTTTGCTTTGGCCGTATTAAGCGGTTTTAGCCGTGATTTGTACGACTCCATCCAGTCCGCTTTCTCCTGTTCCAATTCGGCTATATCAATTGACGTGTCCGCTAGCTTGGTCTTGATCTCATTCAACTCGTCCTCGGTAAAAGGATGATTGTACCAGATCTCCTCGACGGCGTCGCATGAGTCCTCTAGGATTTGCGGCCTGTTTGATAAAGGCTCGTTTTGAGCGATGAATTTTTCCATATACT
>OGOK01002019.1_pt1 | contig 12641 bp, 12 predicted proteins | sample 1552661 | NCBI WGS metagenome assembly OGOK01 (sample SAMEA2580172, study PRJEB22360) | human gut metagenome | biome: human gut; feature: human-associated habitat; material: faeces | place: Denmark | collected 2008/2010
CTAAAAAATAGGCACTACACTAATTCAAAATGTCCTTGACAAAGGGGACAGTTTAATAATTACTTTACTATTTGTTAATGTAATAATAATATTTACTCATTACAATTTAATAATTTTCAATTTTAACAAAAAAAAGCCACCACACTACTAATATAGCATGGCGACTTCCTATGATTCATAGTATTAATATTTAATTAATTAACATATTGTAAATTATTCTACTGTATATGTAAGATTATTACTTTCCGCATATTCTTTTGCATACTGTTCAGCATATGAACCTGCTTTTACAATAAGATGAAAATCTCTTAAATGCATTTCAGTAACACTTTCTGGTATTTTTAAATCCATACCAATATTTTTAGATGGTGCATCAACCGTATTATTTATGTCATCTTCGCCAATCTTTTGAAGTCCATCATTAAGAGTAACTTCCTGTATATTCGTATTAAGAAACGGATCACATCCAATCGTCTTAACAGAATCACCTAAAACAACATATCTTAAATTTTCACAATTTCCAAATACTCCCTCACCTAAATCCTTTATATTATTTCCAATTTTGATAGCAACTATATTCTTATCGTTAGCCAAAGCATACGTTCCTAAACTAACAACCTTTTTCCCATTTATTTCATCTGGAATAACCATTATCGGATCTTCTCCAATATACTTATCTATTACTATCTCATCTCTACCATCATTGAACTCAAAATCCTCTGCTGGTGTCTCATCATGACTCATCAAATCATCCATGGTGATTTCATCTGCTGATTTATACTTCGTATCTTTCTTATCATTATCGGACTTACTGTCACTTGATGTATCCTTCTGACTGTCATGAACTGTTGCTGTTTGTTTGTCTGTCCTACCTGCATTGTCTGATGACGACGAACTGCCACAACCTGCTGATGACACAGCCATTGTAAAAATCATTCCTAAAATCAATAGTCTCTTTTTCATTTCTTTCTCCTTTAATAACCTCTGATTGTTTTTATATTATATGTGCACCAGTCAGTACTGCTGCTATCATATAAGTCGGTATAATCACTATATAGTGGCAGTGTAATTAGTAATGGATCTACCTTCAGTTTTGAATCGAGCTCAAAATAAGTTTTCCAGCTTGTAGCCATCATCCTTCGTTATCTTTGACGTTTCAAAAACTTATATTTCCAAAAAGGAGGGGCAGTTTCTCGCAACTGCCCCTCATAAACTTTGGCAAACACTCAAAATTTTGATTACCAAGTATAGTTTGCGACTTCCTATGATGGTATTAATATTTAATTAATTGACATATTGTAAATTATTCTGCTGTGAATGTAACCCCTGCATCGGCATGTTCATTTGCATACTGTTCAGCATAAGAGCCCACTTTTCCAATAAGATTAAATTCAGAAACATGCAATTCAGTAACACTTTCTGGTATTTTCAAATCCATTCCCCAGTTACTCGTTGGCGGTATCAAATAATAAGTATAATCATCAGATCCAACTTTTTGCAAGCCATCATTTAATACAAGCTCCTGAAGATTTGTTCCATCAAACACCCCTCCTCCAATTGTTTTTACAGAATCTCCCATAACTACATATTTTAATTGTTTACATCCTGAGAAAGCTGATTTTACAACTTCCTGAACATTGTTTCCTATTTTCACTGCAACTATATTATTATTAAGTGAAAAAGCAGATTCAAATCCAACAACTTTCTTTCCATCAATTTCATCAGGTATAACCACTATAGGATCCTTACCAACATACTTATCTATTATTATATCATCTCTACCATCATTGAACTCAAAATCCTCTGCCGGTGTCTCATCATGGCTCATCAAATCATCCATTGTGATTTCATCTGCTGTTTTATACTTCGTATCTTTCTTATCATTATCAGACTTACTATCGTTTGATGTATCCTTCTGACTGTCCTGAACTGTAGCTGTTTGTTTGTCTGTCTTACCTGCATTGTCTGATGATGACGAACTGCCACAGCCTGCTGATGACACAGCCATTGTAAAAATCATTCCTAAAATCAATAGTCTCTTTTTCATTTCTTTCTCCTTTAATAACCTCTGATTGTTTTTATATTATATGTGCACCAGTCAGTACTGCTGCTATCATACAAGTCGGTATAATCACTATATAGTGGCAGTGTAATTAGTAACGAATCTACTTTCAATTTTGAATCAAGTTCAAAATAAGTTTTTGAGTTTTCCAGCTTGTAGCCATCATCCTTAGTTATCTTTGACGTTTCAAAAACTTATATTTCCAAAAAGGAGGGGCAGTTCCTCGCAACTGCCCCTCATAAACTTTGGCAAACTCTCAAAAAATTTGATTACCAAGTATAGTTTGCGACTTTACATGATAGTATTAATATTTAATTAATTGACATATTGTAAATTATTCTACTGTGTATGTAAGATTATTACTATCTGCAAAATCTTTTGCATACTGTTCAGCCTGAGAACCCGACTTAACAATAAGATTAAAGTCTCTTACATGTATTTCTGTAACGCTGTCAGGAATTTTTAAATCCATGCCATAATTACTATCAGGTGCGTCAACAGTATTATTAGTATCATCTTCACCAATTTTCTGCAATCCATCGTTTAATTCAATCTCTTTAATATTAGTATTTGCAAATGAATTACTTCCTAATGATTTAACCGACTCTCCTAAAACAACATATTTCAAGTTCTCACAATTAGAAAATGCCATTTTCTTTATTTCAGTAACATTATTACCAACACGTATCGCAACAACAATTTTATTATTCCAAAATGTTTTATCAAAATCCACAACTTTCTTTCCGTCAATTTCATCAGGAATAACCACGATTGGATCCTTACCAACATACTTCTGTATTACTATTTCATCTGAGTTGTCAATTAACTCAAAATCCTCTGCTGGAGTCTCATCATGGCTCATCAAATCATCCATTGTGATTTCATCTGCTGATTTATACTTCGTATCTTTCTTATCATTATCGGACTTACTGTCACTTGATGTATCCTTCTGACTGTCATGAACTGTTGCTGTTTGTTTGTCTGTCCTACCTGCATTGTCTGATGACGACGAACTGCCACAACCTGCTGATGACACAGCCATTGTAAAAATCATTCCTAAAATCAATAGTCTCTTTTTCATTTCTTTCTCCTTTAATAACCTCTGATTGTTTTTATATTATATGTGCACCAGTCAGTACTGCTGCTATCATACAAATCTGTATAATCACTATATAGTGGCAGTGTAATTAGTAACGGATCTACTTTCAGTTTTGAATCAAGTTCAAAATAAGTTTTTGAGTTTTCCAGTTTGTAGCCACTATCCTTCGTTATTTTTCTCATGTTTGCTTGAATTACATCTGCACATCTAAGTGTCATTGATTCCCCAATGTCGGATTGCATACCACACACTATAAAAATACACAAATAATCGCTGTAACGCAATCCATTTTCACATGAATTAGTGAAATTTCCAAATTTAGTTTGAATAGCATTTAACATACTAGAAATACTTTTATCACCAATCTCCGTTCCTTCACCAAAGTCTAATGACACCTGCCACATCTTTGCATCTGTTTTATATAGTTCCACTGAAAATCCAGCCTCTAATCTATTCATATCATTTGCAGTTTCAAAAACTGTTATCAGTGCTATCAATACCGCTTTAATAGCCACAATTGGAACAATACCACTTGTAGCCGTTGATATAGCCAATGCAATTGCACCAATTGCTTTTCCTGTTTCACTTCCTTTATTCCAGAAATGTTCAAAGGCTGATATAAGATTCAACACATATCTAATCTCATATATCTGTCCATATGCATCATTTATATTCTCATTATTATTTTCATGACCATACAAAATGTACTCTAATTCACAACCATATGCAGCATTGTTTTCCTTACAAAGCCTCTTATTGGTAAGTGATTTATTAAAGTAATCCTTATATTCATCACTATTCCACTTATCATTTACAGAATTATATTTATCATCCATATTTTCTTTTGTCAATGTGGACACATCAAAACCCTGGTCTTTTAAAATGTCATACCTTCCTTCATTATCTATAGTAGAGTAAGACAACATTTCCATTATATAAGTAGACAAATATAAGTTATCTCGAATACTTTCAAAATTTCCACCTGTCAGATTTTTTAATAGACTCACAAAGCTATTGAAAAATGTTGTATTTCCAAATGTTTTATTTATTGTGTCAATCTCCCGTGCTATATTCTCTGCATCTTCGTGTGGATTTTTTCTATTCTTAGCATTTTCTTTTGTTTTTTCCTGACTACCTGTCGCTTTTCCCTTTTCATCATCATATTTCTTTATTTCATCTTCACTAGCTGTCATAAACTGTTCTTGCCAGAACTGATACACACCAGGTATTGCAACTGTCTTTGAGTCAGCGACATCAAGCAGCAAATTATGGTCATCATTGCTATTTACGCTCGCAAGCCCCTCAGTTCCAGTTCCCTGTGGTGAGAACAATGATGAAAATGTAGAATCCGCATAGCTTGAAAGCTCTGAATTCGTAGTCCTTTTATTTATCTCACTTTCTGCAATGATTGCAGAGCCTGCATTTTTGAACTGATCATATGTAGATATATCCTTTACCTTCTGATCACCATATTTGAAGCTATCTATAGCAGCTATCATCGAATCAATCTGTGACTTTATGTTCTTAAGTCTGTTTTCTAAATCTATAATTGACTGTTCAGTTATATTTCCGGCTGCTTCGCTAGCCTTAATACCTGCGATTTCATCTCTGTCACCTTCTGCAAGGTCTGAATCAGTGCCATCTGCCTGATTACTCCAATCATTGAGTTTTTGGGCATAATCAGCTGCATCCTGCTTCAGTGTCTCAAGTGACTCTATATCCTTACTCGAATCTCCGTTTATCGCTATGTTTAATACATCTGAATAGTGCTGCAGAGTGTTTCTCTTTTCAATCAGATTCGTTGATATATCAGCAATTCTATTTACAAATATAGTACTTCTATCGCTTAATGTCAATGAAGTTGCTTCTATATTATATATATTATTACTCGATATACTCTCAAGCCTGTTTACTAATATGAGATAGCTGTCACTGCCATTTGTCACTCCTGCTGTCAGATATTTTGTCTGTCTGTTCTCCACCTGTTTCTTATATGATTTGTATGTAGTATCATAGTCATCAGGTAAGTCATTTCCCGGAGTACACTGCATCATGGCATTGAGTGCACAGTAGCTCTTTATCATTTCATCTGCTTTCTTATTCAGATTAGTTCGATAATCATCACTGCCACTTACCGTGACACTGTAGGCATCTGCAGCATGCTTCCAATACTGTATGTCATTTGTAACACCGGATGAATACGATATGCTATTGTTCACAGCATTGGTGAAATCATTCTTTGCTTTGTCAAATGCCTTTATTTTCTTAGAGATATCGTCAAACTGTTTTGTCAGTTCGGTGCCATCTATGTAATATGTATCATCGTCTTTTCTTGAATGGCAGTTTACATAATATGTCTTGCCATCATACTTAGCTTTATAGCATTTTATAGAGCTTTTTGTGTAATTATACTGATTCAGTGGCACCTGTGCCCTGTTAAAAACCACAAGACCCGATGTGTTATACAGATTGGTAATCATCAGCTTATTCAGCTCACGATACTGTTCTCTGGCTGTCTGCATGGCATCACGTGTACCTGTGAGCAATGAATTGCTTGGCTGTGGATTTCCATTAGAATAATTGTCAAACAGATACTTATATGTATTGTAGCTGTCACGCATCAGCTTCTCGTCAGCTTTACAATAATCCTGTTTTTTCTCCACCAGCGGTTTATTCTCATCACTTTTTAAGACATCATCTATACCGGGAATACTCTTATTCTTTATTTTATCGATGGCAGTCTGTGTGATAGCTATAGGTGCTCTGTATTTCATGAAGTCCACTATCTGCGATTTAAGCATAGTGGCATTAGCCAGATTGGCACCATCTACGGCTTTTATAGTAGTTGAGTCATCGCCGTCATCCGTTACCCTGAGATAGTCACTGGCTTTTGAATCAGCACCTATCATAGCGCTGAACTCTCCTACCAATGTGTTCATCTCATCCTTAGACAAATTCTGTGATTTGAGTGCATTCTTGTAGCACTTTATTGAAGCATCATAGAATTCATCTATATTCTGGCAGGATGCTACCATACCATACCAGTCATTCAAATCAGCGTCATAATGTGTCATAAGTGAATTAAGTGCCATATCAGCTGCCGATTCAGCCATAGACTTGGACAGGTACACTCTGCCCACATCCACAAATATACTGGCCACCAGCATACACGGCACCAGAATGATTACGAGAAATACTGACACAGCACCTCGCTCTCTTTTACTAAATCCATACATATTCATAACTCCTATTTACTCGTCCACTCAGTTATCTTCTCTGCCAGTTTGCCTGCCGGCTCAGAGATATCATGATTTTTATATCTCTGCACAAGATCCTCTGCAAAATCTACAGTCCGGATAAACTCCGGCACATCAGATACCGGCACATCAGTATGTGTGGCATACGATATATTGGTAAACTCATCCTGTCCCAATAACCTGATTGGCATTTTTATCTTATAGGATACATCCACATTTACCTTTGAATATATCACTTTACTTTCAAACTTAAGTCTGTCAATGGAAATACTTGGCTTCATCCCTGTAAAAAATCCGGTGCCTATCTTTCCCACATTTTTATTTATCTCACTCTCTATATCGCCCTCAGTATCTCTGAGACTGCCTGTAAGGTATCTATATGGCTTCAGACTAACTGAATTAAAATCCGGTATGCTGCCAGACTCAATATCATCAAGCATAGGGTCGGCACACTTTGCAGCACCTTCAAGCACTGCTGATACCACTATATCCTCCACCTTACATTTCTGCGTATATGCATTTCCTACAAACAGCATAAAAAATATAGCCAGAAACATTGTCGGAAACACAATAGAAGCCTCCACTATCAATGCTCCTCTTTCATCTAAAAGTCTTTTCATAATTTTCACTCACATTCGAATTATTTTGGGTATATATCAAAAGATATATACCCAAAAAGCTTTCTAATTGTCTGTTATTCTCCAGATACTGCACTATTAGCTTTTTCTGTTATTGTACCAAACAGATTTGTCAACAGATCCATAATCTGTCCTTTAAAGAATACAGCAAGTAATACAGCTATTCCGATAAGGACAACTATAGAGACGATATTTACATCTCCCTCTTCATCGCACATGAACTTACTAAATGCAAGCCTTGCCTTAAGTCCTAAATCATTCATTAATAACCACATAAACGTTTCCTCCTTTCGTGAAATCTATAAACAATCAGATTACTCTGATTCTCTACCTAAGCTCCAATGTTTGTAAATATCGGGACAATAACCATAATCAGGATTCCCATAAACATAAGAAACATTGGGATGAGAAGCTTGCTTGATGCCTTCTCTCCCTCTCTTTTTACCAACTGTCTCTTAAGGTTCCAGATCTCTGCACTCTGCTCCTGTAAAAGAGCCGTCAGCTCACTGTTTCCCTTTTCGATGCCCTGTATGATAGTAGATGCAAATTTTTTTATCTCAGGTATGATACATCTGTTTCCAAAATGATATATAGCTTCAGTCTCAGAGACTCCATTTTTCATCTCGTCAACTGATATCTGCATTTCTTTATATAATGTAGTATCGCCATTATAAGCTACATCTGCCCATGCATCCCTCATGATAAGACCTGCATTAGTCAGAAGGGCAAGCTTTGATACAACATTTGAGAAGTCGGACAGCAGTTCCTCTGAACGTTTCTTAATCTTGTCACTGGCTGATGTTCCATAATAGTAAAATGCCACAAAGGCGAACATTATAAATATCGTAACAGCTGCCATACTTCCTGCCAGCCCATACATGGCAAATGACATGGTAAATAATGTATACCCTAAAGTAACCTGCTGTGCTCTGGTGACTCTGATATAGTAATCAGCATACTTGCCATCCTTGAGCACCGATATCTCTTTCCTTAGCCTTCTGTCGTATTTGGTTCGATAATTATACTTAATGAGTTCAAGCAGTTCATATCCCACAAAATAAATATCCTTTAAAGGATATTCTTTCTCATCCAACCCTTGAAAAAGTGTGGCATTTTTCTTTCCTTTACAAAACAGGAATATCCAAAAAATTGTAAATATCAAGCCTAATATCCAGCATATATAATCTAATATTCCAAACATAACTAAATCTTTATCTCCAATACTTTTCTTCCTATAAAATATGCTGCCACAAATATGATTACCGCAACTGTTGTCGCCATGATGCCTGATGGAGACACAAAATTCTCAGCAAAATCCGGACTCATCAGCTTCATCATTCCAATAAGACCTATCGGCATGATAAGCATCACATTCTGCTCTGTTTTGTTTGCTGTAACAACGGTTTCTATATCCTCTGCTATCTCCATTTTGTCATTCAAAATTTCATATGTAGACCTGACTGTATCCTTGATATTTCCGCCCTTCCTATAACATATCTGAAAAACCTTGGCGAAACTCTCTATATCCTCATTGCCGCTTCTTTCCCCAAAATCAAGAAGTAGGTCTTCAATATCAATATTATTATCCATACCTGACAATAAAAGCTCCAGTTCGCTAATAATATAAGCACCATCCTCATACTGCATCTTCATATCGTCATACACACTTCTGAATGAATCTATAACATTTTTACCGGCTCCCAGAGATGTACTAAGTGCCTCTAACATATCTCTAAACTGTTTATTAAGCTGATTTTTCTGTTTCTTAATAATAGACTGTATCCTGACCGGAATATACAATTTAACAGCTATAACGCCAACTATTACCGGAATAATTACATTTAAACAATATGTAACTGTAGTTGCCTGCCCATATTCATCTTTTCCTATACCTCCATAGAATAAATATCCGATGCACGCTCCTATCACAAATGCAATAAGTACATTGATAATTTTCTCTGGAACAGACATATAATAGACCTTGTAATTATATGTACTTGTATTTATCCGTGATGTATAGTATTGTGGTTCCAGAACTTTTTTCTCTTTGTTTTTTTTCTTCATAAATTCACCTATATGGCTGTTTTTATACCTGACAGCTTAAGCTTGTAGTCGTTCTTCAATGGATTGCCGGTTCTGACCAGTCTTCCTGATACCTTATCCATTGTGCTGTTTTCATCCTCTTTAAACTCATACAGTGGGTTTAACTCTATCTCTCCATTTTTGATGCCAACTACTTCTGTTATAGCCATGGTCTTTCTGCTTTTATCCCTAAGTCTTGATAAATGAATTATAATATCAACTGCCGATGCAATCTGCTGCTTTATTGCCTCAAGAGGAAGTCCATCAGCCCCCTGCAGCACCATTGTCTCGAGTCGGCTGAGCATATCCTCAGTAGAGTTAGCATGTCCTGTAGACAACGAGCCGTCATGTCCTGTATTCATAGCCTGAAGCATATCAAGAGCTTCTCCTCCTCGACACTCGCCTACTATTATCCTTTCAGGACGCATTCGAAGAGATGATTTAATTAAGTCTCTTATTGTAACCTGCCCGGCACCTGAAGCATTTGCATTTCTAGTCTCCAGACTAACCAGATTATCAATTCCTGTAATCTGAAGCTCTGCTGAATCCTCAATTGTAATAATTCTTTCATCCTTAGGAATAAAATTGGAAAGAGCATTAAGAAATGTTGTTTTTCCGGAGCCTGTACCACCACTAATAAAAATATTGTATTTGGCTTTCACCAAAAGTTCCAGCTTATCTGCTATTTCCTGTGTTATAGAACCATATTCTATCAGCTTATTTATAGTCATTGGTTCTTTTGAAAACTTACGAATAGTAATCGTTGGACCACATAAAGCAATCGGAGGCAATACCACATTCACACGCGAGCCATCCGGAAGCCTGGTATCACATATGGGATTAGCCTGATTCACTTCTCGTCCTGCCAATCCTACAATTCTTTGTATGACATCCTCCAGCTTTCTCTGACTCTCAAACTTCTTATCAAGGCGTGTAAGTCGTCCTTTTTTCTCAATAAAAATCTTTTCAGGTCCATTAATCATAACCTCTGTAATTGAATCATCACTGATAATCGAATCTAATAAGCCAAATCCTCTTATAGAGCTATATACCTGCTGTGATATTGATACCTTTGTCTCAATAGGACAGTAAATATCCTTAAGCCTGTCTGTAACTATCTGATCTATTCTTTCCGCAAGTTCTTCATCTGATATTTTGCTCAAGGATACATTTTCACTTACAAAACGTTTTATGTCATCAACAAGCTCTTCTTCATTAATCTGCATATACATTCCCTCTATTGCAAGATTTCTTCAAAAAATTCCATCTTGGTCAATGCTTCTATTATCTGTCTGACTGTAGCATGTTCATATCGTGGTGCTCCGCCAATAGTCTTAATAGAAATATTTGATAGCATCTCTGAGTTCTTATTACTAAACTTGTTGTATATCATATTCATGTTTCGGATAATATTTATATCATCATTTTGTTCTAATAAAACAACCGACTCATATGCTCTCATAAATTTATAATTTGACAGCTGACTGCCATCATTTACAACTATAATTCTCCAAGCCTTTGAGAGGAGCTTTAATTTTTCTATTTCCAAAGAAAATGGTAAATCTACAATAATCTCATCATAATTGTCCATTCCCTGTATATTGCCTATCAAAGTATCAATATCTGCATATGAAATTTCCAATATATCGAGTGCAACCTTTGTAGACGAAAAGTACGACACCCCTTCCTGGCTTTGCTTTATACAGCTTTCAAGCTTCAATAACAGATTTGCCTTTCTGCTCTTAAGCGAATATATAACATCACTCATAGTGGCATTTCCTTCTGCCTGAAAGAAAACATCTGTTGTGCCACACTGTTCTAAATTTAAATAAAATACCTTTTTCCCCATATTCGCATGTGCTATCGCACATGCTGCTGCAACAGTCGATGTTCCAACCCCACCACATGGTGATGTAAAAATAACCACACTGCTCTTATCATTTTCTCCGCTGATAGTAGCCACATTTGCAGCCATATCAGGATATACCCCAAGTATCTGCTTAAATATAACGTCAACACGCTGATACTTGCATATGGCAATTTCATCCTTTATTAACTCTATACCGGGTGTCCCTGTAAAATAGGCAAGTCCACAATTTCTCTTGAATTCAGATTTGTCAATATTAAAATCTTCTTCAGCTATTAATACATCTATTCTGTACTCTTTTACCGATTCTATTGCGTTTTTTTCATCTGTAAATGAATAAACCTCTAATTTATCAGCATACTTTGTATTAAATACTCCTGTAAGCCTATCCAAGTACTCTTTATCTTTATCAAGCAATGCAACCTTAATCTTCATAGCACAACCACCTTCATCTTAAGTCCTCTTTTGCCTATATTTTGCCACTTTCATTACTATGTGTCAATACGTCTTTTACTTATAGTTAATATTTTTATAATATTTTGACACAGATATTTTATATACTATCAATGTTCTTTTTATTCAATATTCACAATTTTCCATATGTTAATTTCTGATTTTCAGTGCGTAATTTAATTTTTCATAATTCAGCTACAATTAGTCATAATAATTTTTACTAATTGAAATTATAATATGGGAGGTTTATATGAACAATATTATTCTAAATCCAAAAGAACTTGGTGAGCGCATACGTAAACTACGTTTTAAAAGAAATAAAACACAATCTTATTTTGCTGATATGTTATACATCTCACCTTCATATCTGGCCCTTATAGAGTCCGGAAAGCGAGTTCCTAATCTTGACTTACTTATCCATATAGCAAAATTCACAGATGTCACTCTCGATTATCTTGTTTTCGGGGATGATCCTAATTGCGACCCTTTGCAAATGACATTTAACAGACTCTATGATAGCTATGATAAAAAACAGATGGAAAATGCTATGAAACTAGCTGAGTTTTACCTTGAAATGACAAAAGATGATGATAAAATCAAAGACAATATAAATAAAAAATAATTTTCCATTGCCAATCTCCTTCCTTATTTCTATAATATTCCCATACCATATTTTCAAATGCAGCATATAAAGAAAGGGGATTTTCAATGGACACTTTTTCAGAAGTTTTTAAGGCTATCGCAAGCTACCCGTGGCAGGTAAATGTGGGTGTGCTTTCACTAATACCACTATACATCATAGATTTTAAGTTTTTCTGCAAACTAAATATTGGTTTACAGCGCAAGATAGCACTTGCAAAGGAGCGCGGACATGTGGCGAGAGGCATGATTGTGAAGGAGGATGCAAAGAGGCTCGTTGTCAATAATTCACAATCCGCTTACAGCTACTGGGCTGCCAGGTACACATATACTGTAGACGGAAAGGAGTACCGCAAGCGTTTTTCATGCGATAACAGACGGATGTGATACTTTTTGGCACAAAAAATCCGCTATACCAAATACAATGGTTAGCGGATTTTACTATTTACATTTTGATAAATTATTCCTGCCTGATGCTACACAGTCTCCGGCACCTTATAGCCTGCTTCACTCATTAATTTTTCAAACTCACTGACACTGACAC
>OGOK01002022.1_pt1 | contig 12633 bp, 4 predicted proteins | sample 1552661 | NCBI WGS metagenome assembly OGOK01 (sample SAMEA2580172, study PRJEB22360) | human gut metagenome | biome: human gut; feature: human-associated habitat; material: faeces | place: Denmark | collected 2008/2010
AACCAACTAGTCTATCAGTTCTATTTTAACGGTCTGTCCCTGTACCAAAATATGATATTCTCCGGCTTCAAGGAACCGTTTACCATCCTCATTGACAAAACCGAAATCACGTTCCAGGTCGATGTCGAAACGGAAAATCTTCGTTTCTCCGACTTTGATAAATTGTTTCTCAAAGTGTTTCAGTTCTTTCACCGGACGGGTGATAGAGCAATAAGGATCGGAAATAAACCAATGAACAGTCTCTGCTCCATCGCGAGCACCGACATTAGTGACAGTCACTTCTACAGACAATCGATCGCCGCGCTTCACTTTAGTAACAGAAGGGGTAACGGTGCCATACTTAAATTCGGTATAACTTAATCCATGCCCGAACGGATATAACGGATCGCTTGTTATATCTTTATAAAATCCCTGATGTCCGCGTCCGCTCTTGCGGCGATTATAATAAATAGGAATTTGTCCTGTGGAATAAGGGAACGTCATGGCTAGTTTACCGGAAGGGTTGATACGTCCTGATAAAATACCTGCCATTGAACGTGCACCATTTATTCCCGGTTGCCATATCTCCAATATAGCATCACAAAGAGGTTCCATGCGATTTAACTCCAAGGGACGTCCATTAGAAAGCACCAATATAATAGGTTTACCAGCCTCCTTTAGTTCTTTCACCAATTCTTCCTGAATCTGTGGCAAAGCAATCGTAGAACGGGAAGCATTCTCACCACTCCAGGTAAGCATCTCGCCCAAACAAACAATGACTACATCAGACCAACGAGCAACGTCCAATGCGCCAGCAAAACCTGAACGGTCATTGCCCTGCGGTTTGCATCCCATTGCATAACGTAATTCGGCGTCTCCTCCAAACTCGGCAGTCAACCCATCATAGAGCATTTCCACATCCGTATCTTTTCCATGTCCGCACCAGGAACCCAATAAGTCCCAACCATTTTTTGCCATTGGACCTACTACGGCAATCTTTTTTTTGTTTGTAAGTGGTAATATCTGATTGTCATTTTTCAACAGCACCATTGATTCTGCTGCCAGTTGAGCGGCCACAGCCATACTTTGCGGACGGAAAAAACGATCCTTCTCATTAGTAACCGGAGTATAAGGACGTTCGAACAAACCCAGACGGAATTTTACACGCAATACCCGACGAACTGATTCGTCAACTTGTGCCATTGTTACCTTACCTTCCTCTACAAGCTCTTTCAGATGACGATCGTAGGCATGAGACATCATATCCATTTCAAGCCCCGCATTAAAAGCATACCGAGCAGCATCTTTCTTTGTAGCGGCTAATCCCTGATTCTTTAACTGTTCCACAGCCCCCCAGTCAGACACAATGAACCCGTCATGTTTCCAACGTTTCTTTAATATCTCGGTCATGATATAAGGATTAGCTGACCCGGGTACTCCACTGATGTCATTGAAAGAACTCATCAAAGTGGCCGCACCAGCTTGCACTCCCATCTCATAGGGCAGTAGATAAGTATCCCAAAGAGTTTGAGCTGAAATCTCAGTATAAACATAATCTCGCCCAGCCTCCGAAGCACCATAACCTACATAGTGTTTCAGACAAGCAGCCATACGGTTCTCTGCTGACATATCATCTCCCTGATACCCACGCACCGAAGCAGCGGCAAACACTCCATTTGTATAAGGATCTTCACCATATCCTTCGGCTACACGTCCCCATCGAGGATCACGTGCCACGTCGATCATGGGAGAAAAAGTCCAATCAACCCCAGACATGCGGGCTTCTTGTGCAGATACCGCACATGCCTGTTCTACCAATCCCGGATTCCATGAACATGCCTGCCCCAACGAAATAGGATATATGGTGCGAAATCCATGAATAGCATCGTAGCCAAAAATGATGGGAATACCCAAACGAGATTCTTCCATCGCTTTTTTCTGCATACTATTACGCAACTCTGGATTTATATCAAAGTAAATCAAAGAACCAATCTCTGACGGTACTTTTTTCACTTCTTCGCCAACATTATTCACATTGTTATTTCGTCCCAATGTATATTGGTTTAGCTGCAAAATCTTTTCCTCCAATGTCATACGCGATATTAAATCATCAATACGTTTTTCAATTGGAGCTTTGGCATCCTTATACAAAGGAATACTCTTTTTATCTTTTGACGAAAGAGAATGCGTGACTCCCAATAGGCACAATCCCAAAATCAAAACTTTTTTTCTCATCAATGTTTTCGTCAGTTAATTATTATTTCTAGTTTTCAGATGTATATCAAGCAATACGTAAGCAAATAATTATTCCAGCCATTCCATACACTTATCATTTACCTAAGTACCAGTCACTTACAATCAGTTCATTGGAGATATATGCCCAACACGTTGGATCTATAGATCCAATATGCAGCATATATAGATCCAATACGTAGCATATATATGGCTAGCATCTTGGAAATATATCCCCAACGAACCGGAGAACTATGACCTGTCAATACACTCATTACCAACAATTAATGTATCTCGTAGCAATTGACTATGACTTACCGAGCGATAACTTCAAATAATTTCAACCAGCCGGCAGATGTTACATTGTTCTTTACAGCAAGGTGAATTCCAATCTCATTCTGCTTTGCCGTGTCAACAATCCCAACAGCCCACATGTATTTACCTGCCTCCACGCCTTCAACCCGGGTTGTAAACGTATATGATTTAGCCGTACCTTTCACCCAATCACAAGCTTCCGGTTCTCCATCAACAAATACATACTTCGGTTTATCATTCTTGGTGTCCAATAAAGCAAAAGCCACTTTATATTTATTCTTCCACTGGGGAATATTCGTCGGACAATATCCCCAACCAAAATTATTCCAACGATGGGCTATTTCAATCTGTTTACCATTAGAGATAGTTGTAGGCAAAGAAATTCTGTCCGGAAATAAACGGTAGCTTCCTTCTGTACAGAATTGTTTAACTAATTGGAAAGCTTCATTAAACCATGAATAAGCTTCTCCATTATGAAAGTCTGAATTATAGCGTAAATCCATCATATTGACGCAAGCTGTTTTAGCCTCATCAAACTCACCTTGACGTACTTCTGCATAATTGGCATATCCATCTCCCTGAATCGAGTTTCCATGAGAATTTTTCACCCAGCCACCTTCCATTACTACAGGAACGAGATACTTCCACTTGGCTATAAAATTGCGTTCCCAAGTAGAATAGTAAGTTTTCATACCAAACGCATCGTGACGTAATGAATATCCTTTAGCCACTGCTTTTCCTATTAATCTTTCAGTATCCTTATCATAATTATTGCCGTCCCATTCCTTACTTGTACCTATCCAACGATGATAATTTACAAACACAGGAACTTTATCAAATACTTGAGAATATAAATCTGTCACCCAATCGAAAACAGCCTCACGAGTCGGTAGCTCCGGTTTTCCCAACTCACGCACCTGATAGTACCATACACTATGATACTCTCCCCATTTTCCAAATCCTGAACCACTTACAAACTGTACTTTGTCGGGATCATTAAAATCCTTAGCCAAAGCCCTGATAAATTTCTCATAATATTTCTGGAAAATAGGATCATCCGGATAGGGAGACCATACTTTTACTGAACCTGTTTGTGTTTCATATCCTTTCGCGCCAGCCTCTTTTACAAAATTCGGAGTAAAATTATAGTGCTTATCACGGCTATCCACCACAAAAGTAAAGGCCAATTTCATATTTCTTTGCTTAGCTCCCTCTATCAACATCTTCAGTCGTTTAGCCGAAGGGGTATCACAATCGGAGTTCCATGCATATTTTCCTTCTTCAGGATTAAAATCAGCCCAGGCACCACGAAGATATAAGGTATTTGCATAATCAGAGACCTTTACAGTGCCTTCCGATGACGGGAAATTATCATAATCCTGCCAGAATGTGGAAGATAAACCATCACCAATACCCGCATATAATACCCATCCGGAAAGAGGATTATGCAAAATGATATTTCGATTCTGCTTTACCGTGACAATGCTGTTTCCAGGAATAGAAGTATCTTCTACCAAACCATCATCACCATTATCACCTCCTTCTTCATCATTATCACTGCCGCAAGCGACTAATGATATAGCCATAGAAAAAATAAGCCCACAACTTATTTTTCTCAAACTGCACATATTTTGAAAATTAATCTTCATACCTATAGCTCTTATTTTTTTATGCTTACTTTCGACAATTTTAACCAGCCCGAATCCAATATATCCCCTTTGGCGGCAATATCCAGCCCTACGAGATCTTTATTACTCCGGTCAACCACGCCCACAGCCCAAACATAAGTACCCGTTTCAACTTTGGACATATCCGGCTCAAATACATATTCAGCGGGACTTCCTTTTATCCACTTGGATAAATCTGTATTCGTATCCACAAATGTATATCGCACCTCATTCGTTTCAGAATCGAGCAAAGCGAAAGCTACTTTATATTTTTGATTCCATTGCGGAATATTAGTAGGACAGTACCCCCATCCCAAATTGTTCCAGCAATGTTTAATAGTCGGAGTTGTTTTTTTAGAGACTTCTAACGGCAAAGAGATTTCACTGGGATAGAGCCTATACCCGCCTTCCCGAAGGAATCGGCGTACTAAATCAAAAGCATCTTTAAACCAGGACTCTGTATCACCAAAACGAAAATCCATCATATTGACATGTGCCTCTTTGCTGTCATCAAACTCACCGCGTCTTACGTCCTCGTGTGAATCCTTGCGATATCCTCTAGGATCCTGCCAATAACTATGTGATTTGACAATCCAGCCACCTTCCATAATAATAGGGCATATATTACGATATTTTTCTGCAAACCTACGTTCCCAACTGCCATAATAGGTTGTCATACCAAATGCATCATGACGTAATGAATATCCTTTCTTGATTGCTTCTTCCAGCATTTCTTCACTGTCAGCAGCAAAATGTTCATCATCTACCCAATCTTTTCCCGCACCAATCCATCTATGGTAGTTAATTACTACTGGAACTTTATCAAAAGCTTGAGAATATATATCTGTCACCCAATCGAAAACTGCTTTCTTTGGAGTATCATCACCTGTTGAATAAATCATTGTATGATATTCTCCCCATTTCCCAAGTCCGAATCCATCTATAAATTCAACTTTCGAAGGATCGTTGAAATCTTTAGCCAGGGCCTTCACAAATTTAGTATAGTACTTCTGAAAAACTGAATCATCAGAATAAGGTGACCATTTACCTTTATTCATAAATCCTTTTGCACCGGCATCTTTTACAAATTGAGGAGTAAATTCCGTTCTCTTATCACGACTGTCAACTACAACACGAAATGCCAAGCGCATATTTCGCTGATAAGCTCCTTCAATATATGCTCTCAAATTAGAATCAATTTTCCAACCATATACATCTTCCTGTGGATTAAAATCTGTCCAACTAGCGCGAATATAAAGCGTATGAGCATAATCTGTCACACTAACATTGTGTCCCAGTTCAGGAATATACATATGGTCATACTGTGCCCAAAAATCCGCAGCATCCACTCCCATACTTGCATAGAGCACCCATCCTGTAAGCGGGTTATGAAGAATACGCAAAGAATCAGGCTGAATCGTAACTATGTTATTCTCCGGTAGTTCCTTATCAAATGAAACGGCTGAATTCTCGTCTCCGAAAACAGGAGATAAAAGGAACATAAACAGACAAAGAGACACAATTACTCTATAATAACTAATCTTTCTTATAACCATACTACTAATTGTTTTTTAAAGAGTGCTATATCATTGTTCTCTTTATTCATATAAAAATCACGAGATTGATATAGCACTCTTAATATTATCCTGCTTGATTATCTCTTATCAAAGAATACTGTCAGTTCTTTAATATCTAATTCTATGTAATTAACTCCTACAGGTACACTAAAGAAGGCATAGCGGTTGTGAGATTGCCCTCCGACTACAGTCTGTTTCTGATTGTAGTCACTCTCTGCAATATCAAGGCAACCGTCATAAGATCCTCTGATGGCATCTGCTGTTGAACCAAAAGTATAGCAACCGGCACTTTGCGGTCCGACTTTAAAGTTCAATCCACCCGGATGTGCATTTCCATCTTTGTCTTTAATGGAATTCTTTCTGGGTAACTCCGCTCCTTTGTATATAAACAAATAAGGATTTGCCAAACTAGGTGTCATAGAATGAGCCATAGTGAATCCTGTATCACCAGTACCATCTTTAGCCCATCCATCGTATGGTCCCCAAATAAAGACTCTTTCAATAGTGGTAGTCACCGTATTATTGTTCCATGTCCACGAAACAACCATTGGTTTAGGATCTGTTTCGGGGGAGTAAATCGTAACCTTTTTAGTATTTATGTTAATCACAATACGATAGACACCCGCAGTCTTAATATTCCAATGATAAGCAAGTGCAGCTGCTTCCGGGCTCATTGTCGAGATATTCATTGCTGTGCCATCTGTAAAATCGCCTGATTCTTCCGGAGCAATAGCCATATCTTTCTGTCCATTAAACAAGATCGGGAAATAAATAGTACCTGGTTGCAGTTCTGCATGGAACGCATATTGATTTTCATCTTCTATCGTGCGAGTCATCTCTACATCTGCGCTAACACAAGTTCCGGCAATATAGATTTTATCAGCTTCTATAAAATTACTAGCCAAACCTATAGTAACGGTACGTGTTTCAAAATCTACCACTACACGATACTGCCCATCTTCAGGAATCACCCAATATCCAGCATTATCTGTCCCCTTAATTTTAGCTTCCATTGCTCCATCAGTAATCTGTTGTTCTGCAGCAACTGGTGAAATGGCATTAATCTTATTTTCATCTTTCCAAACAATCGGGAAGTGAAGATTACCTGCCTTCAAGTCACAAATGGAAACATAACGCTTCGGCTGACTTTCCATTGGCAAGATTTCAATATCTTCACCATCAACAGCTGTGCCTGACATATAAAGATGGTCTGCAACAAAGGTCTTTTCAGAATACATCTTTACTTTTATAGTTACTGTAGAAACTTCCGGTTTTACAAACTTAGGCCCTTCTACAGAACCGATAATACGGGCTTGTAACTTTACTAAATCACCAGGCTGCTGCTTCCACTTTGACACCAATAAACTCTGCAATTCTTTATGAGTATAACTTTTAGAAAAATCATCATCAATATACTCTCTTATCATTGTGTTTGTTCCAAAACTGTTATTTTCCAGATCCATTTTATAAAGATAAGAGATATAATAGTCAGAGCCTATTGGATCAGCTTCCGTCCAGTTTAACGTCAATGCAACCTCATCCGGGGTGTCTTCCTTGAGTTCTATTTCATAATCAGAAGGAGTCAGAACTAAACTTGTACGATTGTCGAGCGAATTAGTAGCATCGTCATCATCATTGCATGCTACTATGAAACACGAAGCAAGTGTCAGGAAGAAGAACCGTAAAAGGTTCTTCTTAAATATATATCCGTTTTTCATATCTATATTCAATATATTAATATTATAACTATTTATTGGTTCCCGACGGTCCAGTCAGGAGTTTGTACCAAATTCCAATTCTTATCAATATCGTCCTGTGGAATAGGCCACCAATAGCTTATAAACTTACGTGTCTGATATACTGTACGAGTATAATATTTATTTCTATAGTCCGCATCGGATACTTTAATATAAGCATTCATGCCATAAAAATCACCATCCAATACTTTCTCGGCTAATTTCCAGCGACGCAGATCATTAAAACGAAGTCCAGATTCACAATTCAATTCCACACGCCTTTCTTGACGAATTAACTCGCGCATTTCTACAGGATCTGATGGGGCTGTTATCTTGCCTTCTTCAGCTGAAACACTATATTCGGGAATACCCGCACGCTCACGAATCAAATTGACATATTTCAGAATCTCTTTTTGATTGGCAGTATAAGTGCCCTTCTCAATGCTATATTCATTCAACGCCTCAGCATAACTTAAATAGATCTCTGCTAAACGACATAATGCACCATGACGGTTTTTATAATCTCCACTACCTTCTTTGGGATTTGCAGATGGATCTACTCTCTTACGTACCAGATAGCCGCTCCATGGAGCGTCATGAGAAGGACCACCGTCTTTACCATCCATATAAAAGTCAGTATTTCTCTTACCACCAATATGCCATTGTTCGTTATGCAGTACTGAAATATAAAAACGAGGCTCGCGGTCACAATACATTTTATAGGTATTGGCATCTACAACTACATTTTCATCTTTATTACGATCTCCTTCTGAAGACCCATACTGCCACTTTGTAGAATAGGTCTCTTTTTGCGTACTAAAGCCTGTCTCTGAATAATTAGCATCTGGATTAACTTTAGGAGAGCCATCCGAATTATAGCCTATAATAGGTCTTTGACCGTTTCTCATGAAAAAAGCATCAACCAAAGATTGGGTTATTCCGATCGCTCCCACTCCATTAATACCCAAACCACGTGGAATACAGTTTTTATCATACCATCCACCGGAATCCATTGTGCGAACAAACAGTAATTCTCTGTTAGCTTCGTTCCATCTCTTCATCACTGCATTCTGATAAGAAAGAAAAGGATCAATATCACCGTTATCCAAATATTCATAATGCAAATGATAGCCAGCGGCTTCCGCCTCATCGATAACCAGTTTACAAGCATCTACTGCTCTTTTCCATCGTTCCGGATCATGTGCAGAATTAAAGATAGGGGTTCCATCAATGTTTTTTATATTCGCCAATGCAGGATTGCCATTCACCAAGTCACTTGCAGCAAATAATAACATACGCGCACGCATTGCCAAACATCCAACAGAAGTCACACGACCATATTTCTTATCTTCAGTTTGAGTGGCAGGCAATTGTTTTGAAGCTTCCAGCATTTCTTGATCTGCCCAATCAATTACATTATAAAACGGCTCTTGTTTCAACATCAGATCATCAGCCGAAGTACTTTCACTAGCCTCGCGAATAATAGGAACTGAACCATAAGCTATAGCCATCATAGAATTATAATAAGCTATAAAGAAACGGCATTCAGCTTTCATAAAGTCTACTTCTTCAGCCGGTACAGCCTCCAGCGGGTGAGCATGTTTAATAAACAAATAAGCGGAACGGATATATTTAGGATAAGTATTCCAATAAGTAATTACTCCGGGATTGTCTGCTGTCCAGTTACCTTTTTGATATTGAATGGCTTTAAATCCTTGCGCTTCCCAACCAACTGAAGGAATCAGTTCATCAGCTATGGCATCGGGACCATCATAAGTATAATATTCGGGCAGGCCGCGATAAACATATGCCAGCCAACGTTCCATATTCTTTTTATTCTCAAATACTGATTCTAAGTCCAACTGGTCATCCGGTTGCTTATCCAGATAATCAGAACAAGAAGAAAAAGTAAATGTCGTAATAATACTTAGTACTATAAATTTTAATATGCTATTTTTCATATGCGCTATTATTAGAATTTAATTTCAAAACCTGCAGATAACGATTTCATAATTGGGTACGCAGCCCCTGTAGTATTCTCGACTTCCGGATCCCACAAATCAAATTTTGAGAATGTTAAAAGATTTGTTCCTCTCACGAAAAGACGAATGCCTGATATAACTGTAGTATTTCTCCACAAATTCTTTGGTAAAGAATAACCAAGTTCAATGTTTTTTAAACGTAAAAAACTCATATTCCGCAGCCACCACGTAGAGGATTGGTTATTATTACTATTTATACCATCATCCAAACGCGGATAAAATACGTTCTGACTTGGGTTGTCTACAGTCCAACGATCATTTGCATTAGTAAACATATTGCCTGTCACTCCTCTATTGGCACCCGAAATAATACTTGATCCTAATATATTCCAACTACGACCTATGCCTTGGAAGAGAGCTCCAAAATCTAAATTCTTATATTTCATATTCAGTCCAAAGCCATATACTATCTCCGGATCTTTTGTTCCTCCGATTGGAGATTTATCAAATACGTCCACTTTACCATCACCATTGACATCCCTGTATCTGATATCTCCCGGGCGGAGTTTGCTTACAAAACTTTGAGTCGGAATTCCTTCTTTCAGTTTACCTGTACTTACGTCTTCAAAATCGTCTTCTGTAAACAAACCTTCTGCTATATAGCCAGTTAATTGCCCTACCGGATGCCCTGTTTCAGCACGGTTAGTACCAACTACTGCACTAGGTTCATCCTTTTCTGTTATTTCATTATGAGCATAGGTAAATGTTCCCATTAAGCTGACAAATAAGTCTTTGCCAAACTGTTTATTAACATTTAAGGAAACTTCTACACCCTGATTAGTCACTTTTCCAAAATTCTTCCAAGGCTGCTTCATAAATCCAGCCGTCATCGGAACAGACTCACGTGGCATAAATATATCTTTACGGCGTTCGTCGAAATAATCTAATTGCAAATCAATCATACCATTCAGGAAACCTAGCTCAACCCCCAAATTCATCTTATTAACAATCTCCCATGTCAAATCTTGTACTGCAAACTCGCCTTCTGCCATACCAGTTAAGCCATAACTGCTATCCAATCCCCATTTATACATGTTTAATGTCTCATAGTCATCGGTAATTGTAGAGAGGTATGCAAAACGGCGTCCACCTAAATTAGCATTACCTACCTGACCATAAGACGCACGCAATTTCAATTTAGATATGACCTTACGCAATGGTTGCATAAATGCCTCTTCCGATACAATCCAACCAATGGCTCCTGAAGGGAAAAAGCCATAACGCTTGCCTTTGGCAAAATTTTCAGAACCATTATAGCCAAAATTAAATTCACCTACATACTTACCCGAATAGGTATAAGATGCACGTCCTGCCAATCCCTGATTACGGTAAGGCAACTTGCTTCCATCATCATAATTACGACGATTAAACAATAACATTGCAGCAACGGAATGTTTCTCTGCGAATGTACGGTCATAAGACAAAGTTGCTTCCATATATACGCTCTTATTTCCATAGTCACCGCTTTTTGAGTAATCCAGGAAATTAGTACCATTGGATTTTGATGCTATAATCAAATTACCTTCATCATCACGTCCTGTAGCAGGCACATAATAATCCGGTGTCTTTCCACGAGAAACAGTACCTGAAGAAAACCTGTCAAATGAGAATGTACCTTTTACTTTCAATCCCGGAAGTAAGAATTTCAAATCTTGTTCTACAGAAAACAGTGTTTCAATCTTACTGTCACTTCTTCTTTTATATCCACTTTGAGTAGCCCATGACCAAACGTTTGGCTCCTCTGTTGTCGGTATCTGTCCACTGGAATACTGTGCAGGGAAAGCATGAGGTACAGCAACGAACGCTTTCTGGAAAATTTGAGATATATCTTTCGTTGTAGAATTTCTATCTTGCAAATATCCACCAATATTAAAACGTAATTGCGTAGTAGGACTTAATTTCAAATCCACATTAGAACGCACGTTATAACGTTGTAATTTAATAGTAGGATCCCAATCATAGCTTTTATCACGTTTCAAAATACCACGTTCATTATACGCAGCAGCAACAAAAGAATAACGTAATGTCTCTGTACCACCGGAAATATCTACTGTTACACGCTGATTCGAAGCATAATCATTTGCAATTGCATCCATCCAATTCACGTCCGGATATAAATCAGGATCATAACCTGCACGAGTTTTTGCAATACGATCTGTATATTTAGGCTGTTGTCCTGTATCCATCAAGATATCATCCAAAACCTGCATATAATCTGCCGCACCCAAATACTCGGGAAGTTTAACTGGCTGTGTAGCTGCAAATTCAGCCTTTACAGTCACACGAGGTTTACCAACTTGTCCGCGTTTCGTATTAATTAAAATAACACCATTAGCTCCCCGCACTCCATAAACAGCACTTGCAGCAGCATCTTTCAACACAGAAAAAGATTCTATCTCTTCAGGATCAATATTATTCAAATCGCGTTCTATACCATCAATCAAAACCAATGGGTTTTGTCCGGCATCCTGGAATGTACTAATACCACGAATCCAGAAAGAAGAATTATCATATCCCGGTTCACCAGAACGTTGCACAGCTAATACACCGGCAACTGTACCAGCCAGATTATTACTTATTGAACGAGTAGTAGAAACCTTTAACTTAGCAGGCTCAATCGTTGTGATAGAACCAACAACAGACTCTTTCTTTTGTGCGCCATAGGCAACTACTACAACCTCATCTAATTGACCAACATCTTCTACCATTATCACATTCAGTACTCTACGATTATTGACCTTTTCATCTTTCGGGACAAAGCCGATATAGCGGAAGGAAAGTTCAGCATATTTATCCGGCACAGCAATGCTATATGCACCATTCATATCTGTTATCGCATTCACCGTAGAGTCTTTTTTCATAAAGATTGAAACACCAATCAAAGGTTCACCCTTCTCATCGGTAACGTTACCCACAATCTTAAAACCTCGAACTTGCTTTATCGCAGGAGCCTGTTCCGGCACTGAAATCGTAATCTGTCTTCCCGACATTTTATAATTCAACCCCGTTTTTGAGAACAGCTCATTTAATACAGCATCTATTTTCTTATTGGAAACTGAAATGGAGACTTTGTTATTCAGATTTT
>OGOK01002036.1_pt1 | contig 12559 bp, 10 predicted proteins | sample 1552661 | NCBI WGS metagenome assembly OGOK01 (sample SAMEA2580172, study PRJEB22360) | human gut metagenome | biome: human gut; feature: human-associated habitat; material: faeces | place: Denmark | collected 2008/2010
GCTCAATGGGAAAGATATGGGGATTCCGCTATGGGTGTTTGTTTGTCTTTTAATGTTGGAGAATTATATAAATGCCTATATGGATATAATGATATAATGTTCAATGAAGTTTTTTATAATGATTCAATAACAAATGACGCTTACTTTGAAATAGTCAAAAAATATTTTGATAAAGGCAATATAGATATATATTCGTCTGAAGAAGAATTGATAAGGCAGTTGATTTATGCAGGTAATTTACATAAACACAAATCATTTAAAAATGAGCATGAAATAAGAATTACAACAATGGATAATAAATCTCCGTATGGTACAGAATACGCACTAAAAGAAATTGGTAATGTTGTAAAGAAAGTATATATACTTAAACCAGATATTATGGGAAATTCAAAGGGAACCAGTTTAGAAAAAATAATAGATGAAGTAATAGTTGGACCGAGGTCACAGCAGAATATAAATATTTTACGACAATATATATATTCAAATGGATTATATGATTTAGCAGATAGGATAACTATGTCAGAGTGTCCGTTGAGGTGATAGGACCACAAAAAGGTATTACATATGTGAAAACGATATATTTGATTTTGAAGTATAGTTTGAAGAAATATTGTGAACACAAGGGGAGGAATAGTATTGAAGTTTCCAAATTTATCGCAAGCAGAGATTTTAGCAATAAGTAAAGCGTTAGCAGATACAGAGTATGGTTTTACTGGTTCAGAATTAGAGGTGTTGCTCAAACAATATGATTTTGCTGATGAAAATCCGACTATGACAAAATATAAGAGATTATATAATTCCTTTGTGGAAAGATATAATAGAGAAAAGTCATGTAACTCAATATATATGTTTATTCAAAAGTGTATGGATCCAGCAAGGGGGCTTGTAGATGAGGAAAAGTATGCTAAAAGAAGAATGGAAACAAATAAAATTCTGATGCTGAAAGGCATAGAAATTGATGATGGAGGAAACTTTAGAACTGTACAAAAAGCACAAGGGGTATCAGAAGTTACAAGAAGAACAAGAGAACTTAGGCAGAAGTTATATGGATATGGAGCACATCAATATGTTCTTCAATGTTGTAAAGAGGAATTATTGGCAGAGGATTATTTTCATGCAGTACAAGAGGCTGCCAAGAGTTTGTGTGACAGAGTACGTGAGATGACAGGATTACCTGAAGATGGAAATGAATTGATTCAGACAGCGTTTTCAAATAAAAATCCATATATTGCCTTTAATTCGCTAAGAACATCATCAGAACAGAATCAACAAAATGGTCTTAAAGAGATGATACTTGGTATAATACATATGGTTCGTAATGTCACAGCGCATGAATTGAGAATACGTTGGGACATTGATGAAGCTGCTGCAGTGGAAATATTGCAGCAAATATCATTTCTTCATAAATATTTAGATCAATGTATTGTTGTTAAAAAATACATGTGATAGAGAAAGTGAGTAAATATGAGTGAGAATTTAAATGATCTTGAAATGGCAAAAAAGCGTGACTATAAGATTATGATCACAGACGCGGCAATTAACAAAGTGCCACGTGTTCAGTATAAAGAGATACCAGAAACAGAATATGATAATCTTCGTGAACTGGCAAGACAAGTTCTACAAATTTCTAAAGACGAAAATGATTCCAATGAAGTAGCAGTAACATATAGTCTTGAAAGTGCGCAGCTGATAGAAAAAGGCGAACGCTATCTTGGAATTGCACTGGGGGCAGAGCATGATGTTGATCCTTTGAGTGATTCTACATCTCTTGCGGCACCGGAGCAAAAATCGAGGAATTCTTTCTGCTGCAGGACAGTCCAGCTTTCAAAAAGCTGCTGTAGCTTTGGGTTAGAATAGATCCTGGCAAGGATTTCCTCCCGGCTTTGGATCATAGGAAAATAAGACTTCAGTAGATTTGTGGTCATAGATAGACCTCCTTTGAATAAAGATGTGAGTTTCCGGATGTCAGGACAACATCAAAAAACAAAAGTGAATAGTTACATCATGCAGACCAGTTTAGAAAACATCCGGCGAAATGCCAAAAGATAAAAATAAAAGAATCAACATGATCTTCCCGGAATCCCGGAAACGGGTGGGAATGAAGTGAGTGTATCATAAATACATTTATTATGCAACCACAAAATAAAGATACAGCAGATACTGTTTCCAGGGATAAGGGCAAAAGAGTATAACAATCACAAAAAAGTATAATGCGAAAAAGAAAAAACTATAAGGAACAAAAAATCCTCTTATATCTGTGAAACGGATAAAATCCTACAATTATCTTACAAAGAAACAGTTCAAAACGATAAGGGAGGATTATTCATGCAGAGTCAGAAAATTTATGTGGAACCTGAAAAAAAACTGCCTGTCAGCTATGATGTGGATGTGCTGGTATGTGGCGGTGGACCTTCAGGGATCGCAGCGGCAGTCAGCGCTGCCAAAAATGGCGCAGAGGTTCTGTTGATCGAAAGGTTTAACTGCCTTGGCGGACAGGGAACCGTAGGACTTGTCACATCCTTTATGTCCATGTCAGCCTATACCGGAGGCAGACAGGTGATCAAGGGAGTGTTTGAGGAATTTACAAATCTTCTGGAGGAGATGGGAGGCTGTATCAAGCCACCACACCTGGCAGAAGAAAGACCATACTTTTCGGTCAACCGCCATGAGCCGGATACGGCGATCTGCCCGTTTGATCCGGAAATGTATAAGATCGCAGCTGACAGACTGGTAGAAAAATATGGCATAAAGGTATTATTCCATACCTACATCACGGCAGCTATCATGGAAGGAAAGACGATCCGAGGTGTCATCATTGAAAACAAATCCGGCAGACAGGCAGTATATGCAAAACGTGTGATCGACTGTACCGGAGATGGAGATGTCATTGCCTACACAGGAGCGCCATTTGAAACAGGCGTAGGAGAAAAGGATGGAGAAGAAGTAAAGAGTCCGGTATCTACCATGTTCTGTATGGATGGTCTTGCGCCGGATACAGTAACCTGGAAGGTAGATAAGTCCCTTGCCTATGGAGCAGTCAATCTGTTCCCGCTGATGAAGGAAGATGAATTCCGGGCAGAAATGACCAGAGTGACAGGTATCAATCCCTGCTCTGCAGAGGATATCACAAAGGGTGAAATTGCATGCAGAAAGCAGATACTGGAGGTTCTTGACTGGCTTCATCATAATTATAAAGGAACAGAGCATGCAAGACTGACCAAGGTTGCCAATATGATGGGTATGATGGTATCCAGAAGAATCGTGGCAGAGTATAAAGTGACCAGAGATGATATCCTGAATTATACTATATTTGATGATGCGATTTCCATGAATGCCTATGGTGTGGATATCCATAATCCGAATGGAGGAGGCTGTGAATTGTACTGGCTGATTCCCGGACACGCTTACAGCATTCCTTACAGGGCATTACTTCCACTGGAAGTAGAAAATATTATTGCAGCGGGACGCTGCATTGCCCATGATGGAATTGCTGTTATGGCCACCTGCTATGGAACTGGGGAAGCTGCAGGAGCAGCGGCGGCACTGAGCATCAAAGAGGACGTTCCTTTCAGAAAGCTTTCTGTGAAAAAGCTGCAGGATCAGCTGAAGAAGCAGGGCGTATATCTTGGGGATCAGGAACCGGAGAAGCCGGAACCCAGATATATTCATATTTCAACAATATAGAAAAGAGGAAAAAGACTATGAAGAAAAAGATAATTGCACTTATTTTGGCGGCTGTAACAGCAATCTCCCTGATGGGATGCGGAAATACAAACACAAATACACAGGAGGCAGCAGAGACACAGGATCAAACAGCTGCAGAGGGATCAGCAGAAGCAGATACCGGTGCAGAAGAAACGGCAAATGGAGAAAATACCTATCGGTATACCTTTGTTTCACCTCTTGTCAGTCATGAGTATTGGATAGATGTAGAGGAAGGAATTCAGGCAGGTGCCAAGGAGCAGGGCGTGGATGTGGCAGTGCTTGGAGATACCAAGGTTGATGTGGATGCCATGGTGAAATATATTGATACAGCAATCGCATCCAAGGTGGATGGTATCATTACAATGGCACTTTCCCCGGCAGCGATCGGACCGGCCATTGACCGTGCAGTAGATGCGGGAATTCCCGTTGTACTGGTAGATACTGATGCACCAGAAAGCAAGCGGGCAGCTTATGTTGGAACCTCTAACTATGATGCGGGCTATGAGGCTGGTAAGGCAATGATCGAAGCAACCGGTGGTAAGGCAAAGATTGGAATCATCAGAGGCACCATTGGACAGGAAACAGACAACGACCGAATCAAGGGCTTTGAGGATGCAATTAAGGATGAGCCGGATATGGAGATCCTGACAACAGAAGCCTGCAATTCTGATATGCTGACAGGAACCCAGAAGGCGCAGGATATGTTGAAGGCTTATCCGGAGATGACAGCAATCTTCGGCAGTGAAGGAACCGGCGCAGTGGCAGCAGGAAAGGTACTGGAGGAGCAGGGGCTTTCTGGAACAATTACCGTGATTGGATGGGATGATACAGATGAATGCCTTGACTTTATCCGTACAGGTGTAGTAAAGGGAACCATTGTGCAGAAGCCTGATTTTATGGGAAGAAAGGCAGTAGAACTCCTGACCAGGATCAACAATGGAGAAGAACTGACAGAGACAGTTATTGATTCCGGTGTTACTTTTGTGACGGCTGAAAATGTAGATACTTACAAAGATGCCCAGTAATCAGATAAGGTGGTGTGCTTATGAAAAAGAAGATAAGCATGAACGGTCTGATCAAGATCGTTCCGCTGGCAATATTATGTATCGTAACTGGTATGATCAACCCGGTGTTTTTTGCCGGATCCAATCTGATCGATCTGGCAAGATCCGTTTCTTTTCTGCTGATCGTCAGTGTTGGAGTTACTTATGTACTGCTGGGGGCCAGCCTGGATATGTCGATTGGCTCTGTTATGGGGCTTGGGGGCGCAATCTGCGGATTGTGCCTCGTAAACAGCCTTCCTGTCTGGTTCTCCATTCTTATGGGACTTCTGGCATCAGCTGTGGTTGGCATAGTAAATGCGGTATTGATCGTCAATTGCAGGATCCCGGCACTGATTGCCACCTTGGGAACCATGTATGTGGCAAGGGGAATCGTGAATGTACTGACGAAGGGAGAACCGTATTATCCGCTGCCGGATGAATTCAAGGTACTTGGACAGGGAACTCTGGCAGGAATCCCATATTCTGTTTTTATTGCAGTTGCTATTGTACTGATCGCTCATTTCGTGATCAAAAAGACATCATATGGAAGAAGTCTCATGGCAGTTGGTGGAAACAGAGAGGCTTCCAGGGTATCCGGTATTAATGTAAAAAGAGTTCTCTTTTCTGCACATGTACTGGTTTCCCTGCTGGCTGGCTTTGTGGGGATCATCATGGCAGCAAGATTAAGCTCTGCGCAGCCTAATGCAGGAGATGGCTGGGAGATGACAGCTGTTGCCGCTGTTATTATCGGTGGAACAAGTATGTATGGTGGTTATGGATCAGTGCTTGGCACGATTCTTGGCTGCGCACTGATGGAAACTATTTCAAATGCCATGGTACTGCTCCATGTTTCTGTATACTGGCAGAAGATCACCATTGGGATCATTATGGTAGCAGCAGTCGGCATAGATACATTCCGGCTAAAGAAAATTGCATCGAAATAGCGGAAGGAGGGTGAGGGTATGGCTAAAATGGTATTGGAAATGCAGCATATTACCAAGACCTTTCCGGGTGTGAAAGCGCTGGATGATGTTTCTCTGCAGGCATATGAAGGGGAGATCCTTTCTATTGTAGGAGAGAACGGTGCCGGGAAAAGCACACTGATGAAAATCCTAAGTGGTTCCTATTCCTGCGACAGCTATGCAGGTAACATTCTGGTAGAAGGAAAAACGATGCAGTTTCACAACACCAGACAGTCTGAGGAAGCAGGGATTGCCATGATTTATCAAGAGCTGAATATGCATCTTGACCTGAGTGTGGCGGAGAATATTTTCCTTGGAGGCTGGAAGCAGTTTGGAAACGTGATCAAGTGGAATAAGCTATATCAGGCGGCAACAGAGTATCTGGGTCAGCTTCAGCTTGATGTGGAGCCGACAGAAATTTTAAGAAATCTGAATGCCAGCAAACAGCAGCTTGTTTCGATCGCAAGAGCACTTTCCCATAAGCCAAGGATCCTGATCCTGGACGAGCCGACGGCATCCCTGACGGAAACAGAATCAGCAACACTTTTTCAGATCATGCTGAATTTAAAGAAGCAGGGATATACCTGTGTGCTTATTTCCCATAAGCTGGACGAGGTATTCGCTTATTCAGACAGGATCGTTGTCATGCGGGATGGAAAAGTGATCAACAATCATAACAGAGAGGAATTTGACCAGAGCAGGATCATTGCAGAAATGGTGGGAAGAAAAATGGACAATCTGTATCCAAAATGCAAAGTTCCTGTGGGAGAAGTTGTCATGGAGGCCAGAGATTTCTCGGTTCCACATCCGCAGAATGCCAAAAAGAAAATTGTGGAAGACGTCAGTTTCACTGTCAGGAAGGGAGAAATTCTTGGAATCGGCGGTCTGGTAGGAGCCGGCAGAAGTGAGCTGGTGAATGCAGTTTTTGGTATTATCGGGAAACAATCAGGAGCAGTAATGATCGATGGCAGAGAGGTACAGATCAGAAAACCGGAGGATGCGATCCGGGAAGGACTTGCACTTGTAACAGAAGACCGTAAGCTGGACGGATTTGTAGGTGGAATGTCCATAGAAGAGAACATCACACTGGCTTCGTTGAAAGCAATCTGCAGATATGGTATCATTAATCACAAAAAAGAGCAGCTGTCTGCCAGAAAATATTTTGATGAACTGAAGATCAAGGCAGCTGATATGACAGTCCATATGGAAACACTGTCCGGTGGAAATCAGCAGAAGGCAGTTCTCAGCAAATGGCTTATGACCAAACCGAGAGTCCTGATCATGGATGAACCTACCAGGGGAATCGATGTGGGAACTAAGTATGAAATTTATAAGATCATGGTGGAACTGGCAAGACAGGGTATTGCAATTATCATGATATCTTCTGAGCTGCCGGAATTGATTTCAATGTCAGACAGGATCATTGTTCTTTCGGGAGGCAAGGTATCAGGAGAATTGCAGCAGGAAGATGCAAGTCAGGAAAAGGTAATGGAGCTTGCGACCAGAATGGTTGTATAGGATGAATTATGAAAAAACTTTCTCTTAAAGGAAAATTTTCATTCTGTATGTTTGTAGTTATGGCAATCTTTTTTGCAACAGAGGTGATATTGCTTGGTATGCAGTATTATACCAAAGACAGGCTGGGTGACCTGATTGATAAGAGTAACCGGGTCTATGAACTGAAAACAACGTTCAGTGAGGTATTGTCGGCATATAAATATTATTCTGTTTCGCAGAAGGAGGATGACAGAGAAGCAGCAAAAGAGGCACTTGAGAGACTACGGTCCGACAGTGCCTCTTTAAGGCATGTTATTTTTGAAGACAGCTATATCAGAGAAATAGATGATCTCTGCCATATGGCAGACAGCCTGTATGAACAGATCGAACCGGAGATTGCAGCCACTGTGCACGGGACAAGAGAGGAAAGGCTGCAGGCATATGATGAGGCAGCTTATACTGTGGTGCAGCTGATTGAGAAATATTATGATTATGTATATCCGGCTATGGAACAGTATTCCAATGAAGCCCAGAATGAGCTGAACAGGGAAATGAAGGTGATTTCGGGGATCTGCATTTTGGCAGTTATTGTATTTTCTCTTGGAATCCTCGGAATGGTTCTCTGGTTTTCCAGAGATGTGATCAGTCCCATATCGGCACTGTCTTATAAGGCGGCAACCTACCGCTCAGAAAGAGAAGGTTATCAGAAGCAAAATAGGGATGAGGTGGGGCAGTTGACAGAGCTGTTTGAGGAGATGCTTTCCCGTATTGAGGATCAGATGGGACAGATGGAACTGAATATGAAGCTTCAGCTGGAGCTGGAGCAGCAGAGGCTGGAGAAGGTGAAAATGGAAAAGTTGCTGCAGGAAAGCGAGATCAAGGCACTTCAGGCGAGGATCAACCCTCACTTTATGTTTAATACACTGAATAGTATTGCACAGATGGCATATCTGGAGGAAGCACCTTCCACAGAGCAGATGATCGAAGCGGTATCGGATTACTTCCGGTATAATCTGAAGGATATCCATCATGTGGCTACGGTAGCAGATGAAGTAAAAAACTGCAGGGATTATATCTATATCCAGCAGATCCGTTTTGGCAAAAGAATCCGGTTTGACCTGCAGTATGATGAAACAGCGGCAGAAGGAAGGATTCCCGCTCTTACACTTCAGCCTGTTATAGAGAATGCTATCGTCCATGGACTGGCGATCCGGGGCGGGGAAATACTCATACGGATCCACAGAAAAGATGGGAAGATAGATATAACCATCCGGGATAACGGAAGCGGCATGGAAGAAGAAAAGCGGAGACTGATCCAAAGTTATATAGAGGGGACAGACCAGACGGGGATCCATTCTGACAGTATCGGTCTGAAAAATGTGATCGACAGAATGAAGGCATTTTTTAAAGACGGGTTTGCGATGGAAATTATATCCACACCGGAAGAGGGAACGGAGATCAGAATAAGGATCCCGTATGAGGAGAGCTTATGTATCGGGTATTGATTGCTGATGATGAAGAACTGGAGCTTAAGGCAATGCACTTTTTTCTGGAAAGGAATTATCCGGAAGCAGTACTCCTGCCGGATGCACAGGATGGCACCCAGGTAGTAGAAACAGTGACAAAGGAAAATCCTGATTTACTGATCCTGGATATAGAGATGCCGGGTCTGAACGGATTGCAGGCACTTACCATTCTCAGGGAACGGGGATATGAGGGACATGTGATCGTCAAAACAGCGTATGGTAAGTTTACCTATGCAAAGGATGCGCTGCACCTTCATGCGGATGCTTATCTGTTAAAGCCTGTCAGGAAAAGTGAATTAAAGGAACAGATGGATGAGGTCCTTTCAAAGAGAGAAAGCAGGATGCAGGCAGAGGGAAAAGGGGAGAATTTACCAGTGGTTTTATTCTTTCTCTATGCTTTGCCAAAGAAGGCAGCCAGTGCCTTTCTGATGCAGGAAAAATAAAAAGATTATCACAGGAAGCAGCAGGAAAGCTATCTCTTTTCTGTGATTTTACCATTTGTCCAGCAGAAGGAAATGTGCTGCCTATACTGATCTATACCTCATCAGCCATGGATGAAGAGGGATACCGGAAGCTGTCTGGGGATGTGGAAGAGATGATGAGCCAGATCTGTCGGACAGTATTTGGCATGGCTCCGGAAATGAAGGCAGGATTCCTGATCGCAGATATTGAGGAAAGACTTCCAAGGCAGCTCCAGCTGCAGGGACAGGGAGCTGACAAAGCAGGGGAACAGGGCAATGCAGGGGAACAGGGCAATGCAGCGAGTGGCAGCCTGCATCTGCAGAGAGCAGTTCAATATATAGGAGAGCATTATATAGAAAATATATCCCTGGAGGATATCGCAGAACATACAAAACTCAGTACCAGCTATCTGAGCCATCTTTTCAGGCAGGAGCTGCATAAGAATTTCGTGGATTATCTGACGGAGGTGCGAATGGAGCAGGCCAGGCGGCTGATCGATCAGGGAATCGACAATGTCAATGTGCTGGCAGAAAAGGTGGGATATCAGTACGCATCTTATTTCTGCAGGCAGTTTAAGAAATATACTGGTATGACAGTAGGAGAATATAAGAGAAGAAAATAACAGATGCGTTTTCAGAAAAAGATGTTTCTGCCCGGAAAACCGGATTGCAACAGAAGTTAGTCTATGCTAACATGAAACAGGAAGGAGTGTGGAAACATGACAGCATTGTTGCAGCGGTTTGAAGATATTACGAAAAAGGATATTCTGACAGCAGGAGGCAAAGGAGCCAACCTCGGAGAAATGGTACACGCAGGGATACCGGTACCGGAGGGAGCAGTGCTTACCACAGAGGCCTACAGGCTGTATGTGAAGGAAAATAAAATTGATCTGAAGGCACCGGCAGAGGAAATCCGGAAAGCATTTCTGACAGGCAGCATGCCGAAAGAGCTTCATGTGACACTTCTGGAATATTATATCGGGATCGGAGAGGGAGAACGGATTGCCGTCAGATCCTCTGCCACAGCAGAAGACCTAGAGGATGCCAGCTTTGCAGGACAGCAGGAAACGTATCTGAATGTCAGAGGAGAAGAGGAACTGACAGAGGCTGTAAAACGCTGTTATGCTTCTCTATGGGGGGACAGGGCTGTCAGCTACCGGAGAGAAAAAGGATATGAGGATGAGAACGTCGCACTGGCTGTCGTTATCCAGAAAATGGTGGAAAGTGAGACTGCAGGTGTAGTATTTACCATAAATCCGGCCAGCGGAAAGAAAGAAGAAATGCTGATCAATGCTTCCTACGGACTTGGAGAATCGGTGGTATCTGGCGTCGTAAGTCCGGATGAGCTGGTCTGCGACAGACTGGGAAATGTGATAAAGTGTCAGATCGGAGCCAAGGAAACGCAGGTTGTTTACGGAGAAAAACAGACGGTTACCGTGCCTGTTGCAGAGGGAAAAAGAAGCAGACTTTCTCTTTCTGATGAACAGATCAGGAAGCTGACAGAAACTGCAGCAGAGATTGAAAGACATTATCACAAACCCATGGATATTGAATGGGCGTTTGTGGATCAGAAATTATATATTTTGCAGGCAAGAGCCATTATGGCAGGAGCAGAAGAAAGAAAAGAAGTGGATGAAAGTAAAATGCCGCCTCTTCAGCCGGTCAACCAGAAGATGAAGGCTACCCTGATGTTTCTCATGGAAAAGATGCCGGTGCCTTACCTCCCGCTGGATTATGACTTCTGTATGCCTATAAGCAGACAGAAAGCAGAGATCTTCGCAGAAGGCGGTATGCTGGTGGACAATGACTGCCGTCTGGATGACAATGGTTTTCTGTGCCTGCCGACTGTGAAGTTTAAGGTGAATAAAAATCTTATTCATTTTCCCGGATTAATGAAAGAGATGAAGGATCATCAGGCAAATGTAGAGAGGCTGGAGAAATGCCTTTCCGGGGCAGAACCTGTGATCCGTAAGGCAGCAGGATCTGAGGAAGCTGCAAAAGAACTCCAGCAGACGGCTGCAGAGCTGGATCAAATGAGGAATCTGATCACAGAAACAGCTTATGTCAGATTTAAGTATGCGGTATTTCCGGGATTTATGATGAACAAAAGTCTTGGGAAACTGCTGAAAAAGGTGGACCCGGCGCTGTCTCCCTACAATCTGCTGACGGGGCTTTCCTATAAGACGGCTGAGATGAACAGGCAGATGAAGGAGCTGGCAGAAAAGCTTCTTACCATAGACGGAGCAGCAGAGAAGATCCTTGCCGGCTGCAGCTATGAAGAACTGACGGCAGAAAATAATGAGGTCAGGGAGGAACTGGAAAATTTTCTGCAGGAGAACGGATATAAGTCAGATTTCCCGGATTACTGTTTTACCGCCAAAACATGGCTGGAAGATAAAGAGCGGTTTTTCCAGGTGCTGCGTCCCCTGCTTAAGAATCCGGCAGGAGAGGGAATGTCACAGGAAGAGGGGCTTACTTATTATCAGGAGCTTTTTACGAAAATGACAGCAGGGCTCAGTGACAGGAAAAAGGCAGAGGTCAGACAGCTCTGTGAATATTACCGGACTTATCATGTACAGCGTGAGAGAACCCAGTATCTGTGGGAAGGATGCTTTTATGCCTGCAGAAAGCGTTTGAAAAGGATCGCAGGTATCCTTTCTGTGCCGGAGGAGGATCTGCTTTATCTGCGGTATGAGGAACTGCAGAATGTGATCAGAAATGGAGCTGTTCCAGACAGGGAAAGAGAGATCATTTCCCGCAGGAAAGAATACAGACCGCTGGTAGAAGCCTACTGGTAGAAACAGATGTGGGAGGCCTGCAAAGGGGACGGAGAATCCTTAAAGGGTGTCAGCGGCAGTGCCGGAACCGTAGAAGGAAAGGTCTGCGTGATCACAAGCCCTGCGGAGTTTTACAAGCTGAAAAAGGGCGATATTCTGGTATGTCACTATATCGATCCGGAGTGGACACCGCTGTTTGCCATAGCCGGAGGCGTCATTGCTGATACCGGTGGGGTATTATCCCATGCGGCGATCGTGGTATCATTTGATACGTGCTTCCAGAGATTGTGTTGTCTTGGTGCTGCATAATCACCCATCGTTGTCGGCTTTTTCCTTGTCAGATATCCAGTTTTTGCTTAGATATGAGACAGTTAAACTTATGGTTGTCGTTACGAATTTAGGAAATGTATCATATTTGGTAAAAAATAGTAAATATGATTTTGAAAAAGCAGTTGTTTTGCTTAATGAAGCAATAGACTTAAATAACAAGGCAAAAAATATAAAAGATTTGCAGGAAGCAGCAGATTATTTTCTGAAAAGCTGTTATAATGTAGGTATAAACTATGAGAAGCGATAGGAGGTGCATAG
>OGOK01002043.1_pt1 | contig 12529 bp, 10 predicted proteins | sample 1552661 | NCBI WGS metagenome assembly OGOK01 (sample SAMEA2580172, study PRJEB22360) | human gut metagenome | biome: human gut; feature: human-associated habitat; material: faeces | place: Denmark | collected 2008/2010
GCTGTTATGCGCTTCGACCGTCAACACGTTGTCGCCTTCGGCTATGTCCTCGCTCAGATCCGCATAGAAGCCGGAATAGCCATAATCATGGGAGGCGATCAGCCTACCGTTCAATCGTATGCGGGCATTACGGTAGACACCTTCGAACTCGAGCAGGGTGAGATCACCGGAAGATCTGCGAATGTCGGCGGAAGAGAAATGCTTGGTGTACAGGTAGTCGCGAGCGCTGTACCAGCCGCTGTTCACTCCGGATGGGCTGTCGGCGCTTTTCGGATCCCACTGCATGGCGTCGTGGGGAATGGTCACCGGCACTTCCTCGGCCTCGGATGCGGCCGGACGGCACATCCAGCCGGTATTGAATGGGATTCTGTTCATGATGGTGCTTTCAAAGACGTTCACGAAGGAAGGTCGTCATTCGGGCGCAAGAACGATCGTGGCGCCCCTTCGCCCGAACGACGTCTGACAAATGACGGAGGGCCGGCAGCCTACTTACGCTTACGCATAAACGACGACACCATGAGCATCAGCACGGTGACTGCGGTCAGCACGGTCACCGTCATGACCGGACCGAACAGGCTCTGGTCGCCGAACATGTTCAGATTCATGAAATGGCCGACGAACGTATACATGCATTCCATGACGAACGCACACCATGCGATCATGCCTATCGCCGGCGTTACGGCAATCAGCCAGTCATTGTCAAGAGGTATGGTCGCGGCCTGCGCAAGCACGACCAACACAAGCGGTGCGATGACCCACACGTTGTATGAGCCAGCGGCAACGGCATACATGGCGTAGGCAACCAGTGAGACGATGGCCATCACACCGGCGGCGAGTCCTAGGTAAAAGCCGATAGTTCTGTTGGAGAACATGGATGGAGTTCTGCTATTCATAATGATTCCTCACTTTCCCGTCGCGGTTTCGGATTCGACCTTGACCGTTTCCCGCGCATTCTTGCCTCGACGTCCGGAACGCCACATCATGTAGGCGCAGCCAAGCGTCATCAACGCAAACGCCGCATCCACACCGAAGATCGCGTAACGCCACCAAGGGGTGACTTTGACCACTTTGGCGTTGGCATCCAACCCGTTGATCAGGCTGGTACGAGTCAGCGCATAGTGGAAGTTCTTCATTGAGGTGCGCAGATAGCCGAGCATATCGCCGTCGTCATTGTCTTCGATCTGATTCTTGATGCCTGCGGCCGCGGTATTGCCCGGATCGATGCAGTAGGTGGTCACGCCTGCTGCCAATGATGACGGGAAATGCGACTTGTAGGAGCCGCCGGCCACGCCGTCGGTTTCGATCATGCCCTTAAAGCCCCATTCGTTGCGGATCACCTGAGTGGTCAGCGCGGTGCTGGCTGAGGACCAGACCACACCGAGTCTGTTGAACGACATCATCAAAGCGGTGGCGTTCTCGTTGCTGACGATGCCTTCCACGCCCTTGAGCGCACCCTCGCGGAATGCCTGCTCGTTGAAGAACATGTTCAGACCTTCGCGATACAGCTCCTGATCATTGCCTGCAACATGCTTGACACCCTGTGCGAAGCCTTTCTTCTGAGCAGCTGAAAGTTCCACGAGGTTGTCAAGGTAGACCATGATGCTGTCTTCGGACCAGTATTCGCCATTGCGCCCGCCGAACGGAGTGCGGTGCAGATTGCCGCCACCACCCCATCCGACCGGGGTCTTGGCATACAGGGCTTCCTCACCGACCAGTTCGCCACGACGTTGCATGCGTCCATAATCCCAAGTGCTGGCGAGCACATTGGTCGCCGGATACAGGGTGACGTCACGGGCGTCACCGTACTCTTTGGCGTAGGTATTGCCGCCGACGCTGGCGGTACCGTCACCAGCCGCATACGCCGGTCGGTTCACGGAAGCCGCTTCGGCCGTGCCGAACAAATCGGAAAGCTGGGTGGTCATCTCATCGATGGTCATTTCGTCAAGATATTTGTTCCAGGTCTCGTCATCGTTGTAATCGACGTCTTTCATCATCACGAACGTCAGACCATTGTCGGCTCCCTGCGTGTAGTCGCTGACGGACTTGGAATCCTTGGACTGCCGATACAGATCACCCTTAAGCAGTTCGATCATCTTGCCGGTAGCGGTCATCTTGACCGGTTCGGTCGGGAAGGTGCCTTTCCAATCGGAACGGGTCAGATAGGTGACGGCACCATCCTTCCAATAGTTCGCGTCGGCATCCTCGAACCGGTTGGTGACCCGTTCGCCCGCATCGGATTTGGCATAGGTCTTGGTGTCGACGTCGTCATACGACCACCGGTAGGTTTTGGCCGCATCCCCCTCCACCGGCTTGCCATCGAAGTCGGTCATACCAGTGGCGTTTTCGGCCGCAAGTACATTATTCAAAGCATCATGCGCATTGTCGCCAATGGTGAAATAGTAGTCACCGGCGCTCAGAATATAGCCCTTGGCCTTGGTGTAGTCATAGCTGGCCAACAGGTAGCGGTCCACCGTAACGTCCACGGTTTCGGAAGCACCCGGCTGCAATGTCTTGGTACGGCCTTAGCCGGCAAGCTGGATGGCGGATTTCTCGACCAGATTCTTCCGCTCATATTCACCATACGGGGTCTGCGCATACAGTTCCACTACAGAGGCACCCGCAATATCACCGGTGTTCTTCACCGTTACCTTGGCGGTGAATTCATCCTTGTCACGGTCGTAGCTCACACCGTCGAGCGTCTGTTCAAAAGTGGTGTAGCTCAGACCGTACCCAAACGGATAACTGACTTCGTCCGCATAGTTCCATGCCGAGGCACCATGCGAAGCTCCGACCGAGCTGGCCGCTCCGCTGCCCGGATTCGTCACGGCGTCCGCGTAGCGGGTCTCATAGTATTTATAGCCGACATAGATGTTCTCGGGCTGTACGGTCACATTATCGATATTGACCGGCTTATCGCTGACTGCGGCGTTCACTTCATCGACGTTCGTCCATTGGTTTGAGTTCTGGCTGGAAGTGTGCGCGGCCGGCGACGACATGGAATCGACGGCATACGTGTCGGTCAAACGGCCCGAAGGGTTGGCCTTGCCCACCAACAGATTGGCCACTCCTTCGAAACCACGCTGCCCTGGATTGCCGATCCACATGCAGGCATCCACACCGTAGTCATCAAGCCAGCCGACCTCCATCGGAAAGGCGGAATTGAGCAGCACGATGGTCTTGGAGAACTTGCCGGAATCCTTGATCATCCGCAGCAGGTCCTTCTCGTCCTGATGCAGACTCAGAGCACTGATGCCCTCCGGATCCTTCATCATCATCTCCTTGTCTTCACCGCCTTCACGGGCAAGCATGACGATGGCGACATCGTGGTAATCGTCCTGCCAGCTGGCCTTGAGCTGATCGGTATAGAACGATGCCGGCTCCTCGCCAAGCACCGGGGCGTCATTCAACGCGCCATTCGAACGTGGATCGCCGGAAACCTGCAGGTTGTTGCTGGCCACACGCTTGGTATCGCTCTTCGAATAGGCGTCAAACAGAGTGTTGTTCACCGAGAAACCGGCATGTTCCAGTGCGGATTTCAGATCAATCACATATTTGCCGATGTCGGCGGCGCTGTTGGCGCCACCCGGGCTGTAGACCGGCTGCACCACGGCGTGGCCGAACAACGCGACATGTTTGTCTGAGGCAAGCGGCAGCGTGCCGTCGTTGTTGCGCAACAGCACCGAACCCTCCTCCTGCTCAAGCACGGACTCGCCGTACGCGTCGGCGATGAGCTTCTGTAGATTTTCGGCATTCAAGTCGCCATATTCGCTGGCGTAGTACGTAGTGTTTCCGCCGCCTTCACCGGCGACGATTCTCGTGCTGGACGTTCCCAGCGCGGAGTTGATCGTTCCCGCATACATGTACGAGCATTGCGTCCCACAGATGCCAAGCACCAGCAATGTGCCTGTCACCGATGTGAGCCCTCGCCACAGCAGACCGGAATTCCCTTTCATCTCGACTCCTTCGTTGTCACATGTTGATACCGACATCAATGTCAATTCCATGGTGCGCGGCACGGCCACCCCCTACCTTCCCGGATGGCGTAACTGGTCATTCCCAGGGGCATAACTGGTTCTTTCGCCATTCGACCCGAGCATGTGACGTTTCCTATAATGGAATCCGTCGCAATGAGGAGGCATGAACACCGTGAGGATCGCAATCATCGACGATGACGCCGACGAACGCAAGACCCTGCAGGCATCGTTCGAACGGCTTGCGCAGGAGAGCGGATCCGCAATCGTCATCATTGAATTTGCCGGCACCGATGATTTTCTTGACGGCTACGACCGCTCCTTCGACCTGATCTGCATGGATATCGACATGCCCGGCACCGACGGCATGTCCGCCGCACAACGCCTACGTCAGATGGACGCCGATGTTCCACTGGTATTCGTCACCAACATGGCGCAGATGGCGATTCATGGCTATGCCGTACATGCGTTGGATTTCATACTCAAACCCATCAACTACTACTCCTTCTCCATCAAAATGCGCGGTATTCTGGCACTGATCGGCAATCGTCGTAGGAAATCGCTCGTTTTCCCGACGACGGACGGTTTTCTACGCATTTCATCCGACAATCTCTACTATGTGGAAGTGCGTGGGCACCATCTGTCCTTCCACACCACACAAGGCGTCATCCGGCAACGTGACTCCCTACGCAACTGGGAAGCCAAACTGGAGGGATTGCCGTTCGAACGCTGCAATAACAGCTATCTGGTCAATCTCAAGCAGGTTACGGCCGTGGCCAAGGACTCCGTGCAGGTCGGATGCGACTGGCTGCCAATCAGCCGAACCAAAAAGAAACCGTTTATGAACGCACTCACCGAATACATGGGAGGCACCAGCGTATGATCGACCACGCCTGGCTGCAGGTTTCCTACATGGCACAGATCATCGTGGCCTGCCTACTGTTCATGATTCCGGTCGCAAAACGACGTCGTTTCCCCGCACGATTCGCTTCATGCACCATTGTTCTGCTAATGATCGCCTATATGTTCGGCGCCGCCGTCACGGTACCCGACAACCTGCTGTTGGCCATACTGTATTGGCCTGCATTCGCGGTCATATGCCTTCCCGCAGTGGCGTTGTGTCTGCAGGCGGGATTGTCGGAAGTACTCTACTGCACCATCTGTGCGAACGCCACGCAGCATGCGGCCAACGAATGCTATCTGGCGCTCAGCATCGCACTCGGACGCACAACGCCGATCTGCCCACGCTCCTCAACGGACTGTTGACCACGGTGATCTATATCGCCATCTACGGCGCGTTCTTCATCATGTTTGCACGCAAACTCGCAGTGCATGGACATTATCGGGTGAATCGCAATGACCTGTTCCCCATGGCCTGCATTCTGCTGTTCGTGTGGGTATTGGGCGTGTTGTGCCATGATGATGTCTCGCTCCATGGCGTGGTCTACCACATCAGTGACGCATTATGCTGCTTTTACATCATGTGGGCTCAGCGCAGCAATCATGACAAGGCCGAACTGCAGCGCGAACTCGACGGCGTACGATACACGCTGCGGCAGCAACAGAAGCAGTATACGGTCAGCCAGGAGACGATCGACATCATCAATCGTAAGTGCCACGACCTGAAACATCAGATTCGCACGCTGCAGACCATGCAGGAAAGCCCGGAGCGTGACGCATACTTCGCCGAAGCCGAACGGGCGATCATGATCTATGACACCCGCATCGACACAGGCAACAAGGCCCTCAATACCGTACTGATGGAAAAAGGCCTGTACTGTCAATCTCACGATATTCAACTCACCTGCATGCCGAGCGGCGATTCACTGGACTTCATGCAGGTCGCGGATATCTATGCACTGTTCGGCAACGCGCTCGACAATGCCATCAACGCCACTATGGAACTGAATGACCCATCCAAGAGGGTAATCAACGTACGCTTCTCATCACAAGGCAACCTGATGCTGATTCAGATTCAGAACTATCATCAGCGTCGGCTGCGTTTTCGTAATGGCCTGCCCATTACGACGCATCAGGATGCCACCCGACACGGATTCGGCATGAAAAGCATGCTGCACACGGTCGAACAGTACGGCGGCACCATGCAGGTGGATGATACCGACAGTGTGTTCACGTTGCGGATCCTGCTGCCGAAGAATCCGGAATCCTCTACCGGCTGAACCAAGGCATCCTTGCGTAATCCTGCAAAACGGACGAAAATGGGTGACATGAGCAATCTTCTTCACAATGCCACTGTTGACACTCTGCTGGAACGTCGTTCCATCCGCAAATTCAAGTCGAAGCCGCTGGGGGATGATGTAATCGAAACCCTTGAAACCGTTGCACAGCATGCGGCGAGCAGCCAGTTCCTCAATGACTGGTCCGCAATCCGCGTGACCGATCCCGCAGCCAAGAAGCGTCTCGCCGAAATCGGCGGACAGCCGTATATCGCCACCGCGCCACTGCTGTATGTGTTCGTACTTGACGAACACCGCAATGCCGCAATCGCTTCCACAAAGGGCGTAGATACCACTTCCGACACGTTTACGCTGAATGGCAGTTACCGCTACTCACAGGCCCAGAACGATGCCGTACTGGCCCTGCATGCGATGGAAACGGCCGCATACTCACTCGGCCTTGGCTGCGTGATTCTCGGCTCGCTGCTGAATGACGTTCCGGCGCTGATCGATCTGCTGAATCTTCCGGAATACACGTACCCTGTGCTGGGACTTGCGATCGGTAAGCCCGATCAGGATCCTGCACTTAAGCCGCGTATGCCGCGTTCCATGCAGTTCTTTGAGAATGAGTATCCGTCGAACAATGAGACGTTGCTTGCCGGTTTGCAAGATTTCGACGAGGAAGTGCATCGATATTACGATTTACGCAATACCGAGCGCCCGGTTGATACGTTCAGCGATCAGATCGCATCAAATGCGGTCGATCCCGGTGTGACCAGCAAGACCGTGGCTCCAAACGCCAAGCGCCAAGGCTTCCGCCTCGAACGCTGACGGAACTACTACTTGCGGCGTGGTTTGTAACCTTTTTTGCGGGAATGCGGTTTAAAGCTTCCGGAGCATACGTTTTATGTGGACAATCTGTTTGCCTACTGCCCGCTGCCGTATGTCAGAAATATTTTTTATATGGATATTGATCTGTACCAGTATTATCTTGGCAGGGATGACCAGTCTGTCAACGAGCAGATGTTAAAAAAGCGGATCGACCAGCAGATGAAAGTGACCAGAATGGTGATCGCGGGGGCAGATCTTACAAAAATAAAAGAGAAGGAACCAAAACTGGCATCGTATATGTACCGCAATATCTCGATCATGATGGCGATCTCATCGATTCACCTGCTTTTGATCGGAAATGAGGAAGCACTGGAAAAGCGAAAGAATCTGTGGGGAGAGATCAAAACATCCAATCCGAAACTGTACTATAAATTGAAATACGCGAGTCTGAGCGGATGGACGGATCTGCCCGGAGCAGTTGGAAGGCGGCTGACCATTGGCGGTTACCGTCTTGCGAATGCAGTTTACAGATTTCAGTAAAATGCAAAAAATAGAAAAAACAGGGAGGAACCAAAGAATATGGCACACATATATATTGCATTAGTGGACACACCAGGGTTTTTTGCATCTCTGATCAGACATTATCTGGGACAGAAATACGTTCATGTGGTACTGTCACTTGATGAACAGTTGTCGGAAGCTTACAGTTTTGGAAGAAGAAATCCGTATATCCCGTTGATTGCAGGATTTGAGCGCGAGTGGAGCAGACAGATCGCGGGGGCGTTTCCGACGGCTGAGTACCGGATCTGTGAACTGGACTGCACCGGTGAACAGAAAGAAGCGATCCGTGAACGCCTGCATAAGGATTACAAAAACAGATTCCATATGCACTATGCGGCTGCTGGACTGTTGGCCCTGCTCTGCCACCGGAAATTTTACCTGAAAAACCAGTATACATGTTCATCTTATCTGGCAGAAGTGTTAGGGGAACAGGGGATTTTCATATCGGAGAAACATTTTTCACTGGTCACCCCGAAGGATGTCTGTGAATACAAAAACTGCCGCGTGGTGTTTGAGGGACGTCTTTCAGATCTGATCGTGCGGGAAGAACAGGCGGTTGCTTATGAAACGTAAGAGTACAGACCGAAAATATGGAAAAGAATTTTTTTTGTTTCTTGTGATCATGATGCTTACATTTGGTGTAGTCCTGCGTGGACAAAATTTTTCACAACTGAAATCTACACTAATCAGAATGAAGCCGGTATATGTCGGGGCGGCATTGTTCCTTTCAGTATTTTTTGTTGCTGCGGAAGGCTGTATGATCTGTTTTCTGCTTCGAAGTGTCGGGATCATAGTACATGTGCGTCAGTGTGTTGGATATTCATTTGCCGGGTTCTTTTTTTCCGGGATCACGCCGTCTGCATCGGGAGGACAGCCCATGCAGCTTTATTATATGAAAAGGGACGGTATTCCTCTGCCGGAGGGAACCGCGGTGCTGATGGCTGTTGCGACAGCTTATAAATTTGTGCTGGCGGTCGTCGGAATGATGATCCTGTTATTCTGGCAGAAACTACTGAAAGAGCATTTTGGCGGATATTTTTTCTGGTATATCGTGGGACTTTCCTTAAATGTTCTGCTCGTAATTCTTCTTTTATTTGTCACGTTAAAACCGGTTCTGATCCGTCATCTGGCCGAAAAAATAATTGTCATGGCACAAAAATGCGGCATGAAAATACCAAAAGAGAAATGGTTGGAAAAACTGGACGGATTTCTGGATGGGTACCGTGGAACGGTTCTCTTTTTCCGGGAACACAAAGAAAAAATACTGATTTTAATTGTGATGACATTTGTTCAGAGAAGCAGTGCTTTTCTGCTGACTTTTCTGGTGTATCTGGGATTTGGACTGTCTGGAACAGCGATGTACCAGATCCTGCTGCTTCAGGCAGCCATCTATGTTGCGGTGGATATGCTTCCGGTACCGGGAGCACAGGGAATCACGGAGGCGATGTATGGAAAGGTATTTCTACCGGTATTTTCAGGACAGTATCTGGTTCCTGCAATGTGCGTGACAAGGGGAGTGGGGTTTTACCTGATGCTGGTTATTGGAGCATTGTGGGTTTTAAAAATTCATTATAAAAAAATCGGTTCAGGGCGAAAAAAGGCGTGTACTAATGCTTGACAGCACAAAAAGATATGGTTAAAATAAATAGAAATAAGTGAAAAGAACAGGGGAGAGGGAAGTTCGCATGAAAGAGTATATGAAACCAGTGTTATTTACCAGTGATGAACTTGCAGAAGGGGTATATTTAGCAAGTGGCGACGGAAGCGGTTGTTATACGACAACAGCATATATCCATCAGACACCGCAGACCGGAAGAGGTGATTACCGTATTCAGGTGAATGCCGTGCATAATGCGGATCATACTAAAGAAGCACAGCAGTTAAATATCTCATTTAATCAGCCGGTTACTTATGTTTCCGGTGGCAGGGGGTGCACTTCAGGAGACGGAACAAGTTCTCTTTGTGTTTCTTTGGGATATCATCAGAATCCGAACGATAATATCGGTTTTGGTGATCTGGTTGTAAAATCGGATCCGGGACTTGCAATCTCAAGTGTGAGTGTTACGGACTAAGGGGCAGGCGCAATAAGAAAAGATAACAAATGAACTGAGAAATAAACCAGAAATGAACAGATATGAGAGACCAATGATCATCGCATATCAAGATACGGCAGAAGGTGTGTATCTTGCAAGCGGTGGAGCGGCTGATAATTCAGATACGGCAAATAATATAAAGTGTGATAGCCAGTATATGAATGGTAACTGGCAGGCACCGGATTATTCAGGCTGGAATGGAGGCACCAGAGGATACAGACAGCAGTTCGGATGTCTGGGATGTCCGGCATATACAGCTACAGCCTGCGGGCTCAAGACGCATTATGTGGATTCGGGATATGCTGGAAGTTACGATACCGATAATGGAAACCGCAAGCCATCCTGGGAAAAGAAAGGATATGGACCGGATGATACAGTAACTGACTGGGCGATGTAGGATCATATGGAGTTCAGATGGGGTTATCATATGGTATGTGAGGAAGAGATTGCCTGACATATACATGTGGTAACCTCTTTTTTCGTGGTTCATATTTGTTATAATAACTGGAAATCGGCTAGAATGGGGAAATATTATGTTAGACAGTCTGAAATTTTATCATAAAAGGATCAAAGAGGGTGTATTAAAAGATATGTGGCGGGAGACCGTCTGGATCTATGAGTATGCGAGAAAGTACTGGAAACAGATGATTTTTTACACGCTGCTTGGTCTGTCTGGAACAGTTGTTTCACTGATTTCAAGTCTGATTTCAAGGGATATGGTCGATATTATCACCGGAAAGCAGGCGGGGCTTTTGGTGCGTACGTTCTGTCTGTATATCGGGTTTTCCATAGGGAATATGCTGATCTCACAGGTGACCAGTTATTTTTCCAATAAGATCAGTATCAGTGTGGACAATGATATCAAGGCAGATATTTTTGATAAAATGTTAGTGACGGATCTTGAGGCAATCCAGAAATATCACACGGGAGATCTCCTGACACGCTGGAATTCGGATGCCTCAAACATTTCAAATGGTATTTTAAGCTGGATTCCGAATCTGATCATATATACTGTGCGGTTTATCAGTACGTTTGCGCTTGTCTTTTACAATGATCCGATGTTTGCACTTCTTGCGATGCTTGGCATGCCGGTCAGTATGCTGATGTCGAGGCGGATTTTAAGGCGAATGAAAGGAAATAATGAGAAAAGCGCAGCTATGAATGCAAAGATGTCCGGATTTAACCAGGAGGCATTTTCGAATATCCAGACGATCAAGGCTTTTGATCTGGTGCGGCTCTACGGGGAACGTCTGCGAGGACTGCAAAAAGAATATCTTGGTATGAAGCTGGAGTTTCAGAAAATGTCCATGGCAACCTCGATCCTGTTATCGATCGTCGGGCTTGCGGTGTCATACAGCTGTTATGGATTTGGTATTTACCGTGTCTGGAGTGGTGCGATCTCCTACGGTACGATGACGATGTTTTTATCATTGTCCGGCTCACTGACAGGAACGCTGAATCAGCTTGTGTCACTGGTACCGACGGCGATTTCGCTGACCACATCTGCTGGAAGGCTGATGGATATCCTTGGCATGCCAAAAGAGGACTATTCGGATGCAGAGCATGCGGAGAAATTTTATGAAGAGAACCGGGAGAACGGCATCAGTCTTTGCATTTCTAAGATGTCTTATACTTATCACAATGGAACAAAGGTGTTTATGCGGGCGGACTTTGAGGCACATCCACATGAGATTGTTGCGTTAGTCGGACCTTCCGGTGAAGGAAAAACAACGCTTTTGCGCATTATGCTCGCCCTGCTGCATATACAAAGCGGGGATGAAGATCTGGTGGGAGCAAAAACAGGGGAAGTGCTTACAATCACACCGGCAGCACGCCGTCTGTTCTCTTATGTGCCACAGGGAAATACAATGTTTTCCGGCACGATTGCGGAAAATATGCGGAATGTCAGACCGGATGCTACGGATGAGGAGATCAAAGAAGTACTGATAGTATCCTGTGCCTGGGAGTTTGTACAGAAACTGCCGGATGGGATATATAGTAAAGTCGGAGAGCGGGGGGTCGGATTCTCAGAAGGACAGGCACAGAGGCTTTCAATCGCAAGGGCATTGCTTCGCCGTGCGCCGATCCTGCTTTTGGATGAGGCGACAAGTGCACTTGATGTTGCAACCGAGCGCAGGGTTTTGAAAAATATCATGCAGACAAATGAACCGCGCACCTGTATCGTGACCACACACCGCCCAACGGTATTGTCGGTGTGCAGGAGGGTGTATGGAATCCGGGAACAGAGGTGTGTTGTGCTGACCGCAGAGGAAGTACAGAAAATGATGGATGAGTTTTGAAAGAAAGCGTCTTATATGGACTGATCAATGGCAGCTTTCATGACGGCTGCAGCTTCGGGATTTTTTGTACAATTCAGCCGGAAAATTTTTGTCAGCGGGGCAAGTGTTTCTGCAAATGCCAGATTTTTTAACAGCAGGTCTTTCGTCCAGGTTGGGGAGATCATGCGCTGCATCAGAAAAAGTGCCTGTTCATCCGGTGGGAGAGAGTTCACCCGGTTGAAAGGAGCCTGTTTTAAAAACACGATACCGCCAAGTGGATAGGTGGTGGTGGTGTATGTTTCGGACGTCCCGCACCAGGGCAGACCGTATAGATAAGGCAGGCCGTTCTTGATGCCAAGTACATTTAAGTCTCCGTTTAAAACCGGAGTATGATACCGGTTCGCCCAGAGGTTCGCGTGTGTGGATTTGCCGGTGCCGGAGCTGCCGGAAAAGAGCCAGGCTTTTCCCTGATAAAAAATAGAAACGGAGTGCAGGACAAAAAGAGCCTGCTTTTGTGCCGCAATCAGGAAGGCAAAACGCAGTGCATGAAAAATACTTTCTGCATGATCTTTATTATCGGCATCAACACAGTAGAGGACGGCGGCAGAGCCGTCTTT
>OGOK01002044.1_pt1 | contig 12522 bp, 10 predicted proteins | sample 1552661 | NCBI WGS metagenome assembly OGOK01 (sample SAMEA2580172, study PRJEB22360) | human gut metagenome | biome: human gut; feature: human-associated habitat; material: faeces | place: Denmark | collected 2008/2010
CGACCAGCGGATCGACCGTATCGCGGTTCCAAAGGTGGCAGTCGAAGAACGGCGCCTCGAAATGCTCCATGTAATAGCGTCCGGAAGCCTCCTCGCCGAAGTCGAAGTCCCCGAGCCTGCGGCCGTCGCCGCGCCATGCCCCGTGGGCCCACGGCCCGACGACCAGATGGAGCGGAGTCCGGGCGCTCTGGCGCAGGACGGCTTTGTAAAGGTTCCAGGCCCCGTAGCAATCCTCGGCGTCGAACGTGCCGCCCACGACCAGCATCGCGGGACGGATGTTGTAGCAGGGCCGGCGCGTGTCGCGCGCGCGCCACCACTCGTCGTAGTCGGGATGTTCGGCCATCTCCTCCCAGAACGCATTGGGTGCCAGCAGTTTCGTCAGGTCAGCCCGCGTGGGGCGCTCCGTGAGGAAGAACGTGCGTTCGTCGGGCGAGATCGTCAGCCCGCGCCGCGGCATCTTGTCGGTCGGCTCGTGTCCAGCGGGCGTGTTCATCGAATTGAGGAACCGCACGGCGTCGCTCAGCATCAGCACGCCGTTGTGGTGCACGTCGTCGCCCATGTACCAGTCCGTAACGGGGGCCTGCGGCGAAACGGCCTTCACGGCCGGATGCCCGCTCAAACCGCCCATCAGGGCGTAGAATCCCGGGTAGGAGCATCCCGCGAAACCCACACGGCCGTTGTTGCCGGGAATGTTCTTCACCAGCCAGTCCACCGTATCGTAGCTGTCCGTCGTCTCGTCCACGCTGCCGAAGCCCGCGGGACGCACGTGCATGAACTCGCCCTCGCTCATGTAGCGGCCCCGGACGTCCTGCCGGACGATGATGTAGCCGCGGTCGACGTAGCTGCGCATGTAGCCTTTTTCGAAACTGCCGGGAAACTGTCCCTCGCCGTAAGGTCCCGTACCGTAAGGCGTCCGGAAAATGATTATCGGGGCCTTGCCGGGGGCCTTGGGCGTGAAGACCGAGGTGTGCAGGCGCACGCTGTCGCGCATGGCGATACGGTATTCGGTCTTGTCGTAAAGCGTGCTGACAGGCTGGGCGCACGCGGCGGCCGCTACCAGCAATCCCGCCCAGAGCAGGAACAGAAATCGGCGTAGTTTCATCATTTCGGGAGATTTTTACGTTTCGTAAAGATACGGTTTTTCGGCCAATCCGCAAAACTTTCGCTCCGCAAGCCGGCAAATCCGCCGCATCTTCCGGCAGTACGGCCCGCGAAGTTTGGATTCGGACGAAAATAAACGTACTTTTGCAGCGTATATACCGGAAAAACCATGTTGAAAGCAGGACGCATACAAACCCTCACCGTAAGCCGCGTATCGGAATACGGCCTATACCTCGCCGACGAGGAGCAGAACGAAGTGCTGCTCCCCAACCGCTACACTTCGCTGACGGACAAGGTCGGCGACCGGAAAGAGGTCTTCCTCTACCACGACTCGGAGGACCGCCTCGTGGCGACGACCGAAACGCCGCTGCTGCGCGAAGGCGAAGCGGGCTATCTGCGCGTGGTGGACAAGACGGCCCACGGGGCTTTCCTCGACTGGGGACTGCACGGCAAGGACCTGTTCCTCCCCAACCGCAACCAGCAGGGCGGCATCCTGGCCGGACACAGCTACATCGTCTACCTCTACGAAGACAACATCACGGGCCGCTGCGTGGCCACGACCAAACTCAAGAGTTTCATAAACAACGACCTGATCACGGTGAAACCCCGCGAGGAGGTCTCGCTGCTGGTGGCTTCGGAGAGTGAAATCGGCTTCCGCGTGATCGTCAACAACCGCCACTGGGGCATGATCTACCGCAACCAGATCTTCCGTCCCGTGGCCGTCGGCGACCGGCTGAAAGGTTACGTTAGGCGTATCACCGAGGACAACCGCATCGACGTGAGCCTCCAGCAGACGGGATTCGCACAGGTGAAGGACTCGGCGGAGGTGCTGCTTGTGTTCCCCCCTACGATGGTTTTGGCGGAGGTGCAGCCTGCAAGCGCAGAGAGCGAGAGCAGACCGGCGAGTGCCAATGCGCAGAGTTTTCTGAGTTTCATTTGGTTTTACCCCTTTGTACTCTATAAAAATAGAGAAAATTTTGGCGGATTTTGTTGCCGCCATGCACTCAATATAGCACATGGGTTTACAAAAATCAAGAAGCATACGGCGAATTAAAATTTGGAGAGGAAAGGAAAAAAGCGGGACAAGGATTCCGGACGACAAGACGGTAAAATTCATATTTCTTGGAACAGGCATGACCGAAATCATGCCTGTTCCGTTTTTATCGGCTCATCTTTTTTGACCATCGACCGTTTTGTAAGCTTATTATGCCGTTCGGGCATAAAGGCTGTGTTAAGCAAGGGGACTTTGGGGCGATTGAAACAGCAAAAGACTGGCTTTTACAACGCGGTTGACAAAATGGATCATTTCCTCTTTGCTGTACTTGTCATAGCCCTCCACAACGACATGCATCAAACCGTTTGACAGATGGGTATACATCATCTCCAGCTCTGTCTCACTGGCATTGGGCAGCTCCTTCCGCCAATAGGCAATACTGTCCTTCTTGGCCAGGGCAATCATCCGCATGAGAACTGTTGAGCTTGTATTCCCCAGAATCAGAACCCGGCAGGCTGCCTGATTCCGATCGACCATATCGTAGATGGCTTCGATCAGAGCCGTCACATCAAACGAATTGACATAGCGAAGGGATTTTTCGAATGCATCGATGAGTTCATTCTCAATGCTCTCCATCAGGGCAAAGCAATCGCTGTAATGGGCATAGAAGGTGGCACGGTTAAGCTGCGCCAGGGCACAGACCTCCTTCACCGTAATTCTGTTTACAGGCTTTTCCTTCAGCAGCTTCAGAAAAGACTGCTTGAGCACCATTTGCGTATAGCGTTTCCTTGCATCCAGCTTCTCCATATAGAGCCCCTCCAAAAAAAGTTTACAAAGATTATCAACACTTCAACAGGCAGTGTTGCTTTTCTTTCAGTCGCATGGCAAGTGCTGATTGTTTCTGTCTTTCCTCTCAAGTATACTGTACTTGTGAAAGATAATCAACACTTGTATGCTTATTTGAGAGGAGGCTTTTTGCATGTTTGATCAATATCTTGTTACAGGCGCTACCGGCTTCCTCGGCAGGGCTGTTGCGGAGGAGCTGGTACGCCGCAAGGCGCAGGTGCATGCGCTTGTGCTGCATGACGACCCCTGTATCAATTTGCTCCCGAAGAAGGTCCACACCGTCATCGGTGATGTGTGCGATAAAGGCTCACTGTCAGACTTCTTCGCGGATGCCGACGGCCGTACCTGTGTGATTCACTGTGCTGGTATCGTCTCCGTCGCGTCCAGACCCGGTTCGAGGCTCTATCAGGTCAATGTAGGGGGGATATGGAGAGTTCTCCGGCAATGTATGGAGCATGATGTGGGCAAAATGGTCTATGTCAGCTCCGTCCATGCCATACCGGAAAAGCCAAAGGGCTGCATCATTTCGGAGGATTGCGAATTCTCTCCGGGGCTTGTGGACGGAGATTACGCCAAGAGCAAGGCAACTGCAACAGAGTTGGTCTTCGCTGCAGCGGAACGCGGATTGAATGCCAGCATTGTTTTCCCCTCCGGCATCATCGGGCCGGGCGACATGCAGGGAGGGAGCTTCACCTCAATGGCGAAATCTTTTCTTCGCGGAAAGCTGCCCTTTGCCGTTCGCGGCGGATATGACTTTGTGGATGTGCGGGATGTGGCAAATGGCCTTCTCGCCTGTTCCGAAAGCGGAGAGCCCGGTAAAGGCTACATTTTGTCCGGCCACTATGTCACCATCCGCAAGATGCTTCAGCTCGTGGGAAAGACTGCAAAGCTGAAGTATCGACCCATCTGCCTGCCTCTGGGTCTTGCAAAGCTGGCCGCCCCGTACTACGAACGCCGGAGTCTGAAGGATCGAAAGCCGTTGTTTTACACCCCATATTCCGTTTCCGTTCTTGCCTCAAACGGTCGCTTCAGCCATGCTGCTGCGTCGGAACGCTTTGCATATCAGCCGCGCCCGATTGAGGAGACCTTGGGGGATATGACAGCCTGGCTTCTGAATCAGAAGTGAAGGGGCAATGTGTGCTCCGCTGTCAGCCAGATGCATTCATTCAGGTGACAGAGGTGTCCGCTGTCGTATCTCGTGCAGTCTTTGCAGCGTACATCGTCGGCACTGTAGCGAAAGCTGCTGCGGATGCGTCCGCTGCCGCGAGGCTGATGACGGGGCGGCGTCATCATCTGCACCTCCGCGGCGAACAGGGGTGTGAACTTCATAAAGTATCGCGTCAAGCAAATCCAACTCCTTCTTTGAAAATAAAAAGGGCCGGAGTCTTATTGCTAAAACTCCGGCCCATGCCATACTGCTATTACATTGTCTGCTCCTGCGAGGCTCGTTCCAATGCTTCCTCCTGCTGACGGACGCGCTCGTCCAGATCCGGTACGCACACCCTAATCTGCTGCTGGATTCCGCGGATCATTTCTTCCTGCGTATCCGTAAGCTCAAAGAAGTCCTCATCCACGGAATCGGCGCAGCAGCGGAATATCTCGGTCAGCTGCTCCGGGCTGAAAAGCTGTTCCTTTTGGATAAGCCCGGAGCGTGTGGCGAAGTCCTGCTTGGCGGCATCGTAGTTCTCCATGAAGTAGTGCCCTTGTACCACACCTGTCCGGTCGTAATCCCAATCCCATGTGACGAATTGAACGCCGTATTTGCTCGGAGAACCTGCCAGCACCGTGCCGCCGAAGTCAGCGAGGATGCGGTAGTCGCCATCCAGCCCGCTGGCTTTGAGCTGCGGAGCGGCTTCCATAGCGGTCATATACTCCAGCGTTTTCGCGGCGATGTCCTCGACGCGATATAGGGCATCCTCTGCCTGGGGCGTGTCCGCGTCCTCTCGCCGATAGAATACGCTGCCCTTGCCGGTGATGCGGCAGAGGGGTGCGCCGTTCCAAAGGACAGGCAACTGCTCTCCCTCCACCGGCAGGGTTCCAAAGCCTGCACGGTGCAGGGGCGTATGGACTTCTTCGAGGTAGCGAAGCTGACGGCTTGTGTTTTGGGTGTCCATGTGAGCGATCCTCCTGTTGTAAAAAAATAAGGCCGGAGCGATCATGCTCCGACCTACAAATGCAGGCGCTGCGACCAGCGCCCTTTTTGAAATGAAAAAGGGCGCCGCTTTCTTAGTCCGTCAGGACCAACAAAACGACGCCCAAATCTTTATGATTCTTTTTTGAGAAAAATACCGCTGCCAGCCGGAAAAATCGCCGCTGAAAAAGGGCGCTGGCTGAACGCATCTGCATGAAACAGGAAAACGCCCGGTTCGAATCGGGGCAGACGCCCTGAAACAGCGATTTGCATCTATGGTTTGAGAGAAGAAATCCGGGCTTGAAAAAGCCCGGAAACGGTTGGCTTAACAGTGATAAGGAACTAATTTACTTATCAACTGTTAGCTGACGGTTTCCGGGGTGCATACGGACAAATCCCGTCTGATTTCTAACAGAAAGTCAGACGGGATTTTCGCTTTATATTACGAATTATGGAGGACATACCATGAAAACCTTAATATCTTGTGCCTACAATATGGATAATTGCTGTGTGGAAGTGAAATTCAGCGACGGCAGTATGATTGCGATTGACACTATCGTCGTTGAGAACGAGATTGCTGACAATATGTATCAGCGGTCAGAGCTGGATTATTTGATCTACAACGCTCCTTTGGAGTATGCAGACCTTATCTTGAACGGCGATCCCGAAACCTATTTGAAAACTGTAACAGAATACAAGCCTTGGGATAGCTGACAACACGCTGCCCGCAGGAGAAAATCCTGCGGGCGTTTTTCTGTTTATATTATTTCCCTCCGTTGGATCTCAATTTAGGAAAGAAGATGACAATCTTGAAGCTCTTTCCCCACTGGGAAGCTGCTTCCAGATGAAGATTTAGATCGTCGGCCATCTTCTTAACCAGGTAAAGTCCCATACCGGTAGCCTTCTTTCTGCTGTCAGTAGAATCCCCGGTAAAGCCCTTTTGAAAAATGTACGGCAGATTATATTTTTTTACGCCAATGCCGTTATCTTCAACAGAAAGGATATCTGCAGTCTCCGAATGTATCACGGAAATTGTAAGCATGGGACTATCGCTGCTATATTTGATAGCATTGCTAACGATTTGTCCCAACATAAACTGAAGTCCTCTACGGTCTGTATAGACTGTTTCAGATTGCAGTTTGTTGAGAATGACAAAATGCTTCTCTTCAAGAAGTGGGGCATAGTCCTCCAGAACTTCACCCAAGCAGTCATTCAAATTGACATCCTCAAATCGGTAATCCTTTGTACTGCTCTTCAACCGGGCATAGTACAGCATCTGCGTGACATCCTCCTGAAGCTGACTGCGGACATAATCCAGCTTTGCTTGCAGGGAAGGAGAGATTTCATCGTTCCGGTTATCCAAGAGCATGGTCAGCAACGATAGGGGCGTTTTCGCTTCATGTGCCCAGCCCTCCACGTATTCTTCATAGTCCCGTAGGGCATCCGCCATATTGTTACTCTCGTTTTTGTATTCCCGTAAAACCGAAGCCAAAAATCGGACAGATTCTCCTTCTTTCTGACTAATGGCACTGAGCAGCCGTTCTTCATTGCAGATGGTAGGATCACTGAGGAAATCTCGGAACAGTTCCATGTGGGTGTTCTCCCTCTTGTTTAGTACAAACAGAATCGCTGAAAACAAAAGGATGCTCGTCAGAACTACTAACCCGATCAAGGTTTGAAATACCTGAATGTCAGAAATCCAAAGAATGACAGCGCAAAAGCAATCCACGCCCAGCAGCAACAGAAGCCAGGGGTAGTACCGTTCTATCATGTGCCAAAGCTGCTTCATAGAGACACCTCCGCTTCCAAACGGTAGCCCATTCCTCGAACTGCAACGATTCGCTGCTTCATTTCAAGGGCGGACATCGTTTTTTTCAGCCGGGTTAGGTTAACCTGCAAGGCATTTTCATCTATGTATTCCGTGGTTCCCCATAGTGCCATGCAAAGCTGCTCCGTCGTGACCAGAGCATCGCCGCCGGACAAAAGAGCAACCAACAGTTTTCCCTGATTTTTTGGAAGCACGACAGAGGTATTATGAATATAAAGCGTGTAGGTCTGCTGGTCTAACAGGAAATCTGGTCCCTCTATGAGATTGGTACGGCCTTCATACCTTTTGAGAATATTGGATACCCTGGCAAGAAGTCGATCTTTTCTGCACGGCTTCGTCAAATATTCATCGGCACCCAACTGGAACGCTTGCAGTTCATCCTTTACCTGATCTCTGGAAGTCAGCACCAGGACGGGGATAGCAGTTTTATTCTTTAGCTCCTGGCAGATTTGAAAGCCACTGATCTCCGGCAAATTCAGGTCTAAGATCACAAGGTCAGGACGGAGGGCTGCCAAGAGCCGAGCGGCATCTTCAAACTCGGTGATTGCCTCCGCAAGATACCCGTCCTTTTGGAGCATATTGCAGAGTTCTTCCCGCATATAGACTTCATCTTCCACAACAGCAATTCTTTTCATGACAGCACCTCCTTCCAAATTATTCTTCTCTCTGCGGCTGCATCAGTGTCAGCAAATACCGATCACTGGAGCGCTTGACCACTCTCATATAAATATATTCTATCACGCAAAGCAGCAAAATCATAGCAGCAGATACAAACATCATTTCAGCCACTGTCCCACGGGTTCGGGACGAGAGTATCCCTGTAAATAACGCCCTGACTCCAAACAGACTGCTGACAGCCGCAACCAATACAGGAAGTCCCATAAACCAGGTAATTTGCTTTCCAGCAGACTGGCAAAGGGTTTCGTAAGTAGCTCCCAGGCGGATCAGGGTCTGGTATCTGCGCCCGGTTTTCTGCTGACTCATCAGGAACTGAACACCCACGATGGTGTTGGCAACTACCAGGAAAACAATCGCAAGATAGAGGGTAATATAACTGGATGCTATGGTGTAGAAAAGCTGACGACCTATATTCTGAAGATAGCTTTCATATTCAATGCCAGTTTCGTCCAGCTTCTCGTTCAAATCCAAATATGCAGTCATAAGGCTATTTCCATCCAGAGCCTGCTCACTGAGCACCGCATTGACATAGGTATCATACATTCCCTGGCTATAATATAGGAATGCTTCATCCGGAAGAATCAATGCAAAGGACAAGGTTATAGAACGGTCCGTGACCAAATTCACAGACTGAACCTCTCCTGTAAGATGAATCGGACTACCATCCAGTTCCACCTTGGGCTGTCCGGCCAATACTTGGTTCAGCATTGTGGTACGACTTACCGTAGTAAACTCTGTATCAATATAGACAGCGGCCTCCTTTTCGCCTAATTGGAGAGCCGGTTTGCCGGACAATTCCAACAAACGATTATAGTCCGATAAACAAATCAAATATGGGTATGTGGCATAACCAAGATTGTTCAGAAGGACATCCCGGTCTTCCGACTGGGGCAGGCTCCGAAGAGAGTCCATAACAGCGTCCATGCTGTAGGCATTATCATAATCTTCTGTGGTGCGAATACGCCCAACCCTCATTTCAAAAAGCTCTGAAAATTGATTTTCCAAACCGTTTTCTTTCAGGGCTGCCTTTATATTCGGAAGAACCTGCGATGAATCTTCTGCAGTATGATCTTCAAAAGTATAGTCGATTACATGGCCAGAAGACAGGCTATTCGTTCCTGCAATTCCTACGCCCGCACCAAAACAACACAGCGCCGCCAGAATCAGCAGGGAGCTGATGGCAATGGAGTTTGACTGATGAATGACATTCTCCTGAATCTGCCGGAAGGTAAATACATGAAGCTGCTTATTTCCTTTTCCTTTCTTAACAATCAAAGCAATCAGCGCACGCATCCCATAGAAAAGCAGCATCGTACCAACTATGCCCAACAGCAAAGTCAGTCCCATCATACTTACCTTTGTCCATGCAATTCCCTGAATCGCCATGTAGTAAGCCACTGCCAACATCACACTTCCGCATATAGCAGCCAGTCCATAGATAACAGATGGCATTTGCTTTTTGGGGCGGTTCGTTGGCTGGGATAGCAAAGTACCGATCTCCTGGCGGCTGATTCGTCCACTCAAAATCAGAAGTGCCGTCAGCTTAATTGCCAGAAATCCTGCCAGCGTCCATTCAATCGCAGACCAGGATAAAGAAAACTGATGACCGATGATCCCCATGCCTACCAGCTTGGCGGTGACAAGACTGACAATTTCTGAAAGCACCACAGCCACAGGTAAGCCTATGAGCATGGCAAGAATACTGGTCAGGAAATCTTCCGCCAGAAGCATACCAAACAGTTTACTTCTACGCATCCCCAACATTAGATAAACACCAAACTCATGCCGTCTGCGCTCGAACTGATACTTGCAGGCAAAATAGATCAAAAAGAACAGAATACCGAGGGTCATCCCATAAAACGCAGGAATCAGAAGCAGGAGTTTGTCAACTGCGTCACTCTCCATTTTCTGCAAAAAGAGCATCACATCTTGAGTGGAGATGGAAAGAATCATGTAAAAGGCAACAATAGAAATCACCAGGGAGCTGAAAAACAGACCGTTTTCCTTTCGGCTGCGGCGGCTGTTCCGAAGAATGAGATTAGAGAACATTTGCGCTGCCCCCTCCCAGTTGCGCCATCACCTTCAGGATGCGCCCGTAGAACTCCTGCTGGCTTTCGTCTCCACGCCGAAGCTCATGAAAGATCACGCCGTCCTGGATGAACAGAATGCGCTTGCAAAAGCTGGCGGCATTGGAATCATGGGTTACCATCAGGATCGTAGCTTGTTCGTCACGATTCAGGCCGGACAGCTTCTCCATAAGACTTCTTGCGTTCTTAGAATCCAGCGCACCCGTCGGGTAATCGGCAAGGATCCTTTGGGGATGTAAGATCAGAGCCCTTGCTGCCGCAACACGCTGACGCTGGCCGCCGGACATCTTGGACGGAAACTTATCCAGAACATCAGTGATTTCCAGATAGTCAGCCAACTGCTTCAGCCGCTGGCTGCTTTCTGCTTCGGATACCCCATGCAAGGAAGTCGGGAGCAGGATGTTTTCCCTGCCAGTCAGGTTGTCCAGCAATTCAAAGTTCTGGAATAGATAACCAACTTTTTTGCCACGGTACTCTGCAAGAGCCTTTCCCTTGAGGGATTGCAGAGTATCGCCTTCCACCTGAATGCTTCCACCGGTGGGCTGAATCACAGTTGCAATACAGTTGAGAAGCGTGGATTTGCCGGAACCACTGCTTCCCATAATACCGAGAAACTCTCCCGGCATGACCTGAAAAGTGATTCCGTTCAGGGCTCTCGTCTGGTTTGGCAAAGTCCCATAGACTTTGGTAAGATTTTCAATATTCAAAATTGGTTTCATGTGAATGCCTCCTATCCATTTCTGGGTAAATGATAGCACAGAAGCACAATAAATAACACTTACAGTCGCTGTAAGGATTCTGTTCCTGTTTTCAGAACAAGAATGACGCATCAAGCGGAATAAGTATATGTTTTGTATAAACGTCGGGTGACAATGAAAAAATATGCTGGACTACCGGATTGGCTAACTTGCATTTCTTTGTCAATTCTGGTAACCGCTTCAAACATGGAAGTTTCTGTTCTTACTTTTATTATACTCAATCAATAAAATCAACACGGTTCAGCAAATTTTAATTATTTCCAATATGACAAAATTGCTTCCTGTTATATTTATCTATTTCTTTATTTCTCTATTATTCCGATCCGGTCTTCCAAAGGTATAAATAAGGTGTAAATTATTCGTCAATCATCAAAAAATCCTTTAAAGCCTAGGCTTTCACAGCATCCATTAAACACTGCCGTGACAATTAAAAGCAAATCATAATACAACAACGTTCTGTTCGATACTAGAAATATATCATCAGCATACAGTTTGAGCGGAAAAAGTCTCATGGTCATGAGCGAAAATGAAAGCAAAATTTATTAGATGGTACAACATACTATGCCTTTAAAATTCCAGTTACATATTCATATTGGAACCTAATCATCTGTTATTTTTATTATAATACTTGCAAAAAAGAAGCGCTCATACAAGCACTTCTCCTTACCATATTAGGACTTCAATCAAAAGTTAATGGGCCACAAAGTGGGCCATTTTTCAAAAAATTACATGAATTTATATAGAGTTTTATCCAAGTCGGAAATCCGCTAAATGCTCTAGCTATCAGCATTTAAAGGCATTTAACAACTTATATGGACATTTATGAAATCGGCCTCGTAATAACGATTCCTAATTTCATTTTTGTCTATATCTCCTTTTAAGTGTATTGATTTTACATTTTAAAATCTCTTCCTGTTATAATCGCGCTCCTTTTCATAAAAAAGCCCCGATACGCATGAATTATATCACATCAGGATTCTTTTGTACACCTCTTGTATATGTATTTCCAACTCATTCAACCATAAAACAGGGCTATCGCCCTGTAAATTTATCTGCAGATGCGACAGCCCTTCAAAACCTCAATCATCCCAAAAAACAGTTTTTAAGTTACAGGCAGAAATGTTTCTTTCTGACATATTCAAAGGTCAGGGGCTTGTTGGATAGTTTGACTTAGTTATCTTTTTACAACTTCAATCTTAAATTTTGCTGCCTTTTTACCACATTCAACAGTAATTACTGCCTTACCTTTTTTCCTGGCAGTAATCACACCTTTAGAGTTCACTGATGCAATCTTTTCATTCGAAGAACTATAGGTAAATTGGGGTTTACTGGTAACCGGTACAGCAGCAGCTGACAAGGTCAGCTTTTCTCCAACTTTCATACGAACTGTCTTTTGGATCTTTTTGTCTGTCACCTTGTTGAATATTTTAAATGAGCTTATTCTCACAGCACCTTTCTGTACTTTTACAGTGAATCTGGCAGTTAAACCACTCCGTAATTTAATTTTAATGACTGCCTCTCCTACCTTATTTCCTGTGATCTTGCCCTTGTCAGTAACAGAAACAATCTTCTTATTACTGCTTGTCCAGGAAACTACCTTGTCACCTGCTGCCAGCCCTGATACTTTAACCTGGAATGACTGATTCAATTTTAACGGAAGTACCTGATCAACAGGTACATTCAATTTTATAGTTGGTTTCAGCTTCTTGATCTTTTTTGTTTCTTTCGCATCACCACACACTGTACACTGTCGTTCCTTTAGTCCTTCTTTCACAGCAGTTGCAGATCGTATCACCTTCCAGTCTCCCATTACATGTCCTTTTGCCGGAATCTTCTCTGTCTTTCCTGTCTTGAAACAATCTAAACATACTTCCTGTCTGCTTCCGTCTTCTGCACATGTTGGTTCTATATCGGTCTTCCACTGGTAATTGTGAACAGCAGGAAGAAAATCTTCATTTTCTTGCCCGCAGTTTTCACATTTTTTATAGATGATCCCAGGAATGCAAGCCATCTTAGGAACCTCCTTGATAACACTCCAGTGATGTCTGCACCTGGATTCTCCTATATGAATAAGAAAACTATATTGCTCTGCCTCATAA
>OGOK01002067.1_pt1 | contig 12383 bp, 9 predicted proteins | sample 1552661 | NCBI WGS metagenome assembly OGOK01 (sample SAMEA2580172, study PRJEB22360) | human gut metagenome | biome: human gut; feature: human-associated habitat; material: faeces | place: Denmark | collected 2008/2010
ACTCTATAAACTCAGTAACTCTATAAACTCAGTAACTCTATAAACTCAGTAACTCAGCAACTCTATAACAAATGAGCTTATCGTCAACATGTATAAAGCGACCGGTATTTGCAACGGTGATGAACATCATTATGATGTTGGTCGGTTGTATCGGTCTGGTATTTTTGGGGGTACGTGACTATCCCAGTGTCGATCCGCCTATTATTTCGGTATCGACCAGTTTTCCAGGTGCTAATGCCGATGTAATCGAGACGCAGATTACCGAGCCTTTGGAGTCGGCTATCAACGGAATCCCGGGGATTCGTTCGTTGACCAGCCAGAGTAGGGACGGACGGAGTAATATAACGGTAGAGTTCGAGTTGGAGGTCGACCTGGAGACGGCTGCTAACGATGTCCGGGATAAAGTTTCCGGAGCGATGCGCCGTTTGCCGAAAGATGTGGATCCTCCGACCGTAAGTAAGGCGGATGCCGATGCTCAGCCGATCTTTGCGGTTTCGTTGCGGAGTGACCAGCGGTCATTGATCGACCTGAGTATGTATGCCGATCAGTACTATAAGGAACGCTTGCAGACGATCTCAGGAGTGAGTAGTGTCTCCATCTGGGGAGAAAAAAGATATTCCGTACGGATGCGGATGGATCCGTCTTTGCTGGCTGCTTATGGAATCACTCCTATGGACGTGAGGAATGCTGTGACTCAGGAAAATGTGGAATTGCCTTCCGGACGGATCGAGGGAGAAAATACCGAACTGACTATCCGTACCTTGGGACGACTGATGACGATCGAGGATTTTAATAATCTGGTCATCAAAGAGGAGGGCGATAAAGTCATTCGTTTCCGGGATATCGGTATTGCAGAAGTAGACGCCGAAGATACCCGTTCGATTATGAAGCGGAATGGGGTGCCGATGGTGGCTTGTGCCATCATTCCTCAGCCGGGAGCCAATTATATCGATATTGTCGACCGGGCGTATGAAGTGATGGCCGATTTGCAAAAAGACTTGCCTGATGACGTCGAAGCCGGAATTGCTTTCGATAATACGGTCTTTATCCGCAATTCGATCAATGAAGTGAAAGACACGATTGTGGAGGCTTTTATTCTGGTCGTGTTGATTATCTTCCTGTTCTTACGCAATTGGCGGACGACATTGATTCCCGTATTGGCTATCCCCATCTCTTTGGTCGGTACTTTTTTTGTGATGTATCTGGCTGGATTTACCATAAATATTCTGACCTTGCTGGCGATTGTGCTGGCGATCGGTCTGGTAGTCGACGATGCGATTGTGGTGATGGAGAATATCTATACGAAGATCGAACAGGGAATGTCTCCGCTCGAAGCCGGTTTCAAGGGGTCGAATGAGATCTTCTTTGCAGTTATCGCTACCACTATAGCCTTGGTGGCTGTGTTTTTCCCGATTGTCTTTTTGCAGGGGACGACCGGGCGGTTGTTCCGGGAATTCAGTATCGTGATTACCGGGGCAGTCATTATTTCTTCATTTGTCGCTCTGACTTTTACCCCGATGATTTCCACCAAGTTGCTTATCCGCAATGTCACCGATAACTGGTTTTACCGTACGACAGAACCTTTCTTCGACGGTATGGTCGATTACTACCGCCGGGCATTGGAAGGTTTTATGAAATACCGGTGGATCGCTCCTTTGATACTGATCGGTTCGGGCGTGGTGATCTGGTTGTTGTGGCAGGCTATTCCTTCGGAAATGGCTCCCCTCGAAGACCGTTCGAATATCCGGATCACCTCTACGGCTCCGGAAGGCGCTACGTTCGAGTATATGAGCCGATATGCCGATGAGTTGAGTAGTTATATCGAACAAGAGGTCCCTGAACAGGAAAAGATAATCGAAATGATCGGTGGGGGAAATACCAATCGTTCCAACTTGAACCTTTGGTTGGTAGATCCCGAAGAACGGGGACGTACCCAACAGGAGATTGCCGATGAATTGGGAGTACAGGTACGTAATTTCACCGGAGCCCGGACGATGGTTTCACAACAGCAGACTTTTGGCGGACGTCGCGGAGGCTTGCCGGTAGAATACGTTATTCAGGCCAAGAACCTCGACGACCTGAAACGGGTATTGCCCCGCTTTATGGACGAAGTGAATAAAAGTCCGGTATTCTCGGTGGCCGATTTGAACCTTAAATTTACCAAACCCGAATTGACCATCAATATCGACCGGGATAAAGCTGCCGTATTGGGCGTTTCTATGCAGAATATTGCAGAGACCTTACAGCTGACCATGAGTGAACAGCGGGTCGGTTATTTCATCCTGAACGGGAAGCAATATCAGATATTGAGTCAGATCGACCGCGAAAACCGGAATAAACCCTCTGATTTACAGAATATCTATGTACGGAATAATAATGGTGAATTGATTGCATTGGACAATCTGGTGACGACTTCCGAGAGTTCTATGCCTCCGCAATTGTATCGCTACGACCGTTTTGTGGCCGCTACGGTTTCGGCAGGATTGGCTAAACGAAAAACGATATCAGAGGGATTGGCTGAAATGGACCGGATTGCTGCCGATGTGTTAGACGATAATTTTAAGACGACACTTTCCGGTAGTTCGAAGGATTTTGTGGAAAGTTCGTCCAGTCTGATGTTTGCTTTTGTATTGGCATTGATATTCATTTACCTGGTTTTATCGGCTCAGTTCGAGAGTTTCCGGGATCCCCTGATCATCATGTTTACTGTGCCTTTGGCGTTGATCGGGGCGATGGTGTCCTTGTGGTATTTCGATCAGACTATGAATATTTTCAGCCAGATCGGTGTAATCATGTTGATCGGGCTGGTGTCGAAGAACGGTATTCTGATTGTAGAGTTTGCCAACCAGCGGAAAGCGATGGGTGAACCGATGCTGATAGCTGTGAAAAATGCTGCAGTCGCTCGTTTCCGGCCGATTCTGATGACGAGTTTGTCGACGGTTTTGGGTATTCTCCCGATGGCTATCGCTACCGGTGCCGGTGCTGAAAGCCGGGTGGCTATGGGGATCGCCGTTGTCGGTGGGATGGTATGTGCTACTTTCTTGTCCTTGTTCGTGATTCCGGCGATTTATTCTTATCTGTCGACAGAAAAGGTGAACGTGATCGGGGAAGAGCATAAAGAGTAAAGAATTTTTTGATTATGATTATGGGAAAATATAGTTTACTATTCTTCATCGTTTGTTTTTTATTTTTTATTCCAGGGTTTTCTTCTGCCCAGGTTAAAATTACATTGGATAGTTGTATCGCCCGGGCGTTGGAATCGAATTATTCGATCAAAATTATCCGCAATCAACAACGGCAGGCTGAAAATAACCTGAATTACGGGCCTTTTCTTCCGACTATCGGTATCGATGCTGCCCAGAAACAATCGATTACCGATAGTAAAGTGGTCTCCGACGGAGAAGACAGAAGGGCCGATAATTCCCGTTCGGATGCTTTGAGTGCCGGAGTTTCTCTCAACTGGCGTTTGTTCGACGGTATGGAAATGTTTATGACTCACAACCGTTATGCCGAAATGCTGGCGATCGGCGAACTGAACACCAAGGCAGCTGTCGAGAACCTGATCGTCGAAGTAAGTTCTTATTATTACGATGTTGTACGTCAGCACAGTAAGCTCGAAGCTGCACGGCATTCTTTGGAGTTGTCGAGTGCCCGTTATGCCGAGGCCCGTGATAAATATGTGATCGGAGTATTGTCGGGTTTGGAGGCCCAACAGGCAAAGCTCGATTTAAATGCCGACAGTTCGAATTATATGAAAGAAAAAGAACTGTTGAAAAGTGCTTATATTTCACTGAATACTATCATGAATACCGATCTGCAAAAACATATGTACGTAGATGATTCTATCCGGCTGCATATGCCTTTGCAATATCAGGATTTGTTGACCGATCTGTTGCAATACAATACGACCCTGCAAATCGGACGCCGGGACCGGAAAGTCTCTGAATTGGACATGAAGATCGCCCGGGCCGCTTTGTTCCCTAAATTGGATTTCGATGCCGGATATAACTACAACCGCACCAAATCTCCGGCCTCGGTCACTTCCCTCAACCGTTCGAACGGTCCGTATTGGGGTTTTTCCCTGAGTGTGGATATTTTTAACCGATTGGAAAACCGGAGGAAGATCAGAAATGCGAAATTGGATATGGAAAATGCCGCCCTTTCTTATCAGGAAGCGGAACAGCAGGTAAAAGCCGATTTGGCACAGCTCTACAATACCTACGAGAATAACCTGCAGATCGTAAGCTTTGAGGAAGAAAGCGAACGGGTTGCTTTCGATAACCTCGATGCGGCACTCGAAAAGTATAAATTGGGAACCTTGCCGGGAATCGAATTCAGGGAATTTCAGCGCAGTTATATCGATGCCGTCGACCGTAAAGTTTCTGCCCTCTACCAGGCAAAAATCTCCGAGCTGTCGTTGTTGCTCATTAGCGGGAAAATATTGGAGTAATGCCTGTTTTATTTGAATGACTTAAAATGAAAAATGTTTTTCGGATCAAAAAATATTGTATCTTTGCTCAACTAGTAATAACTTAAAAAAAATTGTCCATGTGTCGAGTTTTAATTATCGGTGCCGGAGGCGTTGGTACCGTTGTTGCGCATAAAGTTGCAAAGAATAAGGTTTTTACCGATATTATGCTGGCCAGCCGCACCAAATCGAAATGCGACGAGATTGCTGCAGCCGTAGGGGGTAATCGTATTCAGACCGCTCAGGTGGATGCAGATCATGTTGAGGAATTGACCGGACTTATGCGTTCATTCAAGCCGGATATTGTGATTAATGTTGCTCTTCCTTATCAGGACCTGACGATTATGGAAGCTTGTCTGGAAGCCGGAGTGAACTATTTGGATACGGCTAATTACGAGCCTAAAGATGAAGCACATTTCGAATATAGCTGGCAATGGGCATACCATGAACGCTTTAAAGAAAAAGGATTGACCGCTATTCTGGGATGTGGATTCGATCCGGGCGTATCGGCGATCTTTACCGCTTATGCTGCCAAACATCACTTCGATGAAATTCAATATCTGGATATCGTAGATTGTAATGCCGGAAATCACGGAATGGCTTTTGCTACCAACTTCAATCCGGAAATCAATATTCGGGAGATCACCCAAAACGGACGTTTTTATGAAAACGGACAATGGGTCAAGACAGGACCGCTCGAAATTCATAAGACCTTGACTTATCCGAATATCGGGGAAAGAGAGTCTTATCTGTTGTACCATGAGGAACTGGAATCTCTGGTCAAGAATTTTCCGACCATCAAACGGGCTCGTTTCTGGATGACCTTCGGACAGGAATACCTGACCCATTTGCGGGTGATTCAGAATATCGGTATGGCTCGTATCGACGAGGTGGAATTTAACGGAGTGAAGATCGTACCTTTGCAATTCCTGAAAGCCGTATTGCCCGATCCGAAATCCTTAGGCCACAACTATCATGGCGAGACTTCGATCGGTTGCCGCATTAAAGGGCTCAAAGACGGCAAAGAACATACTTATTATATTTATAACAATTGTGACCACGAAGCTGCTTTCAAAGAAACCGGTACACAGGCTGTCAGCTACACCACCGGTGTTCCGGCTGCCCTGGGAGCCGCGATGTTTGCAAAAGGACTTTGGAAAGGCGCAGGAGTGTATAATGTGGAACAATTCGATCCGGATCCATTCCTGGCAGAATTAGGAGAACAAGGATTGCCTTGGGTTGAAAAATTCGATATCGACCTGGAAGTATGATCGATAAGGATACGATTCTGAGCAACTGGGATTTATCCACTGTCCCCTCTCCTTGCTATGTATTGCATGAAACCTTGCTGGCAGACAACCTGAGGGTGATCGACAAGGTGAGGAAGGCTACCGGAGCAGAGATTATCGTAGCTTTGAAGGCCAACGCTATGTGGAGTATTTTTCCGGAACTCAGCAGACATTCGGATGGAGCCACTGCCAGTTCGCTGGCGGAGGCTCGTCTTGTTTTTGAAGAATATGGCGCTCCGGCTCATACTTATGCTCCGGTGTATACTGAAGGAGAGATCGACGAGATATTGAATTGCAGCAACCACATCACTTTTAATTCGTTGGGACAATACGAGCGTTTCGGACGGCGGGCCCATCGGGCAGGTGTCTCTTGTGGGCTGCGGGTAAACCCGGAATTTTCTACTGTTGAAACCGATTTATACAATCCGGCCAGTCCCACTTCCCGTCTGGGCATATTGGCTACCGACCTGACTCATTTACCGGAAGGAATCGATGGTTTACATTTTCATTCGTTGTGTGAATCCCGTCCGGATGATTTGAGAGGTACGCTGGCTGCTGTCGAAGAACGATTCGGCCGGTTTTTCCCGCAAATCAAATGGTTGAATATGGGGGGAGGACATTTGATGACTCATAAAGATTACGATGAGGAGGAACTGATTCATATCTTGTGTGATTTTCGTTCGCGTTATCCGCATTTACGGATCATTCTCGAGCCGGGTAGTGCATTTACCTGGGATACCGGTTGTCTGGTGGCCACTGTCGAAGATAAAGTCAGTAACGGAGGTGTCGATACTTTGATGTTGAATGTTTCTTTTGCCTGTCACATGCCCGATTGTCTCGAAATGCCCTATAAGCCGGCTATTTTAGGCACTCATGAACCTGCCGAAGGGGAAAAGCGTTGGCGGATGGGAGGAAACAGTTGTCTGGCCGGTGATTACTATGGAGATTGGGCTTTTGACGGGGGACGTGAGCCCCGGGTCGGAGATCGTATCGTTTTTCGCGATATGATTCATTATACGATGGTCAAAACGACCATGTTCAACGGGGTCACCCATCCTTCCATCGGAATTTGGAATCCTGAGACCGGTTTTCGTCTGGTCCGTAAATTCGGTTACGAAGATTATAAAAACCGGATGTCTTGACAGAAAAATTTTTGCCGAAGAGGTTGCCTGAAAGTTTAAATCTCACTTTTGTGGAACTTAAATTCCGGAAAGACTTACTGTGAGGTAGGGTTTATTTTTGCTAGTGTCGGCTGATGCGGTGAAATGGTTGTCATATTGTTACATTATGTAGAGAAAGAGGGCGGGAGTATGGCCTGACGGGAAATGCCTGGTGATTGGTTGCCCGAACGATTTGTTTGAGAAAAAGTGGGATGGAAGAACCGTCCCGGAATCCCTGTTATTCTTCCCGGGATTGGATATATGCCCGCCATTTTTGTATCAGTTGCTGCATATCCGGGATTTCCGAGTCGAACGACAGGCGTTCACCTGTGGTGGGATGTTCGAATCCCAGGGTTTTCGCATGCAGTGCCTGTCGGGGACAAATTTCGAAGCAGTTGTTGACAAACTGTTTGTACCTGGCAAAGGTGGTACCTTTCAGAATTTCATTTCCCCCGTATTCTTTATCGTTGAAAAGCGGGTGTTTGATATATTTGAAATGAGCACGGATCTGATGGGTTCGGCCGGTTTCCAAAATACATTCAACTACGTTCACATAGCCCAGGCGTTCCAATACCCGGTAATGCGTTACGGCGTGTTTGCCATGACTGCCGTCCGGAAAACAGGCCATGACTTTGCGGTTGGTCAGGTTGCGCCCGATATGTCCGGTGATCGTTCCGGTTTCGTCTTCCAGATTACCCCAACAAACGGCTACATATTTCCGGTCGGAAGTCTTGTTGAAAAATTGTAATCCCAGATGGGTTTTGGCCTTTTCGGTTTTGGCGATGACCAATAATCCCGACGTGTCCTTATCGATCCGGTGGACTAATCCGGGACGCGGATCGTTATTGTCTTTAAAAAGCGGATTACCTTTCAGGTGCCAGGCCAGAGCGTTCACCAAAGTGCCCGTATAATGCCCGTAGGAGGGATGTACTACCATCCCGGCGGGTTTATTGACTACTATCAGGTCGTCGTCTTCGTAAACGATGTTCAGGGGGATATTTTCCGGTATGATCTCGATTTCCCGACGGGGATAGGCCATGACGACCGATACGATATCTTTGGGTTTTACCTTATAACTCGATTTGACAGCTTTCCCGTTTACCAGAATATTTCCGGCATCGGCAGCTTCCTGAATTTTTGTGCGGGAAGCATTCGGCAGACGTGACATCAGAAATTTATCCACCCGGAGCAGATTCTGACCATTATCCGCTTCGATCCGGTGGTGTTCGTACATTTCGGATGCTTGTCCTTCCTCTTCTTCTTCCAATAATTCTTCCTCTTCTTCAAATTCGGGCATAGGATGCTGTTTTAGTTCACGTTTTTATTCGGTAACCATCAAGGAGTCGAGTGCTGCAATTTTATCTTTTTGTAGGGTGATATGCAGGTTGACATAAGTACCTCCTTCGACTGTCGTCTCGCCTAAAGGATCCTGTTCGTAGATGACAGCCGAGTAGGCATCGTTTTTACTCTTTATACTGGCATCCGGGAGTACTTCGCCGAGATTCAGGTAAGATTTACGAAGGATATCCAGGGCTTCCTGCAGATTTTTCCCGGTCAGTTGCGGGAGAACGACTGTATTCCTTCCATTTCCACTTCCTAACACGATATCGATAACGGCTCCTTTGGTCAGTAAGCTCCCTGGAACGATATTTTCTCCGTCATGTTTAAGATCCAATACCAGATTATGAAATTCGGACGGGGCATATTCGATATGACCGATTTTGAATCCCCGGCTGGTCAGGGTTTGCAGTGTCTGCCGGTAAGCAGCATTCTGCAGGTTCGGGAAAACCACTTTTTCAGGGTTATGGGCATTGATGATCAGATGGATCAGACGGTTTTCTTTAACGTGTGCTCCGGCTAACGGTGATTGTTCGAGCACGACTCCCGGTTTGGCCGCATCGTCATACAGGGAGTCGGTCACCACAACAGTTATCTATCAATTTTATCAGTATTCCATGCTTCTAAAAACTGTCTGCACAATTCATCCATAGCTTCCGCAGTCTGAAAGGCAGGAACCGGAATAAATTGTCCGTGTTGGGTATAACTCTCCAGATGGGATAGAACAAAATAACCTATCACACAAACGAGAAGAATGGCTGCTAACAGATTCAGCAGGTAAAAGGTGAGTCTTGCCGGAAATTTTTTCATCGGTTACAATTTGGTTTATGGCCTTTGTTGTGAAAGCCTGGGTTCATCAATTTGCAAAAATAGCGCAGATTTTTAAATTATCTACTATTTTTTCTAAATTTGCTGCTTATTAATAGGAATAGCTATGCTAAAATTATTATTTCTGTTTTTGCTTTTATGGTCTTGCGGTCAGGTAATCGGGCAAGGGACTGCGGTAACGAAGTCCAACGATATCGTTGTGATTCGGGGAAAGAGTTATTATTTGCATACCGTGCAACCCGGTCAGACTTTGTATTCGATATGTAAGGCATACGGAGCGAACATCGACGAGGTAAAGAGTTTAAATGATAAGAAAGATAATGCGTTGAGTTTATACGAGGTATTGAAAGTGCCTTATACCGATCCTTTTGTGCAACAGGACGACAAATTTTATTATCACAAAGTGGTTAAAGGAGAGACTTTCTATTCCATCGCCCGGCTTTATAAGATAAAACCGAAACGTTTATTGAAATTCAATGAAGGATATGCCCAGAATCAACCCCTGGCGGTAGGAGCTGTGGTGAAGTTGCCTTTGGCTGAAATCGATCTTTCTGTATTGGGTGAAGAAGAAATCGAAGCTTCGGTGGGAAAAAAGCAGGAGATTCGCCCTGTGCGTCCGGTTCGAAACGAAACCGTGAAAAAAGTGGAAGAAGCGTCTGTGACCGATATCCTGCAAGATGCCCTGATGCAAAAAAACGAAAAAACGGAACAAGAACCGGAAAAAGAGACTACGACTGTTATCGGGGCTACCGATAAAATGGAGATTCCGGATTATATCTCCGAAGTAGTGATGCCTGTCGATCCTTTTGTGAAGGTGGCTTTACTGCTCCCTTTTTCTGCAAAAGATTATCCTGTATTTGTCGATACGCTGGTGGAAAAAATGCCGGTACAGATTTCTGCCCGTTCCGAGCAATTTATTTCTTTTTATGAAGGGGTATTGCTGGCGGTGGACAGTTTGAAAAATCAAGGATACAAAGTAAACCTGAAGGTTTTCGATACCGAACGGAGTGCAGAGAAAATGTATACTATGGTCGATGAAATCGATCGGCTTCATCCCGACCTGATCATCGGTCCGGTATATGGCTCGGTGTATAAGGCTTTAATGGATGATTTAACGAATAAAAATATCCCGGTCATTTATCCCTTATCTTCCCGAAGTGAAGAATTTGGCGTGTATCCTGATTTTATCCAGGTCAATCCTTCTATGAAAGCACTGACTGTTGCGATGAGTGATTGGTTGCGCGAAGAAGCGGAAGAAGCGAATCTGGTTTGTCTGAATCTGACAGGGAACGAGGTCAGTCATTCAGACCTGGAAGATATTCGCTTGTTTAAGGAGTATATGCATCGGATCGGCAGTATGAATTTTTATGATTGGAATACTTCGGCAGTTCCGTTGGATGGATTGCGTTTGCAATTGTTGCCCGACCGGGAAAATATAATCATTCTGCCTACTACGAAAGAAGCTGAAGTCAGTAAGATATTACCGATATTATCGGCTTTAACGGAGGGTTATCGGATTACCGTCGTCGGCTTCCCGGAATGGCAGACCTTTACTTCGGTAGATCATGAGACTTATTTCAAACTGAATACGAAGATCTTTACCTATAGTTATGTGGACAATACCACAGAACCTGCCAAACGGTTTGCCTTAAAATACCGGAAATATTTTTATACCGAACCGAATAATCTGGCCTATAAGGCTTTCGATATGAGTCTTTATTTTATTGAATTGGCGGCAAAATACCGGGACCGGACACTGGATGCACTTGAATTTTATCCGCGTAACGGTGATTTTTCGCGTTTTTATTTTCAAAAGATGGAAGGTCAAGCCGGTAAAGAAAATCAGGGTTTTTATATCGTCAATTTTGGATCCGACTACCGATTGAAAATAGAGTCCCTATAAGCGTAACTTGTCAGCATGATCTGCGATATAAATAAGCAGACCTAAAGCATAAAGTTATAGCAAAATTCGAAGACATCATTCAGGGAAATACCCTTGTGTTCGTAGATTTTTTCGCTACCTGGTGCGGACCTTGTAAAATGATGCATCCCGTATTGGAAGACCTGAAAAAGCAGTTGGTAAATTCCTATCAGGTACAGGCGGTACCGACATTGATGTTATTCAAAGCAGGTAAAATGGTTTGGCGGCAGAGTGGGGCGATGCAAGCAACACAAATTCGTCAAGTGATTGAAAAACACCTTTGATTATCAGTGTTTTATGTTTCATCTGTTCGTGATCATCCAAACCGCGAATGTATAAAATTATTTGAATATCCGGTTTTCGGAATGTCAGAAATATCTTTCGTCGGATGAATATTTTTTGAGGAAAAATAGTTACACCCGATGAAATATCTCTGTATGTTTGTGGCGTTTAAAATTAAAACAAACAAATCTGAAAAAGGAGAGATTCGAAAGAATCTGACAATTATGAAAACAGGTAAAACCGAGTTGCCCCGATCGACGAGTGGGGCAGATGAGTTCTTTATTTTACAGGGAAAAAAACAGGGAGTGCGGATCGAGGGAGAGGGGTATGTCATCCGGGAATTCAGTTACTCCGATTGTGAATCCTTGGCAGAAAATGCCGATAACAACAAAATCTGGAATAACTTAATGGATAATTTTCCGCATCCCTATACCAAGCAGGATGCATTCGATTACATCAGTATGGTAAAAGCCATGCCGGGTAAACCGATGCGTTTTGCTATCGAGGTTGAAGGAAAAGCGGTAGGAAGTATCGGATTCGGATCCGAAGGAGATATAGAAAGAGTGACTGCCGAGGTGGGATATTGGATCGGGGAAAAATATTGGGGGCATGGCATTATGAGTAAAGTGTTGGAGGATATCACCGAATATGCTTTTCAAAATTTTCATTACGAAAAATTGTACACGATTGTATTCAGTACGAATCCCGCTTCTATGCATGTATCGCAAAAAGCGGGGTATCGACAGGAAGCTGTTTTGCATCATGCTGCAGTCAAGAATGGTCATTTGGTCGATTTTTATTATTTCTGTAAGATGCGTGAGCACGGGTAAGTTTATATTCCTTTTATCCCTGACTTGATTAGAAGCCAGCTGACAGGCAACATATTCTCCGATATAAACAGCAGAAACAAACGAAGTAAAAGTTTTTCCGGTAAGACCGGTGTAAGGTACACCCTGCTCTGTAATGAAAAGCCGATAAGGTAACTTCCGGTGGTTACCGATCTGATAAAAATTGTGAAAACAAAATACAGGAAAATCGAAACTTTTCAGGAAGCAGGGAAGTATATTCTTAAAATAAAAAGAGTATTTATGGAGAAT
>OGOK01002078.1_pt1 | contig 12344 bp, 8 predicted proteins | sample 1552661 | NCBI WGS metagenome assembly OGOK01 (sample SAMEA2580172, study PRJEB22360) | human gut metagenome | biome: human gut; feature: human-associated habitat; material: faeces | place: Denmark | collected 2008/2010
GTTCCTTTTAAAGGAACGACCCGTTGCACACCGAGAAACACCTCGTTGGTTTTAATGCAACGAGGTGCTCCTTAAAATCAAGAGATAAAGCTAGAATAAATCTCTCGAAATTTTGAAATCATGAAATAACTTGTTTGTTTTTGATGTAAATAAATAGTACTATTGTATATTTACTTGTTTTTATCTATATAAAGAAATATACAGAGTGTCATATATGAAGAAATTTTAGATGAAGTCTATTTAACATAGTTTAAATGAGCCTCTTTTATATTTCTGATTTTATTTTATGTTTGAGGGAGATTTAAAATATAATTATAATGTAACTGAAAAGTAGAATAGGAAGGAAATCCAAGTAAAATGGCTAATAATAGCTCCTTAAAACGAAAAAGCACTAAGTTCTATCAGAACTTAGTGCTTTTTCATATTCTATTCTTATTAAAATAAATATATAGTTCTTAAAATACAAATTATATCTCTTTTTCGGATTGTATTTATTAACAGTTCCGGTTTGGTATTATATAATGGAACAAAAGTATATATTCTTTTTGCAAAAAACAACGAAAAGACATATTTTTTTTATGGAATAGTCATCTAAATTGATAGAAAAAGTAAAATCAAGCAACATTTCTTTCCAGAATTACATATTTGATGTAAAAACACTACAAAAACAATGGATTATAATTAAGTTCTGATAGAACTTATCTAAGTGTAAAAAGTGAGTTTAAATGTTTTAGGGCTATTTAATAATTTAAAAAGAGATTTATGAAGAAAAAATTAGCGCTGCTATTTGGATACCTTTTTATAGGTATCGGGCTGATAACAGCTCAAACGCAGAAAGTCACGGGGACAGTGATTTCCGATGATGACAAACAACCTGTTGTAGGGGCTTCAATTGTCGTAAAAGGCACTAACTTAGGTACAATAACAGACATAGACGGGCATTTCACTTTATTGAATGTGCCAAATTCAGCAAAAATATTGCAAATCTCTTATATCGGTATGAAAACGGAGTCGGTTTCTGTTCAGCCGACTGTTAGAGTTATCTTAAAGTCTGATACACAACTGATGGATGAAGTTGTTGTGGTAGGTTACGGATCAGCAAAGAAACTAGGGTCAGTAGTCGGTTCGGTAACAACGGTAAATAATAGCAAGATAGCCAATAGACCGGTTGCTAATGCCGGAGATGCATTACAAGGTCAAGTTGCCGGTTTACAGGTGTTTACTCCCAGTGGAGAACCAAGTGGAAGTGTTGTAATGCGATTGCGTGGAGTCAGCTCGATCAATTCAAATACAGAACCTCTCTTTATTCTCGACGGTTCACCTATATCATCCGGAGCATTTACAGCATTAAATCCGAACGACATCGAAAGCATGACCGTATTGAAAGATGCTTCCTCAACAGCTATATATGGTTCTCGTGCTGCTAACGGGGTAGTAATAATGACTAGCAAGAAAGGAAAAATGGGACAGAAAGCCCGTGTTAGTATCAATGCGCAATATGGCTGGTCGAGAATGACTGGGGATAACATAGAGATGATGAATACCGAACAATGGCTTAACCTGCAGGAAATGCTGGACCCGGGAAAAGCATACGATACTACATTTCAAAAACGGAAAAAGTTCTATATAGATAATGGTATATCTACAGATTGGGCGGATGTCTTCTTCGGAGATGCAGCTCCTACACAACAATATGATGTAAATGTGGTCGGTGGTTCCGAAGGTATCAACTATTATATTTCATTTGGACATTATGATACAGAGGGAATTATGGATGATTCCTCATTGCGCCGTGAGACTTTGCGCAGTAATGTGGAAGTAAAGGTGACCGACTGGCTGAAAGCCGGGATTAACGTGAACCTTTCCTATCAGAAATATAACACGACAACTTTCGGAACGGAAGCTAATAGCGTTTATAATAAAGCGTATGCTGCCCGTATTTATCGTCCTGACCAAACAATAAACGAGATATTGACAGACGAAGAAGGTAACTTTACAGGATATGGAAAACGATTGGACTATTTTGACGATATGGGATATTATAATCCGTATTACTTGGCAGAACTTCAACCGAATGACCGGAGTACGGTACGTATCAATGGCAATACCTTCTTTAATATAAACCCAATAAAAGGATTGAATATACGTACCTCGCAGGCAGTAGATGCCTTTGATTATCGTAACTCCCATAAAGCCTATCCGGAAGGCCCCTTTGAAGGGGCAGGGGTGGCGTCCGAGTCTTTCGAACGTTATTATTCATTTACTTTCACCAATACAGCGGAATATAAGTTCAGTCTGTCAGACAAGCATCTTTTTACCGTGTTGGCCGGACAGGAGTCCATTATCACAAAGAATGAGAATTTCTCGGCAACTTCTAAAAAAATGGTAGATTCACGAATGATGCTGATGGCAGCTGGAGCAGAGTCAGAAGTGCCGATACATTCGATGTATGACAAGGTTTTCAATTCTTATTTCGGCACAATCAGTTATAGTTTCGCTGATCGCTATTATGTCGATTTGGCAGCACGGCGGGACGGTTCTTCTCTGTTTGCCAAAAACAACCAGTGGGCAAACTTTTATTCTTTGGGAGCCATGTGGGATATGAGAAAAGAGAATTTCCTGCAGAACGTTTCATGGTTGAACAGTTTACAGTTGAAAGTGAGCTATGGAACAACTGGTAATTCCGGTATCAGCGCCTATAATGCGTTGGCATTGGTCGGCTCCGGTTTGCTGTATAACGGACAACCGGGTATTGCTCCTTCTACCGTCGGAAATGATAACCTGACATGGGAAAGCATGAAAACACTGAATGTAGGCATCAGTACAAGAGTGTTTGACCGCTTTTCTGTAGAACTGGAATTTTATAACCGTCAGACGGACGATATGTTGATGGGTTATCCATTGTCATACACTACCGGACATGGTAGTAGTGTGGAAAATGTAGCAAGTATGCGTAATCGTGGTTTCGATATTACTCTGGGAGTGGATATTCTGAAAACGAGAGATTTCTCATGGAGTGTCTCCGGAAACCTGAATTATAATAAGAATGAAATAACTAAACTGTTTAACGGATTGGATGAATATACCTTGCCCGATACTGGTTTAAAAATGAAGGTCGGCAAACCTTGGGGAGAATATTACTATGTAAGATGGGCAGGAGTCGATCCGCGTGACGGATATAATATGTGGTACGACAAAAATGGAAATTTGACGAAGAGTTACTCCGAAGAAGATGCAGTTTTTGTCGGCAAACAACGCTATGCACCATGGTCCGGTGGCTTTGGCACCCAGTTCGGATGGAAAGGGATTTCTGTTAGTGCCGACTTCTCTTTTATGCTAGGCCAGTATATGTTGAATAATGAGCGCTTTTTTACAGAGAATCCCACTTTTGCAGGTTCGGACAATCAAACTGTAGAAATGCTTACCATGTGGCAGAAGCCGGGAGATATAACCAGAATTGCCACTCCCGACTCCCCGATGCAGTTTGATACGCATTTACTGGAAAATGCTTCATTTATGCGTATGAAAAACCTGACTGTCGGGTACACCCTTCCGGTCAAACTGATTCAGAAAACAGGAGTAATCAGTAACGCCAGAATCTACTTTGTAGGACGTAATTTACTCACAGTGACTAAATATAAAGGATATGACCCGGAAGTAGACAGTAATATCCAATTGGGTAACTATCCCAATACGAAACAATATTCTTTCGGAGTCGAACTAACTTTCTAAAAACATAAAGAATGGTGAATATGAAGAAAATATCTATGATAGCATTGACTATACTGACACTTGGGGTGACTTCTTGTGATATGGATAAAATGCCATACGATGCTGTTCCTACAGAAGAAGCGTTAACGACCATAGTCGGTTTTGAAGAAGCACGTGCCGGTATCTATTCCGTATATTTAGGACTGACAGGAGGAAGCTATGTATTAGCTCCGGAAGTTCAGGCAGATGCCTTTAATGCAGTGGCGGATTTCTCTAATAAATATGGTGAGTTGCACCGTTGGACTTTCGAGAGCACCAACTCTACCGTAGAAACAATCTGGTCGAACTACTATGCCGCTATCGGACGTGTCAACTTCTTTATTGACGGGGTAGGTAAGATCGATGAGAATCCGGAAATCGAATTGACTGAAACCCAGAGACAACAGATTAATGTGTATGAGGGGGAAGCGTATTTTACAAGAGCATACTGCTACTTTTATCTAGCTACTTTATTTTGCCGCGATTACGATGTAGCTACCGCAGCAAGTACTCCGGGACTGCCGCTTCAGGTAAAATATGAGCCTAAACTTTCTGCTACCCAATATCCGGGACGATCTTCATTGGAAGATACTTACAAACAGATATTGGAGGACCTCGAAGAAGCCGAAGAACGTATTGAGACTGCAAAAAATGGCATTGCTGATTATGACAGGTATATTAATGGTGCATACGTGACAGTCAACACGGCTCCCAAGAATTGTGGGAATTATATCACGGTAGATGTAGTGACTGCCTTGAAAGCGCGTGTTGCCCTGCAAATGGACGACTATGAAAATGCAGCCAAATATGCAGGTGACCTGGTTAATTCGAACAGATATCCATTATCGAACACAGCAACAGATTTTGAAAGCGTATGGAAGAATGACAAGGGAACGGAAACCATCTGGCAGATTGCCATGACTAGTGCCGACGATGCTGGTGTACCTCTGGGGACTATTTTCATTGGTTATCCGACTACAAAGAAGGATTATATTCCTACACAAACACTGATTGACCTATACAATGAAAAAGATATCCGGCTAAAGACTTATTTCGGGAAATACCACTTAACCGTATCGTCAGGTAATGCGGCGGATATCTATTTCTTTAATAAATATCCGGGCAATGAATATTACAATGCATTAGGAAGCGAAACACGCTATTTGAATCAGCCGAAACCATTCCGAATTGCTGAAATGTATCTGATTGCCACTGAAGCTAATGCAAAGATTGGAACGGCAGCTGCTGTGAAAAAGGGTAATGACGCTTTGAATGCATTAAAAAAAGCGCGAATCGAGGGATGGACTGATGCAACCTACGATCAGGAAGCTTTATTAAATGAAATCATGAACGAACGGGAACGGGAGCTTGTAGGTGAGGGATACCGGTTGATGGACTTGAAACGTTGGGGGAAAGGTGTGAAGCGTGGAAAACCGCAAAGCAAAGGACTGGTGCTTTTCCCGGGACAAGCAAGTACTGACGGACTGGATAAACCTGTGGATGACCAGCGGATGCTTTGGCCTATTCCTAAAACAGAAATGGATGCCAACCCTCAATTGGCAGGTCAGCAGAATCCGGGATATTAATCAATGAATAACGTAAATTATCAAACACTTGAGTAAAATGAACTATCTGAAAATATACACCCTTTTTCTATGTGCCGTTCTGATCGCCGCCTGTTCGGACGATGAGGAACAGTTTAATTCCGGAGCGGCTACGGTAAACTTGCAGGAAACTGTAATGACGGTGAAAGAATCTGCCGGTTTGTGTACTGTGCCTGTTGTTGTGACGGGCGAACATACCGGAACTATCCGTGTGACGTTCGAATTAAAAGATCATAATGCCAAAGAGGATGAAAACTATATTGTCACAACCAAAACGTTACTTATTCCTGCCGGGCAGGAAACAATGAATTTTGAGTTTAAGACCGTTGATGACAAGCTTGTTAATGACGACCGTTCTTTTGATGTTGAAATTGCTGATGTGGAAGGGGCGTCTATTGGTGAGAACAAGCGACTGACAGTGACTATCAAAGACAATGATTCAAGCTTTTATGAAACGCTTTCAGGAACTTGGATATTTACCGGAACGGCTTCTGCCACCAATGTTTCCAATGTGCCAGTGGGATTCTCCGTTAGAGTAAATACAGCGGAAGAAGGCACGGAGGCATACGAACACTATCTGGTCTGTTCGAATAAGAATGGATTTGATCCGGATAATGATATTGAATGGGAATTTAGTTGGCGGTTGCATTATGAATATGATTCGGAGGTGCAGAAAACCTACCTGTCCATTGTGCCGGGTGAAGATGTCGCTTCTTATGGCCCGTACACCATTCGATTCAGGAGACTGGCTTTGGACGGAAGTACTTCTGACGTATATCGCGGAGAATATGATGCTGAAACTAAAACTGTCACTTTCGAGAATGCCAATTTGATAGGCGATATGTATAAGGACGGCTTGATACAAATACAGAAATTCAGGCTATTTGGCTGTAAGATGGAACACATCAGATAAAACAAGATTATTAACATAACAAATAAAAAGAACTTATGAGAGCATTAATTGTCTGCATTACGCTGTTGTTCGCTTTTCTAACTTGTACCATGGCACAAATACCATCAGTCAAGGTTGAAAATGCGAAAGGAGCACAGGTAAATACCTCCTCCCTGGTTAATCACAAAACACCTATGATTATTTCTTTTTGGGCAACAACCTGTAAACCTTGTATTCGTGAATTGGACGCTATAAATGAACAATTGCCCGATTGGTTGGAAGAAGCCAAATTCCGTGTGGTAGCTGTTTCTACAGATGACAGCCGTTCTACGGCTAAAGCACGTGCATTGGCGGAAGGACACGGATGGGATGATTTTATCATGCTGTATGATAAAAATCAGGAATTCATGCGAGCTATGAATGTGAGCCTGACTCCACAGGTATATGTAGTGGATGCCGATGGGAAGATTGTCTATTCACACACCGGGTACGCGCCGGGAAGTGAGCTGGAACTACTGAAAGCGATAAAAAAACTACAGAAATAGAAACTGTTATTATTCATAGATAAACGCAATGACATGACTAGAATAAGAATTCAGGTGTTGGCTTTAGTAGCGTTAGCGTCTACTCTAACCTATGCGCAGCAAGATAACAAAAAAGGTTATCTGACAGGGAGCTTTGAAACGAATACGATTTACTACAAGGATGATAGTAAGACAAAAGCAGAATCTCCGGAAGATCATTTCGGTTCGAACAATTATCTGAAACTGGATTACTATCAAGGTAAGTTTGCCGTAGGTGTACAGTTGGAAGCCTATGAACCGGTACTGGTGGGATACCCGACAGAATTGGAGAAAGCAAAACTAACCAACTATTACGTATCTTGGGCCGACAAGGATTTTTCCGTAACAGCGGGTACATTTTATGAGCAGTTTGGGAGTGGACTGCTATTCCGTAGTTGGGAGGACCGTATGCTTGGTTTGAATAATGCGGTGATGGGAGCACGTTTTACCTACAATTACAAGAATATTGTAAGGTTGAAGGCCATTTGGGGAACTCCACGTTTTGGAATGGACTTTTCCGACACACAAGTACGTGGCGTAGATGTAAGTTTCTCCTTATCTGAAATGCTTAGTTGGCAAAATACGTCCTTGAGTATCGAAGGAGGGGCATTGAACCGGTATGAGAAAATCAATATCGACCTCGAAGAAGAAGGGGGAAAACCTTATTCGAATGGCTTCTCGGGACGGGTAAATTTTGAACGCTCCGGATTTACAGCGAAAGGTGAATATGTGGACGGTGGCAATAAATATTATAATTTCATCCATGATGATAAACTTTATGCAAGGAAACGTGCCAATGCGCAATTGCTGGAGCTGGGATATAGCGGCAATGGGTTGGGGGTAAATCTGACCGGGCGCCGTTTGGAATGGATGAATAGTGAGATTATTGCCGGTAATGGTTCGACTTCGAATCTGTTGAATTATGTCCCGGCTATGAGTACGCAATATACCTATATGTTGACCAACTTGCATCCTCATACTCCACAAATAGGAGATGTGACAAATGCAGTTAGCGGTGAGATGGGCGGACAATTGGATGTCTTTTATCATTTCAAAAGAGGAACGGTCATTGGAGGTAAACGCGGTTTGAAATTACATGCTAACTTTTCTACCTATTATGCTTTAGAAAAAGAAGGAACAGCCCAGATAGGTAACTTGGCATTTCGTGACTTTAGTGTTGATGTGGAAAAGCAATGGACAAAGTCATTCAAAATGAACTTGCTTTATTCTATGCAAGAATATAGCCCTTCGTACGGAGCGAATAAAACGACTAATCTGTCGAATATTTTTGTAGCAGATTTACAATATAAGTTCACGCCTTCTTTTTCAACTCGCATGGAGTTGCAATACCTAACTACAAAAGAAGATCAGAAGGACTGGATGGCAGCTCTGTTGGAGATAAATTTTGCTCCGGCATGGAGCATTTACGGAAGTGATATGTATAATCACGGCAAGGATAAAATCCATTATTACAATGTGGGAGCCAGTTATGCCAAGTCACGTACGCGTATAGCCTTGAGTTATGGTCGTAACAAGGAAGGGTACGTCTGCTCTGGTGGAGTTTGCCGGACGATTCCTAAATATACAGGTGCCAACCTGACTATAACTACTTCATTTTGAGTTCATCGAAACATTTATTAATTAGAATATAGAATATGAGAAAATTTACAATGTTTTTTATGTCAAGTCTGATATGCTTGTGCGGATGTTTTACAGCGTGCAGCGGTAATTCTGACGACAATGGTGAAGAGCCGGATAACGGCGAAGTGACAGGACCTATTACTTTGACTGTGGATAAAGCCAAGATTGAAGCCAATGGAACAGATATGGCGACTTTTACGGTGACTGATGCCAATGGAAAAGTACTGACGACTTCCGAATATATGAAGAATGTATATTTTGAAGATGTAACTACCGGTGATTATTTGGAGAGACGGACCAATACGTTCTCGGCAGTAGAGAACGGGACACATAAGTTTAAGGCATATTACCTGGACTGGGAGTCGGATGAAGTTTCCGTAACCGCACAGAATCGTAAGAATTATGAACTTTTCTATCGTAAAGTAGGTGTCTTCAAAATGACGGGAACTTGGTGTACCTATTGTCCGGCCATGACTTCGGCATTGAAGAAAGTGGAAGAACTGATGCCGGGACGTATGGTAAAAATGGCTTTTCATTCTTCCAGCAGTTCCGCCACTGACCCGTTCCATTTGTCACAGACAAGCACAATCATGAGTCGTTTTGGAGCGTCCGGTTTTCCTACCTGTATCTATGACTTGAAAGTCATGTCGATAGACAGGAACGTGAGTGCTATTAAACAGACTTTACAAAGTCAAATCCGACAATATCCGGCAACCTGTGGAATTAAGGTAAATACATCTTATAATTCTTCTATGGGTGAGATTACGGTGGATGCCGCACTGAAGTCGAGCTTGGGGGGAGAATATGACCTTGTTTATGTCTTGGTGACTGATGGCTTAACAGCATCCGGAGGAAATGAGGCCTACAGTAAGAGCTATTTCCAACAATTACCTGTCGATGTCAACCGACGGACGGTTTACTGTGAAGGCAAACGAGGAGCACACTGCCGCAACTTTCAGCATTTCTAATGCAAAGAACCTGAATCCTGCCACATCGCGTGTAGTGGTTTATGCATTGCGTAAAGTGGATGACGCATATATGGTGGATAATATAACCGAATGTTCTATCAATGGTAGCATAGACTATCTCTATAATGATTGAGGCTTATGAAAAAAATATACTCGACAATTCTACCAATTGTAATGATCCTTTGTTTAGCAATGCTGTCATCCTGTTCCGGCAATTCGGACGAAACGGAGAATGGAGGGACGGATGACGGCATTTTGCGTATTACAGCTGATAAGACGGCTATACAGGCAGATGGAGTAGAAAAAGTGACCTTCACGGTCAAACTGGGTACAAAAGATGTAAGTGAAGAAAGCACAATGAACCTGATTTTGGTAAAGGAATCGGGAGAGGAAAACCTGGATTATGGTGTTCGTGCTTTCAGCACTTCAGTGCCGGGTACGTATGTCTTTAAAGCCCGCTATTATGAAGGAAAAGCAATGGTCAGTGAAAATGAAGTGACCGTTCAGGTTGCTCCCGTATCAGGAGGAACCAGCTATTATCATAAATTACTGGGGATGCAGTTTACTTCTGTCGGGTGCCAGGCCTGTCCGGCGCTTAGCACTACATTGAAAGCAATTCAGACTGAACAACCGGGGCGATTGGCTATCGCTTCTTTCCACATGGATTTCGGAGGAATGACGGATCCCATGAGTACAGCAGCTACCAATAATTACCGGACTAATATTCTCGGTAATTTCTCGGGACTGCCTCGTTTCTTTTACAATCTGCGTAAGGGTACTAAAGAAATGATCAGTATCAAGAGCCAGATTGAAGAAGAGCTTCAGAAAGAATTAAGTAACTATCCGGCTTCTTGTGGGGTAGCTGTTGAGTCTGTGTATAATGCTTCTGACCGTACAGTGAAGATTACTGGCAAATTAACTTCCAACGTAACAAACACTTATCGTTGTTTGATTTATCTGGTAGAGGATGGAATCAAATACTTTCAAACGAATGGCGCGAATGATTATACGCATAATAATGTGGTGCGCGCAGTGGTGTCCACATCATTGAACGGCGACCGTTTTAATGGGGAAGTAAATGCGGGAGTGGAATCTACCATGCAACGATCTTATCAGTTGGAACCGGGATGGAATGTGGATAATATGCGTGTGATAGTGTCGATGCTGACAACTTTGGATGGAGGAAAGACTTATACGTGTAACAATGTAAATGAGTGTAAACTTGGAGAATCAGCAGATTACTTGTATAACGAATAAAGAAGAGTTATGTATATAAATGTCTATAAAATAATATTGCTGGTCTGTATGTGCTGTGTGGGAATATGCTGGATTTCTTGTTCAGGCAATTCCGATGATTCGGAGCAGACGGAAGTGATTTTGAGCGTCGATAAAAATACGTTGACTGCGGACGGAAAGGATATTATAACCTTTACGGTAATGCATGCGGGAATAGATGTAACTGCTGATGCAATCATCCGTTCCGTGATGGACGGACAAACTTTGGATGGAAATACCTTTTCTACTTCTAAAGCCGGAACCTACGCTTTTGAGGCATCTTATGGCAACTATGTATCCAAATTGATAACAGTAGTTGCAAAAAGTACATCAGGTACAGTATCCAATTTTGTGAGACGCATCTGCGCAATGGAGTTCACCGGAACATGGTGCGCCATGTGTCCGGCAGGAATGACCCGTCTGAATTATTTGATAAGTTCGAGTTACGAGGGAATTGTTTATCTGATGTCATTTCATGTTGATGGGACAAGTGCCGATCCAATGACAATTGAACAGTCATCGATTCTTTCCAGGAAGTTTGCTATCTCCGGTTATCCTTCATGCGTGGTTGATATGCGTGGGACAATGGGGCTATCTGAAAACTATAGTGTCATGCGGGCTATATTTAATGAGTCTTTGGAGAAATACCCTGCTCATTGCGGAGTAGCTATCAGTTCTGTTTATAATGAGGTTGATTCCGAAGCTAAAGTTACTGTGAAAGTGACTTCGGAGAAAACGGCTGATTACCGCCTGGTATTGTATGTTGTTGAAAATGGATTGAAGTATCAGCAGAATGACGGAGGCAACTATCGGGACTATACACATAATCATGTAGTCCGCAAATTACTTTCTGCTTCTGTAGAAGGTGACAAACTGGGACAAATTGCAGAAGATAAGGAAGAAGTAAAGGAGTATACTGTGGCATTAGACGATACATGGAAAGCAGAGAATCTTTCTTTTTATGCATTAGTAATGGATGAAAACGGCTATGTAAACAATTTGGCTGTTTGCGAAGCAATAAACGGCAATGCCGATTATGAATATGTAAATGATTAATCACATTTATCACTTAGAATTATGAAGAAGAAATTAATTAGCTTATTATTTTTATTAGGGCTGGTGTTAGTTATAAGCCCTATGGTGCTATCGTGTTCGGATAAGGATGAACCTGCTGTGGAACCTGACGTGCCGGTGACCCCGGATGTACCACTTCCTCCTGTACCAACTCCAATCAGATGGGTAGAAAACGAAGTGGATGGTGGTGAACGTGGGGTAGGCATCAAAGTGACTAGCAAAACTACCAACAACTTTGTGTTTGAATGTACCCCGGGAGATAAGGTGCAATCTTATCGTTTGGATGTTTATCCTTTATGTCGTATGTATAACTACTTATTTGAAAGTGGCGGTTCAGGTGCAAGTGAAGAAGAAATCGAAGATTTGATTCTGAAAGCTCTCTATAATTCGGAGGGTGCCGGTGCTTATACTTTCAACAGGAAAACATTAGGAGATAGTTACCCGAATACAGAGTTTGACTGGACAAATTCCAAATATGCTCAATCGGAGATTGTGCCGGGAGCAGAATATTTGATTATAACGGTAGGGTGTAATGATGAAGGCGGACAAAATCCGGCTGATATGAAAATCTGTTATT
>OGOK01002084.1_pt1 | contig 12328 bp, 9 predicted proteins | sample 1552661 | NCBI WGS metagenome assembly OGOK01 (sample SAMEA2580172, study PRJEB22360) | human gut metagenome | biome: human gut; feature: human-associated habitat; material: faeces | place: Denmark | collected 2008/2010
TATTTACACACAAGCCTATGATAGATACTTCCGAAAATCTGATTATTATAAAAGGTCAAATCAAGACTCCCGAAATAGAAAGCTGCCAGAATTATGATGGCAGCTATAAGATAGTATTCCGAAATGTTCCTAGTACTTATACTTATAAAGAAGAAAATGTCCTTTGGCTGACTGATCCGGACAAACCGGCCCCCAACACCCCATCTCTTAAATCCAAAAATCAGAATAAAAAATATCCTTACAAGCCTCTGTTTTCAAAAATAAATACGTATCTTTGTCCTTTGAAGCACAGGAAGAAGAAATAATTAAGTAATAATAAACAAAAAAACATGAAGAAGCGAATATTATCATTATTAGGCATAATTGCCCTATTTTTAGGAGTCATCCTAGTTAGCTGTGGAAACGATGACGATAATAAAAACACAACAGGAGTACACAAAATTGTTATAGAGCAGTCGGGAAATACAGACGATTTTGATCTAAATATCGCATTCGGAGCAGCCAACACCAGCGGAGTTGCAAAATTATACAATGAAAATGGCGAATATTTAGGTGATTCATATTTGGTAAATAAAGTGACAGAAAATAAGATAAGCTGCCAGACAGGTAAAGAAGGTTCCATGATGACTTGTGCAGGATCAGTAATAAGTACATCAGAACAAGCAGGCAAAAAACTAAAAATTTCTGTTATTGCCTATATAGACAACAAAGAGGTTAACCGCTTAGAAAAGGAATATATAACGAAAGGTAGTACATTAGTAGAGAATTTCAGTGTATCAACTACAAGTGTAGAATAAAAACGCATTCATAAGCAACTATCAATTCTAGCAAAATGCTAGAATTGATAGTTGCTTATGAGACTAACAGAATAAAGACCTATAGAATATCAGTTTTACAATAACACACGAACTGATAACAATAAAATCAATACTTTACAACATAATTTGATAGAAAAGTAAGATATTAAAATCATCTTTTCTTTTTCCTCATTGAAAAGATTCAATTTTAAGCTCCCTTATCCTTAATCTATTAGATTATGGATTAAAAATACGACAACATATGGTTACCCAAAGTGAACAAGTATTAGAAAACGGATTAATAAAAACCTTAATGGAAATGAACTATGAATATATTTCTATCAAGGAAGAAGATAATCTGTACGCCAATTTTAAAAAGCAACTTGAGAAACACAATAAAAGAGAACTCTCCCTACACAAGAGAAAACATTTCACTGATAAAGAATTTGAAAAGATCTGTATTTATTTGGAAGGAGGAACACGTTTTGAGAAAGCTAAAAAACTTCGTGACCTATATCCATTAGAAACAGAAGATGGAGAACGTATTTGGGTAGAATTCTTGAATAAAAATAAATGGTGCCAAAATGAATTCCAGGTATCCAATCAAATAACAGTAGAAGGGAGAAAAAAATGTCGCTACGATGTAACCCTCTTAATAAATGGATTACCATTAGTTCAGATAGAATTAAAGAAACGAGGAGTTGAATTAAAAGAAGCATATAACCAAATTCAACGCTATCATAAAACCTCATTTCATGGATTATTTGATTATATACAATTATTCGTCATATCCAATGGTGTAAACACACGCTATTTTGCCAACAACCCTAATGGAGGCTACAAATTTACTTTTAATTGGACAGACCCCGAAAATATACCTTTTAACGATTTAAGTAAATTTGCTTATTTCTTTTTTGACCAATGTAACTTGGGAAAAATGATAAGCAAATACATTGTATTGCATGAAGGCGATAAATGCTTAATGGTACTCCGTCCCTATCAATTCTACGCAGTAGAACGTATATTAGAACGAGTAGAGAACTCCAATAAAAACGGTTATATATGGCATACTACTGGGGCAGGAAAGACATTAACATCATTCAAAGCCGCCCAGTTAGTTTCAGAGCTTGATGGTATAGACAAAGTTATGTTTGTTGTAGACCGTCATGATTTAGACACACAGACCCAATCAGAATACGAAGCATTTGAACCAGGTGCTGTTGATGGAACTGATAATACCTATGAACTAATCAAACGATTAAGCGGTAATTCTAAAATCATAATTACTACTATTCAAAAGTTGAATTGTGCTATAACCAAAGATTACTATAACAAGTATCTTCAAGAAGTACGCCATCAGAAAGTTGTGATGATTTTTGATGAATGTCATCGCAGTCATTTTGGTGATTGCCATAAAAATATTGTCAAATTCTTCAGTAACCTTCAAATTTTCGGATTTACAGGTACTCCTATATTTGTAGAGAATGCCAAACAAGAGCATACCACAAAAGAAGTGTTTAGTGACTGCCTTCACCGTTATCTCATCAAGGATGCTATTGCTGATGAAAATGTGCTAGGTTTCTTAGTTGAATATTATAAAGGTAAAGATGAATCTGGAATTGATTATATGAATGAAGCTCGCATGAAAGAGATAGCCAGATTCATACTTACAAATTTCAACAAGTCAACAGTTGATGGCGAATTCAATGCGCTGTTCGCAATCCAATCTGTCCCCATGCTATTACAATATTACAAAATATTTAAAGAGCTCAATCCTAAAATTAAGATTGGGGCTGTATTTACATATGCAGCAAATAGCAGCCAAGATGACGAACAAACAGGAATGAACCAAGGCTATGCTAATGATAAAGTTACGGCAGATGAACTACAAGTCATTATGAATGATTATAACAACACATTTGGTACATCTTTCACAACAGATAACTTTAGTGCCTATTATGATGACATAAATCTACGCATGAAGAAAAAAAAGAAGGATATGGAACCTTTGGATCTGCTTCTTGTTGTAGGTATGTTTCTTACTGGCTTTGACGCTAAAAAACTAAATACACTTTATGTTGATAAGAACTTAGAATATCATGGATTGCTACAAGCCTTTAGCCGAACCAACCGTATATTAAATGAAAAGAAACGTTTCGGAAAAATTGTATGTTTCCGTGATTTAAAAAACAATGTAGATGCTGCCATAAAATTATTTAGCAACAATAATCCCGCAGATACAATTCTACGTGAACCTTTTCCTGTTGTAAAAGAAAAGTTTAATGAGTTATCTTTGAAATTTAAAGAAAAATATCCTGATGTACAAAGTATTGATAAATTACAAAGTGAATATGAAAAAAGAGACTTTGTATTAGCTTTCCGTGAAATTATAAAAAAGCGGGCAGAAATGCAAATCTATGAAGACTTCGAACCTGACGACAAAGAATTCATCTTATCAGAACAAGAATTCATGGATTTTCGAAGTAAATATTTAGATATTACCACCGGGGTAATTAACCCTAATCCTGATGACAAGAAAAATACAGGAGATACAGATGTGCCTCCTTATGGCAAAGATGAAAGAACTCTAGACGATATTGATTTCTGTCTGGAACTCCTTCATAGTGACGTGATAAATGTAGCATATATCCTGACACTAATCAATGACTTAGATCCTTCGAGCAATGATTATCAAGAAAGACGTCAACAGATTTTAGATACTATGATAAAAGATGCTGTTATGCGTAACAAAGCCAAACTTATAGATGGCTTTATTCGCCAAAACGTGGATAATGACAAAGATGGATTTAGCAAATCTAAATCTGATGGTTCAATTGACTTAGAAAGTAGACTGACGAATTATGTTAGTCAACAACGTTATAAAGCTATTCAAGAGTTGGCAGAAGAAGAAGGAATTGATGAAGAAGCCCTCATTAAGTTTCTAAATGAATACGATTTTTTACAGAAAGAAAAGCCCGAAATCCTTCAGGAAGCCGTCAAAAAGAAAAGAATCGGACTAAAAGAACGCCGTACACTACTCAAAAGGATAATGGACAAACTACATTCGATAATAGAATTATTTAACTGGGAATAAAATTACATTAAATATATGAGCGAAGAACTACAACAAAAATTGCGCAGTCAATTATGGACTGTCGCCAATACTTTAAGAGGAAACATGTCTGCTAGTGATTTTATGTATTTCACTTTAGGCTTTATTTTCTACAAATATCTATCCGAAAAAATAGAACTTTATGCCAACGAAATATTAGAAGAAGATCATATTACTTTCAAAGAAGTATGGAATGGCAAGGATGAGGAATTAAAACAGGATGTAAAAGAAGAATGTATTCAAAATCTAGGTTATTTTATAGAACCGGAATATCTTTACTCCACCATCATAGAGCTAATCAGCAAGAAAGAAAATATTTTGCCGTCTTTAGAACGTTCACTCAAAAAAATAGAAGATTCTACAATAGGACAGGATAGTGAGGATGATTTTGGTGGTTTATTTTCTGATCTGGATTTAGCTTCTCCCAAACTAGGAAAGACTGCTGACGACAAGAATAAGTTAATTAGTGATGTATTAATTGCACTAAATGGTATCGACTTTGGATTACAAGAAGCCGGAGATATAGATATTCTAGGGGATGCTTACGAGTACATGATAAGTCAATTCGCTGCCGGAGCAGGAAAAAAAGCGGGAGAGTTTTATACTCCACAAGAAGTTAGTCAGATTTTAGCTGAAATTGTAATAACAGGCAAAGTACGATTAAAAGATGTGTTCGACCCGACATGCGGTAGCGGTTCCCTACTTCTTCGTACAGCTAAAAGTGGTAAAGCCGATTCTATTTTTGGTCAAGAAAAGAATCCTACAACGTTCAATCTTTGTAGAATGAATATGCTTCTTCATGGTGTAAAATACAATGACTTTGACATCCAAAATGGAGATACATTAGAAGCTGACGCTTTTGGAGACAGACAATTTGACGCCGTAGTTGCCAATCCTCCTTTTTCTGCAGACTGGACTGCAGCAGATAAATTCAATAACGACGACCGTTTTAGTAAGGCTGGAGTATTAGCTCCGAGATCTAAAGCAGATTATGCTTTTATCCTTCACATGATTTACCATCTCAATGATGGAGGAACAATGGCTTGTGTAGCACCACATGGAGTATTATTTCGTGGAGCTGCAGAAGGAAAAATCCGCCAATTCTTAATTGAAAAGAAAAATTATATTGATGCTATTATTGGACTGCCTGCCAATATTTTCTATGGAACCAGTATTCCCACTTGTATCTTAGTAATAAAAAAATGCCGCAAAGAAGATGACAACATCCTCTTTATAGATGCAAGTAAGGAATTTGAAAAAGTAAAGACACAGAATAAGTTACGTCCTGAACATATTCAAAAAATTATCGATACATATCGTGAAAGAAAAGAAATAGAAAAATATAGTCATTGTGCTACTTTACAAGAAATTAAAGAGAATGATTATAATTTGAATATACCTCGCTATGTAGATACTTTTGAAGAGGAAGAAGAAATAGATATCCATGCGGTCATGACTGAAATTAAAGAATTAGAAGCAAAACGAGCAGAACTAGATAAACAGATAGATGTTTATTTGAAAGAGCTAGGCTTAATCCAATAATTTTTGTTCGTTACAAATCCTCAATGTTATTTTCTAGAAAAATAAAATGATTATGGCAAATAATAACAATAAAGATAAATGCAATGTTCCAAATTTGAGATTTCCGGAGTTTAGTGGGGAGTGGGAAATGTCATCTATTGGAGAACAATTCGAACTCTATTCTGGAAATACACCAAGTAGAATGAATAAAAATCAGTTTGATGGCTCTATAAATTGGATTACCAGCGGTGAACTCAAAGAGCATTATATATCTGATACTAAAGAGAAAATTTCAGAGGAAGCTGCAAAAAATAACAGCTTAAAACTTCTTCCTGTTGGAACATTTGTAATAGCGATATATGGACTTGAAGCAAATGGTGTTAGGGGTACTTGTTCAATTACAACAAGAGAATCGACCATCAGCCAAGCATGTATGGCTTTTACATCTAAAATGGACATCCAAAATGAATTTCTTTACTCGTGGTATAAGAAGCATGGCAATATCATTGGTATAAAATATGCCCAAGGAACTAAGCAACAAAATCTTAGTTATGATATTATTGAGAGATTCAACATATCATATCCTTGTATGGAAGAGCAAAAAAAATTAATTCGTTTTATTTCATTAATAGACCAACGTATCGCCACCCAAAACAAAATCATTTATAAATTGAAATCCTTAATCAGAGGAATTGCACAGAATATGGTGCATAGGGGGAAGCCAAATGTACGTTTGTCGGATTGCATGATTTGCAATTCCTCAACTTTACAAGAAAGTGAGGTCTTAGAAAGTGGTACATATCCTGTATATGGTGCTAATGGCATAGTTGGATACCTTGATTGTTACGCAACCCTCAATGAAGCCATTTATATTATCAAAGATGGTTCAGGAGTTGGAACTGTTTTTTACGTGGCAGGCAAGTGCTCTGCGGCAGGCACATTGAACACCTTACAAGCCAAAGAAGGTTATTCTCTCCAATACCTTTATTATTTGCTGACGGTCTTCAACTTTGAACCTTATAAAACTGGTATGGCGATACCTCACATATATTTCAAGGACTATGGAAAAGCAAAAGTCTTTTGTCCGTCACATTCAGAGCAATTTAAATATACCAAGTTGTTATCTACAATAGATAGTAAACTATTAGCAGAACAGAATGCTCTGGTAAACTATAATTTGCAGAAGCAATACTTGCTTCGTCAGATGTTTATATGAACATCTGACGAAGTAGATACTGCTTTTGTCCTTGAGATTGTTTTAGTATGTTTTGCAGAAATTCCAGTTTTGTATTTAACGAGCATAACAATTTTGATATTGCTAACAGTTCGTTAGCATTACTGGGAATAGCGACATAGCTCTCTAAGAAGCGTTGGTTGGCAATATTTATTGTGTTCTTTGCTCCTTTCTGAACGAGAGGGTGAAGATAGTTCAGAGTATTCAATTCACTCTTGAAATACTCATGCAAGAACACACCCGTTGAAAATGTTTTAGGCTCATAAACTCCATATAGAGGTGACACAGCGACTTCGTTTTGATTGTAACTTTGCTTTATAATTCCGTAAGGAAATGAACCTGTTGGACTTTTCGTATATACCAAATCACCATAATGTACCACATGATATTTTGATGTATCACTGGCAGCGAACGAGCGACCAAGATATTCCATTTGATTTACAATCCCTTGAATAACAGACACGGAATAAACTGGGTAAAGGCTCTTATTCAATTCATTTCTTTCGGTAAGAACATTGGAAAGGAGAACCTTCTTCCAAGTCCCATTTGACAGTCCTCGCTTTTGCAGTTCAACCATAATTCCTCTGATTAAGGATTATGAAGTCTATAGGTCTGCGATTATTGAAATAGAATATAGCCCCAAAGATAGCTACCATTCCCATATAGGGGGTGCTATTGTACAAATATCAAAACGAAACAAGGATAATCATCTATGCAATGTATTATCAGTTAGTAATCGCCAAGGATTTATAAAGCAAAGCGAACAATTTGAAGATAGGAATGTTGCAAGTGACGACACATCAAATTACAAAATTGTAGAAAAGAATGACTTTGCTTATAACCCTGCAAGAATAAACGTGGGATCAATTGCTCGCCTTACAAAATTTGAGACTGGCATTGTCAGTCCAATGTACATTTGTTTTCGTACAAAGGACTGCTTACTGCCAGAATATCTTGAACTTTTCTTTGAATCCAGAAATTTCTTCTATCACATACAAAAGAGATTGGAAGGAAGTGTAAGGCTTTGCCTTTCTTATGAGGAGCTTTGCAACATTCCAATTGTGATACCATCAATCGAGAAACAAAAACAAGTTGATCTCCATCTGTCAAAATTGGCGCAAAAGATTGATTTGGAAATGAAAATCTTGCAATTCGTCCAGCAACAGAAGACTTATTTGCTTCACCAAATGTTCATATAAACATCTGACGGAGTAAATATTGCTTTTCTTCAAGCAACAAGTTTACAAAATTCATCTCGACATCGGCTTTTCTTTCAAATGAAGAGAGAAAAGCCGAAATTACTTTTTGTTCAGAGATGTTCGGTATAGTTATTTTAAATTTTGCCAAATCCTTTTTCTGAATGTTTGGCAATCCAGAACCTATACGAAGTTTCATTATTTCACTCTCCTTTGATTTTAGAAATTGGTACAGGTATTCCGTTTTTACATTATCCGTAGTATTTTGAATTGTGTAGCAATGTCCGCCACTCCAAAAAGGACAGGCGTTGAATTGTACATAACCGCAAGAGTTGCCACCCTCACTTATTGAGATGGTGTTAGCTTCTACATTATAATCGTTATAAAATCCAGATGGCTCTATTCCTCCATTCATAACATAATACTTGCCACTTTCTGAAAGAAATTCACCATTGATTTGTTTGCCTTTAACTACATCACCTATATCTTCCAATACAACAACATCACCTTTTATGGCATTGAAAAGTCTTTCTGAAATCGCAGACCTATAGACTTCATAATCCTTAATCAGAGGAATTGCACAGAATATGGTGCATAGGGGGAAGCCAAATGTACGTTTGTCGGATTGCATGATTTGCAATTCCTCAACTTTACAAGAAAGTGAGGTCTTAGAAAGTGGTACATATCCTGTATATGGTGCTAATGGCATAGTTGGATACCTTGATTGTTACGCAACCCTCAATGAAGCCATTTATATTATCAAAGATGGTTCAGGAGTTGGAACTGTTTTTTACGTGGCAGGCAAGTGCTCTGCGGCAGGCACATTGAACACCTTACAAGCCAAAGAAGGTTATTCTCTCCAATACCTTTATTATTTGCTGACGGTCTTCAACTTTGAACCTTATAAAACTGGTATGGCGATACCTCACATATATTTCAAGGACTATGGAAAAGCAAAAGTCTTTTGTCCGTCACATTCAGAGCAATTTAAATATACCAAGTTGTTATCTACAATAGATAGTAAACTATTAGCAGAACAGAATGCTCTGGTAAACTATAATTTGCAGAAGCAATACTTGCTTCGTCAGATGTTTATATGAACATCTGACGAAGTAGATACTGCTTTTGTCCTTGAGATTGTTTTAGTATGTTTTGCAGAAATTCCAGTTTTGTATTTAACGAGCATAACAATTTTGATATTGCTAACAGTTCGTTAGCATTACTGGGAATAGCGACATAGCTCTCTAAGAAGCGTTGGTTGGCAATATTTATTGTGTTCTTTGCTCCTTTCTGAACGAGAGGGTGAAGATAGTTCAGAGTATTCAATTCACTCTTGAAATACTCATGCAAGAACACACCCGTTGAAAATGTTTTAGGCTCATAAACTCCATATAGAGGTGACACAGCGACTTCGTTTTGATTGTAACTTTGCTTTATAATTCCGTAAGGAAATGAACCTGTTGGACTTTTCGTATATACCAAATCACCATAATGTACCACATGATATTTTGATGTATCACTGGCAGCGAACGAGCGACCAAGATATTCCATTTGATTTACAATCCCTTGAATAACAGACACGGAATAAACTGGGTAAAGGCTCTTATTCAATTCATTTCTTTCGGTAAGAACATTGGAAAGGAGAACCTTCTTCCAAGTCCCATTTGACAGTCCTCGCTTTTGCAGTTCAACCATAATTCCTCTGATTAAGGATTTCAATTTATAAATGATTTTGTTTTGGGTAACAATGCGTTCATCGATAAGATGTAACAAAGAGGCAATCTTGGCTTGCTCTACCTTAGATGGTATACCAATATAGCATTCCGAAAAATTCTTAGTGCTGATAGAATAGATCTTTGTTCCTTGGGCAATACGTCTTATTTGGTTATGAAACGCAGTAGAAGAAAAAGCATATCCTTTAAATCCCACTACTGTTCTATCCTTATTGTCTCGTCCATGAATAGTGTGTAAGCCACAAATAACATCTCTCCCATTCAAATTATAGAACTCAATAGCTTTTGCCACTTCATTGGTATCTTCTGATGCATCAGCAAAAGCAACATCACCCTCTTTGCATAACTCATAATTCTTAGGTTTATTCCCATCTTTGATATTTGGCAATCTATCTTGTACTAAATTTACCATTGTAGGAAGCCCAACATGAATAAGCCCATAATGCAAATTTGAAATGTTTTCTGTATCATATTCAAGCTGTTCCCAACAAAGTGAATTGGTTGAATAGAAATCTAATAATTCTGAAACTTTACATTTTTCCCACTCCCCACTAAACTCCGGAAATCTCAAATTTGGAACATTATAGCAATTATATCCTCAATTCCCGTAGCTTTACCCTGTTTTGTTTAACTAAAAATATATAAGTATGATTCAAAAAAAAACTATCAAAGAAATTTCCGTACTTTGGAAAGAAGACAAAAAGCAATATGTAAAACAATCGACACTTGCTGCGTATGTACTAATTCTTGAAAATCACATTTATCCGACATTTGGAGAAATGTATGAGTTAGAAGAAAATAAGGTACAGGAATTTGCTCTTCAGAAGATTAATAATGGGTTAAGTAAAAAATCCATTAAGGATATTTTAATTGTATTGAAAATGATATTAAAATTCGGAGTAAAACATGGATACTTAGATTATAAAGAATGGGAAATCAGATTTCCAACGGAAGATGAGAAACAACATTTAGAAGTTCTTAGTATCTCACATCAAAAAAGGATCATGAGTTTTATCCAAGAACATTTCACATTCAAGAATTTAGGAATTTATATTTGCCTTAGTACCGGACTACGAATAGGAGAAGTATGCGCTTTAACATGGGATGATATAAACATAGAATTAGGAATAATTTCTATTAAAAGGACAATTGAACGCATCTATATCATTGATGGAGAGAAAAGACATACAGAACTTATTATCAATACTCCAAAAACTAAAAATTCCATTCGTGAGATCCCAATTACAAAAGAATTAATCAGAATTCTAAAGCCATTAAAAAAGATAGTGAACGGTAACTATTACATTCTAACAAATGAAGAAAAGCCTACAGAGCCTAGAACATATCGCAATTATTACAAGAAACTAATGAAAGATCTAAATATTCCAGAACTAAAATTTCATGGTCTTAGACATAGTTTTGCTACACGTTGCATAGAAAGCAACTGCGACTACAAAACTGTAAGTGTTATTTTAGGCCATTCTAATATAAGTACAACACTTGATCTTTACGTTCATCCCAATATGGAACAAAAGAAAAAATGTATAGATAGAATGATTAAAGGATTAAAATAATCCACGTAAAGGGGAAAAGTCAATTTCTTTTTCCCTTTATAACTTTTTCTTCATATATTTGTACTCAAGCTATCCAAATCGGAAAGCTTATCTTAAAACTACTAATCTTAAAAACAAATTACTATGGCAATCATCAAAATTGGAGAACTATTAAAACTTAGAGGGTTAGATATAAATAAAAGAATCAAGTTAGTAAGACATAAAGACGCACGCCAGAAACAATTCATAAATGGAGTAGAAGTAGAAGGTAACCCGTATGACTGGTATAGAAATGATAAAGACAAATTTATAGCATATCAAAGTGAGCAGCATAGGGATGTATTTAAAAATGTCGATTATATTGTTTCCTTTATTGGAGAAAACGGCACTATTGCCCGTTTTATCGGTATTTACAAAATTGAAGGTCCTGACAACGAACGCAACACTAACAAATATTGCTATAAAATAACTGAAGTAGAAGGCTTTGATGAACTAAAAGAACGTATCATTATAGACTGGGGGCCTTCAACCATATCTTGGCATCAATGGCTTAATGATAAAAATGATAAAGAGATTATTGAAATTACTCCAGGATTTGACCATATTTTCCCCGGATATGAAAAAATAGCTCTAACCCTCGCACAGCTAAAAAATATAATATTAGAAAAAGAATATCCTGAATGGAAAAAAATGCTTTCTGCCGTAAACTGTATTTATATAATAACAGACAGAAAAACTGGAAAAAATTATATAGGTTCAACATATGGGAAAGAAGGCATTTGGGGTAGATGGAAAGAATATGCCAAAACAGGAGGACACGGAAACAATGTAACCTTACAAAAATTATACGATCAAGACAATAGCTATCCTAATAATTTCTCTTGGTCTATCCTTGAAACACTATCTATTAGCATTAGTAGTTATGAAGCCATAAATATCGAGAAATGCTATAAGCAAAAGTTAGGTACCCTAGCTTTTGGCTTAAATAATAATTAATGATACAAGAAATAGTTAGTTAATCGAAAAATTGTAAGGCTGCCAAAGGTGCATTGACTACCCACGATTAACATATTGTATGAATCCTCAAATGATAGTGTCAATAAGCCATACACTAAAAAATAAAGCACACTTTCATTTGAATTAAACTGTTTCTTGTTATCTTTGCCTAGACGTATTCATTTA
>OGOK01002085.1_pt1 | contig 12313 bp, 9 predicted proteins | sample 1552661 | NCBI WGS metagenome assembly OGOK01 (sample SAMEA2580172, study PRJEB22360) | human gut metagenome | biome: human gut; feature: human-associated habitat; material: faeces | place: Denmark | collected 2008/2010
TTCATGGTCAGATACGTGCGGTCCGGCAGATAAGCTACCTTGCTCTTGGTCGCCGGTCCTACATAATTTCCGTCGATCATAATAGTTCCTTCCGTCGGTGTCAGCAGACCGTTCAGCATTTTGATCAGTGTCGTCTTACCGCTGCCGTTGGGTCCCAACAGGCCAATGATCTTCCCCTTGGGGAGACTTACGGTCAGATTGTTCACAGCCACATTGGCACCATATTTCTTGGTCAGATTTACAATTTCTACCAGATTATTCATTTCTATTTCCGCCTCTCTTTATTTTCATCATAAATTTGCACCCCTGTCAGGCCTGTACCTTATCGAAGAGATTCCGGATCTCCTCTCTCTGATATCCCAGTTCCTGCATGTTGTTGATAAAATTCCGGACATGCCCGGCTGCCAGCTGTTCTCTGGTATTCCCGATCAGCTCAGTGTCCTCCGTCACGGTTCTGCCGTTGGTGCGCTGTGTCACGATCAGGCCGCTCCGCTCCAGTTCCGCAAAAGCTTTCTGCATCGTATTCGGGTTCACCGCCGCCACGGCCGCAAGATCTCTGACACTCGGCAGCTTCTCTCCCGGCTGATATTTGCCGGACACGATCTCTTTCTGGATCCGCTCCACCAGCTGCGCATATATGGGTCTGTCAGCATCCAATTCCCACGCCATTCCTATCATCCTTTCTTGTTTCTTATTTTCTGTTTCTTATTTTCTGTTTCTTATTACCTGTCACGCATCGTTTCTATCGATGCCTCCCCGGGTCCCTCATTGTCTTGTTGTTTTACTGTATTATTTGTTTAATACAATAATACGTTATTTATTTTTATCTGTCAAGCGGATTTTATGCTTGTCCGGGAAAATTGTTGGAATTACACTTGTTACAACATGGTAAATGGGAAGTTACGCGGCTCATTGCTCGCGTAACTTCCCATTTACTACGCATCCGGCTCCGAAATACGTGTCACCCCCACATAAATATCCGAGATTTCAAACCATGTAGGATAATCCACGATTCCGGTCTGAGGAAGATTAAATATCTTCTGGAACGTCCGGACAGCCTCCGCAGTACCGGAGCCATAGATTCCGTCGGGTGTCAACGTAGGAATCGCCGGATAATTTCTGGCGATCCGGTTCAACTGCTGTTGCAGCTGACGGACTTTTTCCCCGGAAGAACCGATAGTCAGATCATACCCCGGCCAGGAAGAAGGCACTCCCGAAATAATATCTGCGGAATTGATATACATATCATTGCCGTAATAATAATGAATGATATCAATAGCGGAATATCCCTGATCCGCCAATGACTTGGAGCCCCACTGGCTCAGCCCCCGGCAGGTAGTCCGATTACCGTCACAATACGATGTGAAAATGGGCTGTCGTACACCGGGCCTTGACAAATAGTTGGTAAAAATGGAATCTACCAGATAGTCGATCTCTTCGAACACATTTCTGCCATAAATCCATTTTTGATCATACGCCGTAGAAGAAGTTATCGTAAAATCGTACCCACGTCCCCTGTACCACTCCGTATATATACGGTTTAACGTAAATGATTGAATGACCAGAATATTAGCATAAATTGCACTCTCCGGCCAGGTGGAATAAATCTCGCTGGAGGCCACATTTTTAATGTAATCCTTATAGCGCACCCAGTAATTCCGGGCAGTGGGATCCTCCGGGACACCGTCATGTACGATCACATATTCCGGAATCACCACACGGCTCAGTACGATCTCCCCGGTCTCGTTCATAGGTTTGATTTCTTCTTCCGGAATCTTCGGAGGATACTCTCCGAAAAGCGTATGTGCAGGTATTACTACTACTTTTTCTTCCTCCTCTGTTACATTCAGCGGATTCATGCGGATCGGTTGTAGGGAAAATTCGCCTGCCAGAATTTCGGAACCAGATACCAGTACCGGTTCAAAGCCTTCTGCAGTCACCTGAATGTTGTACTCCGAATAGGGCTGTGCCGTAATATCCGGAGATAAAGAAAGCTCTCTCGGCGGCGCATCCAGTGTTATCGTAGGGGGTTGCCCGGATTCGTCAGTAGTCATCGTCTCCAGCGGGGAATCCGGATCCCCGGTATAGGAGACAGTGACGGTCGCGCCGGGTATCGGTGTCATCCCCAGAGCGGAGACAACGCTGATCTGAAGTGTTCCTGTATAAGTAGTGTCCATGGACAGAGGTCCTTTCTGCCTATGCCGTTTTGTCTGTCTTGATCCGGTCAGGCAACAAATGTTCCTTACAGAATATGCAAAGTCAGAAAAATATGTGCATGTTCCCATATACTAAGTAGACTAACTTCTATCCGTTTTGTCTTCATCATACATCTACTTGATTAACAGACGGGTGATATGCATTCACTAAATACTAATTCCGGTACCGGTCTGCATCTGTCCCCGAGCCGCCGTGTAGCCCAAAAAAGGAACCACAAACCGTTCCCAGATTGTGATTCCCTTTGTTTTTAATCCGTCATTTTTATTTGGTCAACAGCATCATAATGTCATTGCTTCTTGCCACGAACTTGGTCATGGCATCGGCGGACAAGGGTGCATGCTGGAGCTTTGCCAGATCGTACAGCTGCTCGCAGATCATTTCTGCGTTCTCGCCGTCCTGGTGCTCGGTGATGTACTGTACCAGAGGATGGTTGGCATTCAGAATCAGGGTCTCGCCCTCACCGCCGAAAGCACTCATATCCATACCGGGCATGGAGTACATCTTCATCATATCCTGCATACGTCTGCTCTCTTCGGACAGCGTGATCATGGAAGAGATCTTCTTGTTCTTCAGCTTCTCTACCTTGACAGTGATCTTGTCGTTCTTCAGAGCTTTCTTCATCAGCTTGCTGATGCTCTCTGCCTGCTCTTCCATCTCTTTTTCAGCCTTCTTGGAAGTCTTGGACTTCAGGGCATCGGTCACATCCGCATCGATACGTTGGAACTTGATTCCCTCATTCTTCTGCTCTAACTGGGAGATAAAGGGCTGATCGATATTGTGGGTCAGGATCACAGCATCCATCTTGGCAGCCTTGAACATATTGATGTACTGGCTCTGCTGCTGTTCATCCGTTACATAGTAGATGATCTTCTCCTTCTTCTCTTCCTCGGTATTCTCCTCGGAAGCCTCATCTTCCGCCTTGTCCTCTACGACTTCGGCTTCTACCTTGTTGCCGTTCTCATCTACAGCATTTTCCTTATTCTCTTCCTCGTCCTGAGGCTTGATCTCCAGACACTCGGGCAGAGTCAGATATTTGCCGTCCAGATTCTTGAAGAGGATATAATCATTCATCTTCTCACAGAACTTGTCATCCTTCAGGCAGCCGAACTTGATGAAGGGACTGATGTCATCCCAGTATTTGTCATACTCTTCCTTATCCGTCTTGCACATACCGGCCAGCTTGTCCGCTACCTTCTTGGTAATGTACTCGGCGATCTTCTTGACAAATCCATCATTCTGCAATGCACTTCTGGATACGTTCAGAGGCAGATCCGGGCAGTCGATGACACCCTTTAACAGCAGCAGGAACTCAGGAATGACTTCCTTGATGTTATCTGCGATAAATACCTGATTGTTGTACAGCTTGATGGTACCTTCGATGGACTCATACTCCATGTTGATCTTCGGGAAGTACAGGATACCTTTCAGATTAAAAGGATAATCCATATTCAGGTGGATCCAGAACAGAGGCTCCTTGTAATCCTGAAATACCTTGCGGTAGAAGTCCAGATACTCTTCCTTCGTGCACTCATTGGGATGCTTGGTCCACAGAGGCTGTGTCTCGTTGATCAATTCAGGACGCTTTCTGATCTTCAGCTTCTTAGGCTCTTCTGTTCCCTCGGCAGCTTCAACGTTTTCACCTTCTGCCGCTTCCTTCTTCTCCGGCTCGATCTCTTCCAGGACTTCATCATCGGGAAGCTTTTCCTCTTCCTTGATGATCTGGGTCTCCTTGGTGTTCGCCTTGGACAGATAGATCTCGGTAGGCATGAAGGAACAATACTTCTTCACGACCTCACGAGCCTTGTACTCATTACAGAACTCCAGACAATCTTCATTTAAAAACAGGGTAATGGTCGTACCGACATCCGTCTTGTCTCCGTCTTCCATGGAGAACTCGGTGCCGCCGTCACACTCCCAGTGTACTGCCTTGGCGCCATCCTTGTAAGATAACGTATCAATATGTACTTCATCCGCTACCATGAATGCGGAATAGAAGCCCAGTCCGAAATGACCAATGATCTGGTCGGAATTGCTCTTGTCCTTATATTTCTCAATGAAATCCGTAGCACCGGAAAATGCGATCTGGTTGATATACTCTTCCACTTCGTCGGCGGTCATACCCAGACCGTTATCCTTGAAGGTCAGTGTCTTCTTCTCAGGATCCACGATGACATCCACACGTCCCTTATAACCTTCCGGAAGAGAATATTCTCCCATCATGTCCAGTTTTTTCAGCTTGGTCACGGCATCGCAGCCGTTAGAGATCAACTCTCTGTAAAAAATATCGTGATCGGAATACAACCACTTTTTAATGATCGGAAATATGTTTTCACTGTTAATTGACAAACTACCGTTTTTTGCTGCCATTATTACCACATCCTTTTCTAAAATTGCACAGCCATGGCTGACTGTTTCCTAACTGATTCTAAGTGTAGGACTGTAAAATTGAAAAGTCAAGACAAATTTAGCACTCATTATAAATGAGTGCTAACAATCAGTCAAAAATCCAGTATTTATCAATATTTCCGTAATTCTAAAATTTTAATAAAGCGTGTAAAAAACCAGAAATTACTCCTCCGGAAAGTACTTTGCATACACATCAAAAAAGTTGTCCGTAGTCACCTGTTCGTCCATGATCAGCGTGATCTCGTCCCACAGCTTGTCATTGAGCTGACGCACCAGTGTATTCACAAAGCTGTCATACTCCTGCCCGAAGACTTCCCGTTTCCGCTCTTCTACAATCTTTAATTTATTAGCGTCCGTCTCTTCCCGATCCAGCGTATTGATGCATTTGATAATGTAATAGCCTCGTTCACATTTCACAACCTGGCTCACCTCGTCTGTTGCCAAATTGAAAGCCGCTTCCTCATAAGCGCTCTCCGCTTCTCCTTTGCCAAAGGAATAGGTGATCTCGGAATCGTCGCTGTATTTGGATGCCAGTTCCGTGAAATCGTGTTCTCCGTCCACCGCCAGGTCTCTTACCTCGCAGGCTTTCTCATAGGCACTCTGAATGGAGCTTTCCGAATAAGGCTTCAGGTTTCCGTCCATATCCGTGGATGCTGTTGCAAAAAAGATCTGCTGCACCGTAATTTTGCGGGCCTCGTCATCACTGATCTCCGGATTGATGTCCTGTATAATCAACTGATAGACCTTGTCTGCCATGGCATATTCCCGATACAGATTCTCCACAATCTCCTCCGTGGCACCCATAGCCTCGATCTCCGTATCATTTAAGGAAGAATAATACTCCTGTGCCGCCTGGACGACCTTTGCCTCCTCGGCTTCATCCAACGTGACCTCTTTCTCTTTTGCCAGCAGGTACATGGTCTTGATCTGAGCAATTCTTGCCAGCACTGTCTCCTTGACATTATCCTCCAGAGTCACTCCGTTCAGGGAAGTATTCCAGATCTCCGTCCCGTAGACATTCTCATATTGATTCTGGGTCGTGGTCAGGTAGATCATGATCTCCGCCTTAGAGCAGGACTCGTCCCCGATCCGAAATACCTCATTTTTCCCAAATCCTGTGGTAAATACCACTTTTGTGCCGTCACTGCTGCCGCAGGCGGTCAGTCCCGTCACCATACTTATTCCCAGCACTCCCGCCACCAATACCGCGGTGATATGACATCTATTTTTAAAAAACATAACATTTCCTACTTTCTCAAAGTCTCTAAATTCTGATTATACCCTATTTTTATCTTCCATGCTACGTTTTCTTATAAGTTCAGAAAATTCTAAGAATTCTCCGCCAGTCTGTCCTCTGCGGGAAGCTTTTCCACTTTTACCGCACAGACTTTGTATTCCGGGATTCTCGCATATTTATCCAATGCCGCATTCGTCAGGATATTGGCATTGCCATCCGGGAAATGGAACGGCATCCAGGTCTCCTTCGGGGATACTTTATCTCCCACTCTCGCAGTCGTGATCAGGGTACCTCTTCTGGATGTAACTTTTACCTTTTCTCCATTTTCAATGCCAAGGCGCACTGCATCCTCCGTATTCATCTCGATGAAGGAATGACCTTCCTTCTCCATCAGTCCCGGAGTTTTTCCGGTCATGGCTCTGGTATTGTAATGGTACAGGATACGTCCCGTCATCATGATAAACGGATATTCCTCATCCGGAAGTTCCGCACTGGGCACATATTCTGCAGGGTAGAACCATCCCAGACCTCTGGAGAACTTACCCACATGCAAAATCGGTGTGCCGGGATGTTTCTTATCCGGGCAGGGCCACTGGATACTCTCACCCTTATCCAGTCTTCTATGGCTGATACCTGCAAAGCTGGGAGTCAGGGACGCGATCTCATCCATGATCTCTTCGGAAGTAAGCTGGGCTTGCGGATATCCCATACGGTTCATCAGGTCGATAAAAATATCGGTATCCAGGCGCATCTCGCCTTCCAGTGTCACCGCTTTACGGACACGCTGTACTCTTCTCTCCGTATTGCTGAAGGTGCCTTCCTTCTCCGCATAACTGGTACCGGGCAGAATCACATCCGCATACTGCGCGGTCTCTGTCATGAACAGATCGGACAACACCAGGAAATCCAGGCTTTCCAGTGCCTTGCGGATATGATGCTGGTCTGCATCCGTTACGACCGGGTCTTCGCCGAAGATAAAGAGTCCGCGGATCTCCTTACGGATTGCCGCAGGGAATACATCCGTTGCATGTACGCCGGGTTTTTTGTTCAGCTCCACGCCCCATGCTTTTTCAAATTTGGCAATAACCTCAGGATTTGTCACTTTCTGATAACCGGGGAGATCACCGGGCAGTGCACCCATATCGCAGGCACCCTGTACGTTATTCTGTCCACGAAGCGGGTTAACACCACAGCCTTCACGTCCAAGCTTGCCAACCATCATTGCCATATTGGACATGGACATAACACCCTCTGTACCTGTGGAATGTTCGGTTACACCAAGGCAGTAGATGATCGGAGCGCGGTCTGCTTTTGCATACATGATCGCTGCTTTTCTCAGATCGTCTGCGTCAATGTGGCAGATTTCAGCTACCTTCTCAGGTGTGTAATCTTTTACGATTTCCTTTAATTCTTCAAAACCTTCGGTACGCTCTGCAATGAACTTGTCATCCTGAAGACCTTCAGAAAGGATCACATTCATGATGCCGTTTGCAAAAGCAACATTTGTACCAGGTTTCAGTTTCAGATGGATATCTGCTTTCTTAGCCAGACCGATATCACGAGGATCAACTACGATCAGCTTGCAGCCTCTCTTGATGGCCTGACGAATCTGCATGCCGACTACAGGATGTGCTTCCTCAGGGTTGGAACCAACCAGCATGATCAGATCTGCATTCTTTGTGATATCCTCAATTGGGTTTGTCATGGCACCTGAGCCAAGAGTCATCGCAAGACCTGCTACAGATGCGGAATGACATACACGTGCACAGTTATCTGTATTGTTGGTGCCGAAGCAGCAGCGAACCATCTTCTGTACCATGTAAATATCTTCATTGGGTGATCTGGAACATGCAAAGCCTGCAAGAGAATCAGAGCCGTACTGTTTCTTGATCTCCATAAATTTGGAAGCAACAAGATCCAGGGCCTCATCCCATGTTGCACGTTCGAATTCACCTGTCTCTTTATTCTTGATCAGCGGATATTTAATACGCTCCGGTGACTGTACGAAATCGAAACATCCGCTGCGGCCCTTAACACAGAGCAATCCTTTGTTGGATGGTCCGTTTACAGCTTCTGTATCTACGATCTTTCCGTCTTTTACAAGGAGATAATACTGGCAGCCTGTTGCACAGTGAGGACAGGTAGTCAGAACCTTCTTGTCAATCTGGTACGGACGGTATTTCTTTCTGCGCTTCATGGTCAGTGCACCTGTCGGACAGGCCTGTACACAGTTACCGCAGGATTCACAGATACCTTCGTTCCATTTATGTTTGTAATGTGCACCGATCACTGACTGGAAACCACGATCCATAGTGTCGATGGCACCTCTTCCCACAATCTCCTTACATGTATTCACGCAGCGATGGCAGAGAATACACAGGCTTGGATCATAGGTAAAGAATTTATTGGTATCATCTATCGGCATATCCTTCATTTCACCGGGATAGCTTGTCTCAGTCACACCATATTCAAAACAGTAGTCCTGTAATTTACAGTCACCGTTTGCCTCACAGGAGAAGCAGTGTACACGATGGTCAGAAAGAAGGAGGTCAAGGGTATCTTTACGATATGCAACTACTTTCTCTGACATTGTCTGTACTTCATCACCCTCTGAGCAGCGAAGTGTACATGCCGTATCAAATTTGGTTCTTCCATTGTTTGTTACTTCTACCACGCACAAACGACAGGAACCATCCGGCAATACATCTTCCAGATAGCAGAGTGTAGGAATCTCCACTCCGATCTGTCTGGCAGCCTGCAGAATGGTCGTACCTTTTTCCACTTCTACAGGAATTCCATCTATTGTCAAATGAATCATCTTTTCACCCTCCTTAATTCACAGAAATTGCGCCGAATACACAATTTTCCAGACATGTTCCGCACTTAATACACTTGGAGGTATCAATGCTGTGAGGCTCTTTCTTATTGCCTGTGATCGCACCAACCGGACAGTTTCTCGCACACTTGGTACATCCTTTACATTTCTCAGGATCGATCACATAAGAACGCATTGCCTTACATACATGAGCCGCACATTTCTTATCTACGATATGCTCTACATATTCATCACGGAAGTTCTTTAATGTAGAAAGTACAGGAAGCGGTGCACTCTTTCCAAGTCCGCAGAGTGAACGGTCCTTGATAAAGTTTCCAAGATGCTCCAGTTTATCCAGATCCTCTACTTCACCCTTTCCGTCTACGATCCTCTCAAGGATTTCAAGCATACGCTTGGTGCCGATACGGCAGGGACCACATTTACCGCAGGATTCTCTCTGGGTGAAGCCCATAAAGAAACGTGCAACCTCTACCATACAGGTATGTTCATCCATAACTACCAGACCACCGGAACCAACGATCGCACCATATTTCTTAACAGAGTCGAAATCAAGAGGTACATCCAAATGTTCTTCTGTCAGACATCCACCGGATGGTCCACCGATCTGAACAGCCTTAAACGCAGCACCGGATTTCAGTCCTCCGCCGATATCAAAGATGATTTCCCTTAAGGTTGTTCCCATCGGGACCTCGATCAGACCTGTATTCTCAATAGAACCTGTCAGTGAGAAGGTTTTTGTTCCAGGTGATCCCTCTGTACCGATACTTCTGTACCAGTCAGCTCCTTTGAGAATGATCTCCGGAATATTTGCATAAGTTTCTACGTTATTCAGAACAGTAGGTTTCGCCCATAATCCCTGTTCAACTGTACGGGGCGGTTTTACACGAGGCATACCTCTGTTACCCTCGATAGATGCGGTAAGTGCCGAACCTTCTCCACATACGAAAGCTCCGGCACCTCTGTTGATATGTAAATGGAAGTTTACACCGGAATTTAAAATATTATCACCTAACAGGCCATATTTTTCTGCCTGTTCAATCGCCATCCTAAGTCTCTTTACAGAAAGAGGATACTCTGCACGAACATAAATATATCCATTCTCCGCACCGACTGCGTAGGCTGCAATAGTCATACCTTCGATCATCTTATATGGATCACCTTCCATGACGGAACCATCCATAAATGCACCAGGATCACCCTCATCACCATTACATACAACATAGCGGGTTTTCTCTGCCTGGCGTGCAACCTGAGACCATTTCTTGCCTGCCGGGAATCCTGCACCGCCACGACCGCGAAGCCCGGATTTAGTTACTTCATCAATAACTTCCTGTGGGGACATGCTTCCCATCACTTTTGCAAGTGCCTGATAGCCTCCCACAGCAATATACTCTTCGATAGATTCCGCATCGATTTTTCCACAGTTTTCAAGAACGATACGTGTCTGTTGATTTAAGAAAGGAATATCATCAGGATGTGGACAGACTGTATTATTATCTCGATAAAACAGCCTCTCTACAGGTTTTCCTTCCAATATAGTTCTCTCCACAATTTCCTTACAGTCTTCCGGCTGTACGTGAACATACTGATAATCATATGTTTCAATTCTCATCAGAGGTCCAAGTTCACATAAGCCCTGGCACCCTGTCTTGATCACGCCTACATGAGGCACATCCTTCTGCATTTCAACTGTTACTCCATCAATTCTCTCACAGAGTACTGACATCTCTTCATAAATCTTCTGCGCTCCGGATGCGATACATCCGGTACCTGAACAGACAAGAACGCGGCAGGTATAAGATTTAATCTGCTCATTTACTTCAGCCTGCTTATTTAACAGGTCTTCTTTACTCTTAATACTCATACGCACTCTCCTCTCAGTTTATTCAAAAGTTCTACAGCTTTTTCAGGAGTCATCTTCGGATGTACTTCATCATTGACAGTCAGTGTGGGGGCAAGTCCACATGCACCCAGACAGGATACTGTTTCTACGGTAAAAAGCATGTCATCTGTAGTGTGTTTCTTGTTGCTCAGTCCAAGTTCCTTCATCAAAGCCTCTTTTACAGGCATGGATTTTCTCACATGACAGGCTGTTCCGTCACACACTTTAATGACATATTTCCCTTTCGGCTCAAAAGAAAAATTCTCATAGAATGTGGCTACACTGTAGGCCTTGGCTTCTTTTACTCCGATTTCTTTCGCTACATAAGTCAGCAATTCTCCCGGCAGGTAACGATATTCCGCCTGAATATCCTGCATGATCGGAATCAGCGATGCTGCTGTACGTCCGTAGTGCTCGATGATCTCATCCGCTTTTCTGTAATAAGACTGGTCTAACATTCGGTTCCCTCCTTAAATAGTAATTTTGATACATCGGTTTTAATATAGTACCGATATATCGATTCCCACGCAGCTTTAGTTATTTTCAACATATGTGCTGTTGATATTATACATTATATAGTTGTTTTGCACAATATCATTTTTGAAATTTTCTGAAATTAATTTATAACAATTTGTTATAGATGTATAGTATTCATAAATGTATATAAATGAAAAGCAATTTCTTTAACAGGGTTGTTAATTTAATAGCAATATCAAAACAAAAAAAGATCATTGAAAAGAATATTATCTTCTTCTCAATGACCTTTCTGGAAATGGCTGCATTATTTAATTTCATGTTCCTCATGGAAATGCTTATATTTTTCTATAAACATCAACAGAAAGCTGATCATAAGGAATCCACAGGAAACCCAGATCATTCTGATTCCATAGCGTATGGACAGATTTCCACCAATGCCGGCACCCAAGGCAAACATAAGGATGATTCCAAAATAATACATCGCCTGTTTTAGCTGTTTTGATTTTTTTTCACGAAAATAAACTGACAACGCAGCTGTACCACTGCGCAAATTACCGATACACATAGTACTTGCATAGGAATATCCGTTTACCTTGCGGAAGGACTGTACCTGCATTGCACAGGCGAAAGATGCCATGGCATTTGCCAGCATATTGTATTCGGTTGGCAGGAAACCTACTGTAAATAAGATCAGGATTTCTGCCAGCAGAACACCCTGTCTCCAGTGGAGCTTCTGCGCATATTTATAATTTGCCTGTATTTTCTCCGCAACCCATACGCCCAGTGCAAAGAAAATAATAGGAAAGAAGTATCCCAGTCCTGCTGTCAGTTCTCCTGCCATAAAGTGCTGGCTCATAAGAACGACGTTTCCTGTCTGTGCATTACAGAATACTTCGTTTCTTGCATTATAGGTGTAAGCATCCTGAAAACCTCCTGACAGTGCCAGGAATGCACTGTTTAAAAAGGCTTCCGACATTTGTATTTCGTGTTGATTATGATCTTTCATGATTTTCCCCGTTCAAGTTTATTTGCAGTTATCTCCTGTACGGATAACTGCCTTTATTCTTTTACCGTTTATTTTCAAACATTCGAAATCCGCTGATTTACTGCGTAAATCGCTGCTTTCTCATGTTTGGCGGGTCCCAAGTTCAAAAGCCTTATCATGCAAGCATGAACGGCTTTTTGACCTTTTGACCCTGGCATCATAATATAAAAATATTTGTAGAAAATAGCGCTTTATTTTATTATGAAAAGAGCA
>OGOK01002104.1_pt1 | contig 12231 bp, 11 predicted proteins | sample 1552661 | NCBI WGS metagenome assembly OGOK01 (sample SAMEA2580172, study PRJEB22360) | human gut metagenome | biome: human gut; feature: human-associated habitat; material: faeces | place: Denmark | collected 2008/2010
TCTCTATATAATTCACTAATACCTTTAAATATCCCTGAAATTTTCGATAAGCTTACAAAAAACAATGTATCTGTACTCTTTAAATATATTGCATCCGCAACCTTATTAATATTAATTGCTCTTCCGTCTTCTACATATTTATAATCGTCACCAATATGAAGCCAGCACTTAGGCTGCAGACTTGTCCTACTGACATTCTGAAAAAAATATACATCTTCTTGATAAGAACATAAATAATCAATCTTTTCAAACTCTGATTTATCAAGATCATCATAATCAACAGAAGAAAAGTCGTTCCTCATCATTTCTTGAAAATATGGTGATTTAGAGAAAATATCGATTTTATACCACGAATCATCATCCAGTAGCGTGCCGGGATTATATGTTATTGAATTGTTTAAATTATCAGGTACGCTATATATAGTTTTTCCAGTCAAAACTTTTCTATATGTAATGGTTCGGCTTCTATTCTTTATTTTAGCAATCAAACAATTCATTATTTCCCTCCAACATCTATATAAGACATGTTATTTATTCTTCTAAGACTATTTAAATCCACCTCATCCGATCGACGCATAGTTTTTCTGGATATTAAGAATGCCTTGGTTCCGTTTTTAGTTTCGATATTATAATATTTATAACCTAGAATTAGCAGTAATGGGTTAAACATCTTTCGCTGTGACACAAAAGTAAAAACAAAAATTATTAAATACACCATTATTAATATCTTAATTTCATCAATTCCTATACCTATGAAAAAATACCCCAAATAATCTGAAAGGAAATCGTTATTTGCTTCTTCAATATCATTGCATCCACCATTTATATTATCAGGTGAAAAACATTTTTCAGAAATAAAAAGCCAAATTAACGTTGCGAGCATAGGGGTTAAAATCAACATTATCGCTGTAGGAATAAATTTATTATATGGTAATACCCATTGGCTTTGAATTCCATATACCACCCATACCCATGACGTAGATATTAAAGTGAAAATAAACTTATTCACCATAGCTAATCCCCTACTTTTGATTTTATTTCGTTAATAAGTTCATGTACTGTAGTGCATGAAATCATTTCTGAAGGCTTATCCTTTCCATCCTTAATCTGATTTTTTAACCTTTGAATTGCAATTTTAATTGCTTTTTCTTCATTACCATATAAGCAAAGCTTACGATATATATCCATATCAGATTTTAGATATTTTTGTTCAGTTTTCTTTTCATAACAATCCTCAAAGCCATTACAACAAGAAACGGATGTTTGAAACATTGGCATCGAGCCAAAGTATGCATGAAACCATATTTCAATGCAAGGATTTGACCATCCGACATGCATACCTCTTTTTAAAGCTTCGGAAATAATATTATCAAAGTTCTTAACCTGATCTCTGTCAAATACAATCCAAACTTCACTATATTGAGGATTTAGAGCAGCAAGGCTTATAGCTTTATCTACCAAATCCACCGTTCTTGACTTAACAACTTTTATAACTAATTTTTCTTGTATGGACTGCGGAATAGAATCACGCAATCCATACATATAATTTTGCTCTGTCTCTTTAGTATCAGTTACAATAAAATAATATCCCAATTCAGGAACACGTTTAGAAAGCTGCTCTCTGGTCTTCCTTTTTCCGTTTCTATCAGCTCTACTCAAAGTTATTCCCCCTTGAACATATCTAAAGCCTTCAGCGATGGAACTGCACCGTATTTACCTAAAAGATAATTTTTTTCGTAATTTTCATCTTTTCTAATTTTTATTCCATCTTCATCAATGAAATCCGCAAGCGAATAAAGAGTAGAGATTCCATCATCATTTTTTTCTGTGAACCATATTTCATCTCTACGCAATAAATTTCCATTTAGCTGCCACGAATCATGTGAAGTAAATACAAGCTGAGCATGATTAACATTAATCTCAGGATTTAAAAATGTAATGATAAAACTACGCACTAGCAATGGGTGAAGCCTTGCATTCAATTCATCAATAAAAAGAACACTTCCGGTTTCTAATGCCTCATGAAGTACAGGATATAATGAGAACATTTTTAATGTACCTGCTGATTCTTCGTGTAATGGAATAACAGCAGTTGCATTTGAATTGATAACTTTATGAACGGCTTCTATCTTGAAGTTATCATCATCTTCATCCTTATCTCCAGGGACTTTTTCAATGTTAAAGTCAACAATAGAATTATCAAAAGAAGATAAATATTTAACTACATTCTGTCTAACATTTGGGTCGCTATCAAACCCATCCGGAATAAGACGTGACATAATCAAATTCTCAAATGGTTCTCCAAAATCAGCAAAATTCAAATTAACAAACCAATCTCGAACAAATTTCAACTTGGTTATCTTTAATTTAGCGCCTAAAGAAACAATAAGTGTTTCCTTTTCTAAAGAAACTTCAATATTTTCTCTGCTTTTTGCCGGCAAACCTGATAGATCAAGTTCATTTTCCTGTGCATTCCTGTAAAATAACGATTTATATTTACCTCTTGAAGATTTGGAAGCATAATTTAACCATTCTTCAACTACCCCTTCTTGATTCAAAACAAACCCATAATTATATGTTTTAGCACCATGTTCCTCACTATCAATAAAAAACACTTCAAAACTTGATTCTGCATTTGCGCTATTGTTATCAAATAAAAATGGCGTTGGTTTTAACAATCGTACTTTATTTTTCTTATCTAAAGAATCTCCACCAAAAGCAAAAGACTGAACTACATATGCTGCCATAAATCTAAAAGCTTCTTGAACATTCGATTTGCCGCTTGCATTTGCTCCAAATATTGCTGCAACAGGTAAAACTTTTTCGTTTCCTATCCTAACTACTCTATCTGAGAACTCTGTTATCTTAGTTGCACTTAAATCTAATGTCGCGTCATCTCTAAATGACTTGTAATTCTTAAAATTAAACTGTAATAGCATACTCATTCCTCCTATTGCTTACTTATATTATACTCATCTTTTTCAAAAAGTCAACCCCTAAATGAGAAAAAATCTCATTTAGGGGTTGGGTTTTGTATGAACACCAGATAACATTAAATTATCAAGTATTATTATTAGAAAGGAGTATTAAAGTGAAACTTGCATTAGGAATACACGTAGGTCACGACAGGGGGGCCTGCCTTATAAAGCATGGGAAAGTCATTGCGGCAATAGCCAATGAAAGGCTGGATAGGATAAAGTATTCGCAATCTTTGGAAATCCCCTATAAAGCCATAGATGCTCTGCTAGAATATTGCGGCATGGAGATGAGCGATGTGCAGTCGATAGGGCTTTCCGGTGTTGCTTTTGAGGGCAATCGAATGCTGGATTGGTATAAGAACGAGTTTTTTGGTCACTACAAATGCGGGAATATTCCATTTTATCTTGTTGACCATCATGATGCACATGCATATTCTACATACTATTCATCAGGACAGAGCGATAGCCTGATCTTTGTGTTCGATGGCGGAGGTGACTTCACGCCGGATATGCAAGAGTCTGAGTCTATATACATCGGAAACAATGGCAGAATATCGTTGCTGGACAGAAGACTTCAGAATATGGCGGTTCGTCATATGAAGGACGAGATAAACTTTGTGTTTCCGCTAATGCCAGAATATGTACAAAATCTTGAGATGAGTATCGCAAGAAAATACTCCCAGTTCACAAGACTACTTGGTTTTGGCTTCGGGGAAGAAGGTAAAACAATGGGGCTTGCATCGTTCGGAAACTCTATGATTGACTTTTCTGATATGAAGTATAACAGCCTAGATTATTCACTGACATACAAGGATATCATACAGGATTTATACGCAATGCAGCAGATAAGCAATATGAACTTCCGTGATTATGTCATTTCAGAACGTGCCAATATAGCGGCGACTGTACAAAGTTTTGTCGAGAAAACAGTGATTTCAATCATCTCGGCTTATGTCAGAAAGTACAAAGCAAGAAACATCTGCGTTGCAGGTGGTTTGTTTTTAAACTGCCTCACCAATCACAAACTCATAGAAAATCTGGATGTGGACAATATATTCTTCCTTCCATCTTCTGGTGACGACGGACAGGCACTTGGAAGCGCCTACTATGCATATATTCACGAATTTGGATATGATGGTAAATTCCAGATTGATCTCCCCTATCTAGGTCTGGAGTATTCAGATGAACAAATTAAAGCTGCAATTGAAGCGAAAAACATTGAATATCATGAATATACAGAACCTGAATTAACCGCCGTGCTTGCCGAACACATTAGCCAAAATAAAATCATTGCTATCAATAGAGGGAGGACTGAAATAGGTCCTAGGGCGTTATGCCACAGGAGTATCCTTGCAAATCCGGCAAATCCGCAAATGAAAGATATACTCAACAACCGAGTAAAACACAGAGAACCGTTCCGCCCCTTTGCGCCAACAGTAACAGAGGAAGATCAGTTTGTGTATTTTGATCTGAAAGCATCCTCCCCATACATGCTGCTGGCAACTGACGTTAAGGAAGAATACCGTGATAAGTTAGCATCAATCACGCATGTGGACAATACTGCACGCATCCAAGCAGTATCCAAAGCGACAGATCCGTTTATTTATTCGCTGCTATTGGAACTGAAAAAACGCATAGGATTTCCTGTAGTCTTGAACACATCATTCAATGTTGCTGGCGAACCTATAGTTGAAAGCCCACTTGATGCCTTAAATACATTTTTGCATACGAATATAGATGTCCTTGTCGTAGGAAACTACATGATCGAAAAGCCTATTAAGTAAGCGCAATAAAGTAACCGGTCTTGTCGTCCCTCAGTAATGGTATATTATCTCTGTTACCAAACAGAAGACATGGCATATTGCTATTTGCCTTTTTGTACAGATGATCAAGGCTTTCTTTGTCGATTGCGGTTTGCCTAGACAAAGTTATAGTGCTTTCGTTCATATCTGTCTCACTGAAGTAAGAAACCTGAGACATTCTAGAATTAAAGATATCCTGTGTGAAGTTTTTTCTCAAATAAAATGCAAAGTTACATATTGCAAGCATATTGCTATAGCAAAGATCCTTTTTCCCTATAAACAGCAGATTTTGAGCTCTCAGAACATCAAAGGCAGATTCAAATTGCCTGTTGATCTCATTTTTGCTTTTCCTTAATCGTTTATATATTATTGCTGTAATATTGTAAATCTGCCAGAGATAACTTGGTATACCGAACCGGACGCTGTAATCAAGCGCAATCTTAGCTTTACCCTCTGCGATTTGCAGGTCGCCCTTTTCGCCACGCTTTAGATACATCGCAGCTAGCAGCAGGTGACTTTGGATATAGGCTCTGTTCAGCTTGTTGTTCTGTGCCTGCTCTGCTGTTTTTATAGTATCATCGATAGAGCTGCTGTCTTGTTTAAGATCAACATAGGATAAGTTTGCAATGTTCCTGTATATCTTGTTATTTAACTCAATTCTAAGTGACGGGGATTTTTGCAGATATTTGTCCACCATATCCAAGCTGTCAATACACAGTTTGTGATTTTGTAAGTAATAAAGTTTTGAGCGAGTCCGGAATGCGATAGACGCAAGGGAAGCATTATCATATTCTGTTGCAATTTTCACTTCTAGATCACTATAATTCTGTGCTATGCTGTAGCAGTTGAATTTTATATAAATAGCGCATAGACGGTCTATTATTTCAAACAAACTTTTATTGTCAAACTCTGATTTATTCATCATCATCCTTGACTGAAGCTCGTTTAGCTGAAGCATACCCTCAAAGTTCATGCCTGAATTAAGCAGTGCATGCGCTTTTTGTGCAAAGATAGAATTTTCAAGTATCTTATCGTTTTTTAGGCAGGAAGAATGGGATATATATTTTAGGCATCTGTTGCAGTCACGAACCGCATTAATTGGAATAAAATGATGAAGCGTTATATATATCTTTTTATTCAGCAGCTGCCGGGCAACATCTTTATAATCGTCTCTATTTTTGATAATATCAAGGACATCGTCAATATAATCGTATATAGATGTATCTATAGAGATGTTTGAAAGGTTATTGTCCTTTTGAGCTATATCAATTATCGGCTGAAATGTTTTAAGGGCAAGATCATTCTTATCCGTCCAGTAAAACAGCCTTGCCATGGTATATATAGGATAATTGGATATAACAGCTTTATGACTGAGCATCTCTTTTCCCAGCTTTTTGCGCAGAGTGTGGTCTTGCATAAGCTTGTCTTTTAGAAAGAGGTGTATACTCTCATGCTCGAATATATAGTTGTCATTCATTGTCCTAACAAATTGCCTATCCAGTAAAAATCTAACCCTTGAATTATCAGGGTCAAATTCATGTGCGGTCAGTCTGGAGAATTGACCGTTATACATCGTCAATATCAACAGGAACATCAAATAATCTCTCTTATCAGCGCTTCCTGTTTTTTTTACAAATTTAATTCTTTTTTCGTATATATCATTTATTTTTTGGGGCAGCGCAGAAATCATCTTATGTGTATATACGCTTATAGTATTTTCGCTTTCCAGATACGCAATTTTTTCATCTAGCAAAAGCTGCACATATTGTACAATATACAAGGGATTATTCTGACTGTTTTCAAATAAGGAATCGTACACTGCATCAGGGACGTTTTGAATTGAGCCACGAATAAAATTCATTGTTTCTTTAGGTTCTAAGGGCTTAATGTCCCAGACGGTATGTTCCTTTGTCAAATTATGGACTGTCCATTCCACAAAGCCGTAATAATCTGTATTACCTGCAGAGTAATCCGTTCTGCCGCAAAGTATCAGTCTTACTGGTGCCGAATACTTATTCAGCAACTTGATCTGATCAATAAATTCTTTAGAACTGTTGTGAAAGTCATCAATTATTATTAAAGCTGTATTTATTTTATTGCTGCAAGATAATATTGCATCTTTAAAATTGCAGATATCGTTGGATACATCGTTTGCCAAATATTCTTTTTCCTTTAGAAAAGAAACTATCTTTTTTATGGCATACTTATTATTTATTTTCAATGTGCAGTTGAAAATATCATAATAGGAATTATTTCTAATCTTTTTTTCTAACTCTGAGATGATCCTTGATTTTCCGACACCGGCACTTCCCCATAAGCAAAATAGATTATCAGGTTTTACACTCGTCAAATTTAAATGTATAGTATCAACGACCTTATTGTGTTGATTGCCAATAAATTTGGGGATATATTTTTTAGACAAACCAGATTCTTCGATAACCATATGATGGTTATCAACTCCATCAAACACACTGAATTCTATGCCCTGGTAATCCGTCTTGTTATCGTATTTCAGTTCAATTTTGTATGTGTAAGAATCGTATGGCGGAATTATAAAGTTTTGTTTATGGCTGTCAGGGAACCAGTTCAAATTTGTGAGCAAAGAATGTGTGTATTTCCTGGGCTCTGCACTGTAATTTCTGAAAACAAAATAAAACACTAATGAGTTTGCATTTGATCCTAAATATACTTGATACTCATGATAAAAAAAGTCATCTCCGTCATAGCAGGGAAAATTCGTAATTCCATTATAGTTGTCATTCTTCCACTGCCTTGCGATAATATATTGATCTATAAGAATAAATTTTGCTCCTATTCTTTTCAAATCTTCACTTATGTAAAAATGATCTATTGCCAATATTTTAGAGTTGGTTAGGAGAACAAAAAAATCTATTTTCTTCCCTTCATGTATAACGTTATCCGTGGATGGATAAAACTTTTCTCTGCGCAGTTTTTCTTTATCTGTACTTTTGCACTCAATATAAATAATAGTTTCTCCAGTTGATTTTCCCTTGAAATTGATTCCGAATAGGGTCAGTGATTCTCCTTCGAATGTTAAAACAATATCTTTACCGCCATCATTTACCACGGGAGTTTTTTCTATTTGGTGTACTTTTTCGTTACCTTTATAAAGCATTTTTATATATTCATATATAATTTTTTCAAAGCTGTTTCCTTTTTGGTTGCCTATTTTCCAGTAAATATTATGGTCATTTCCGGATGAATATGTATTTTCAAACATTATAGACATTATTACCCTCCAAGCGCCAAGAAAAATTCAATTTATCGTGTTTATAATACTTGATAATTTAATGTTATCTGGTGTTCATATTTTTTTAATAACATTATACAACAGAATCTAATATTTTGCAACATTTTTGGCAAAAACACACCCGTTTTAACGAAATATTTTACTAATCTCATTTACTCCACTTAGTGCAAATCGACAAAACAAGTGATACAATATATAATTAAACCATCACTTGTAAGGAGGAACATTACATATGTTCGATTTATCTACCCAAATAGCAGCGTTTTTAGACTATTGTCAAAATCGAAAATCACTTAATGTCAAAACAATAAATGCTTATTCAATTGATTTAAAGCAATTTGCATCACACGCACAAAATGAATTCAATAAAGAAGTTCTCTGCAATTACCTTGTGTTTTTACATAGCACATACAAGCCTAAAACAGTTAAACGAAAAATCGCAACGCTTAAAGCTTTAACTCATTATCTGATGATTGAAGATATTATAGATATCAATCCGTTCAGCAAAATAGAAACAGCATTCAGAGAACCTATTCTTCTTCCCAAAACCATTCCAATCAGCGTAATAAAAGATATTTTAGCCGCAGCATATACAGCGTTTTCATCTGCCGCTTCAGAATACAGCAAAAAAACTGCTGCACGGGATATTGCAGTATTAGAGTTACTTTTTGCTACAGGAGCAAGGGTTTCCGAGATATGCTCATTAAAATCAACATCAATCAGCTTAACCGATTATATAATAAAATTTTACGGCAAAGGCTCTAAAGAACGAATAATACAAATTGAAAATGTAAATGTGCGAAGTGCTGTAGACAATTACCGCAAAATGTTCGAAGAAGAAATAAATTCTACCGGATTTTTCTTCGTAAACAGATTACATAAGCGTCTTACAGAACAATCTGTAAGAGCTATGATAAATAAATATGCTGCTATAGCTAACAGCGGAATGCATATCACTCCACATATGTTCCGTCATTCTTTTGCAACCCTATTGCTTGAGGAAGATGTGGATATACGTTACATACAACGGCTTCTGGGCCACAGTTCAATTACCACAACGCAAATTTACACTCACGTTGCTATGTCCAAGCAAAAAGAGATTCTCTCAACAAAGCATCCTCGAAATAAAATCAATATATAACTAATTTTTATATATCACATTTTTCGATAAAAAGCAATACAAATCTGACAAACGGGCATTTTTTCGGCATGAAATGCATATAAAAACGCTCACAGCTATAATGCAATGAGCGTTCAGCTAATAATTTCAATTTTCAGCATTTCGTTTGATGTACGACACATTCTTTCCGCTGCCGACCTTTTTAATCTTGTTTTCATCAACCATTTTTCTAAGAATTCTTGCTGCGCTTGCCTGTGAAATGCCCAACAGATTTTCAGCTTCTTTCCTGTTAACGGACTTCTTTTCCGAAACAAGACGCATGATTTTTTCTTCATTAGAAAAAGCTTTTTCAGATGAAGCGTTATTATTGCTTGTATTCGGCAGAATAATTTTAAATGCATTATCCGTAACAATAATTTCGGGTACCTGCGAATACTCTGCGTAACACCGCATAATCTTTGGTATACCTGTTCCGAAGGCTTCAATAAGATTCAGACGGTAAAACACATTTGCTAAATTTTCATTTCTTTGAATTGAAACGCCCAGCAGCATATCTTCATAGGAAATTCCTTTTACGAGTCCTCCTATTGATACAAACTCAATTCTATCATCAAAAATACTTATTAAAATACTTCTACCTCATATATATTATGCGCTCTTTCTTATCATTATAATCATTCTTATCACAATTGTAAAGCATGATAAGAAGAAAACAGACAGTAACCGTAATCACTGCCTGTTTTGCCTTAAACATCAACTGCATTTTGCAAATTGTTCCACCCCTCGCAGAACTGCTCATAATCCATATTCAGCTCCAGATGTATCTTATACCCCTTGCTGATTTCAATTCTGCTGACAAGCTGTGAAATAATCATCTTTTTACGCTCTGTGGAAGCAAGCATAAATTCATTTGCCCAGCCGGTAAATCTTTCGTATGACGGCTTCACCTTTTCCATCGAAGCTTTCTTGTTCGCCATTTCATTCTGCAAAGCTTCAAGCTGTAACTTTCTTTCCTCAAGCTTTTGATTTAAAGCGTTTATAGCCGCGGATAACTGTTCGGGAGAATAAACGCTGTTCCCAGTCAGACTGTCGGCAATCTCAGCATTCAGCTTTTCAAGCTGATTTGTGTATTTCCGCAGCTCCATATTTATTTTTGTCTGCTTTGCTTTACAGCCTGCAATTTCCTTGTCAAATTTTCTTTTCAGCACCATTTCATCGGGAACGTCCGTTATTTTTCCGAATATATCCATCATTACCCCGCATACCGCTGCGTCAACTTTTTTAGCTGTATATGTAGATTGCCCGTCGCATTGGCACAGCTTTCTGCTCTTATGATAACAAATATATCTGAGGTACTCACCCGTCCTGACCGTTCCGTCAGCTCTTGTATAGGTATCATGGTATACGTTTGAAGTCAGTCTGCCTCCGCAATGGGCGCAGAACATAATACCCGACAGCATAGTCTGACTTTTTGTTGTCATCGCAATACGGCGTTCATCATCATTTTTCTTTGCTCGCTGGTCAAGTATATACTGTGCCTGTTCAAAAAGCTCCTTGCTTACAATCTGAAGCCCCTGCATATGAGGAGATACTGCCTCACCCGATACAATATATCCGCAGAAAAGCTTATTACGCAGTATTCTGATTATTGTTATACTTTGAAATTTTGCTCCGCTGTGAGTACGAATACCATTATTATTGAGATAACTTGCAACCCTATATGAACCGTAACCGTCCTTTACTGTTTTTTCAAACACCTGCACAACCCATTCGGCTTCAACAGGATTAACAGCCAAATCGTATATTTCCTTTCCCCTCTTATTAAGCCGTCCCCGCTTTTGAAGCTGATATCCAAAGGGTACGGGACCGCCTGTGTAGCTTCCCTCCGCAGTAAGCTGCTGCATACGGGTTTTAATTCGCATTGAGGTTTTCTCCGATTCACCCGAAGCCTGCCAAAATCGAATGTAATTCATCAGCTTATCAACGTGACTCTCAAACCTTTGCTCTCCCTCCTGAACGCTCCATACTTTTATACCATGCTTTACAAACCACTCCACCACAAAGGGCGTTTCATCGTCAATACGTCCGATACGGTCAAACATAAATACAAGTAATATCTGGAACTCTCCCTTAAGAGCAGAATTTTTCAAATCCTGAATAGCGTCACGGTCATTAGCCGACACCTTAAACCCTGATACCCCCTTTTCAAGGAACTCTTTTCCGATAGTCCAGCCCATACGCTCCGCAAAATCTCTGCAAGCCTCTCTCTGCATTGGTATATCGTCCTTCTGCTTATCAACCTGCTTCTTGGTTGAAACTCTATATAATGTATAAGCTGTATCCATAATTGACCTCCTCAAAAGTTTCGCTTCATCGCTTTAAAGCATTATATCAGAACGTTTATCCTTTGTCAAGAGAAATTGAAAAAATAATTCTATGCTGCTTTTAAATCATCTGATGTATTGTTATCGGCAGTCATTTCAATATTAACCCTGTCGCAATAACCTTCAAGTAAGAGCCATTTTATTTTTTCGGGCAGCTCAACAGACTTTTCTTTAAAGGAAATTGTAATCTCGCATCCGCCATATTCTTTGATTATCTTCTTTTCCACTATATATCATCCTCCTTGACTATTAACAATGTTCCAAATCCGCCGATTTCAACCTCATCATTTTGCAGTAGTACAATGCGTATGGTGTCCATTACACCGTTTACATATTTATATGCTATTTCATGGCTCAAGCCTTTTCTTTTTGCGACCTCATCGACAAATTTTACTCGGTTCATATTATAACGTCCTTTCCGATTTCAGCAAATCTATTTCCCTGCGTATAAAGGTAATGTATCTTTTTCGAGTTTTACCTACACGCTTCTGTGGACGGTATCGAACCTCACCCGATAAAACCCAATGCACCTTTATTAAATGCATACGAAAAAGATTATTTAGAATTTTCTGCATATTGAAGCACTCCAGCTTATGCTGCATAAGGAGAGTATCGCACTTCCCGATTATTACGTTTGGAATAAAATATATGTATTCATCATCGTAATACCCAAGCA
>OGOK01002156.1_pt1 | contig 11989 bp, 10 predicted proteins | sample 1552661 | NCBI WGS metagenome assembly OGOK01 (sample SAMEA2580172, study PRJEB22360) | human gut metagenome | biome: human gut; feature: human-associated habitat; material: faeces | place: Denmark | collected 2008/2010
CATAATGCGAAGTAAGCAATACTTCACGAGTATAAAAAATAATCCCCGCTAAAAATCTACTGAGCCCTTATTTTATTCTTTTGTATCCGTATACGGCGTTATTGCCTATCTCTTCTTCGATGCGCAACAACTGATTGTATTTAGCCATACGGTCTGAACGGCTTAAAGAACCGGTCTTGATTTGACCGCTGTTGGTGGCTACGGCAATGTCTGCAATCGTGGAATCTTCCGTTTCGCCGGAACGATGGGACGTAACGGTCGTGTAGCCATGACGGTGCGCCATTTCGATGGCATTCAGCGTTTCTGTCAGGGAGCCGATTTGATTTACCTTAATCAGTATGGAGTTTGCGCAACCTTTTTCGATACCCATGGCAAGGAAATCTACATTGGTGACAAATAGGTCGTCACCTACCAGTTGACAGCGGTTTCCGATGCGGTCGGTCAGTTTCTTCCAGCCATCCCAGTCGTTTTCGCTCATGCCGTCTTCGATAGAGTCGATAGGATATTTGTCAATCAACTCTTCCAGATAATCTACCTGCTCGTTGGCTGTACGTTTTTTGCCTTTCTCACCTTCGAATTTGCTGTAATCGTAAATGCCGTCGTGATAGAATTCGGAAGAAGCGCAGTCCATGGCAATCATCACATCCCTGCCTGGTTCGTAGCCGGCAGCCTTAATGGCAGCAATGATCGAGTCCAAAGCGTCTTCTGTGCCTGTCAAGTCGGGAGCGAAACCGCCTTCGTCGCCTACAGCAGTACTAAGTCCGCGGTCATGCAACACTTTCTTTAAGGCGTGGAACACTTCTGCGCCCATACGCAGACCTTCACGGAAAGAATTCGCCCCTACCGGACGTATCATAAATTCCTGGAAAGCGATGGGGGCATCACTGTGCGAACCGCCATTGATGATATTCATCATCGGAACAGGCATTACATATGTATTTGTTCCACCGATATAGCGATAAAGGGGAATATCAAGGTATGCCGCCGCTGCTTTGGCTACGGCAAGCGAAACCCCCAAGATTGCATTTGCACCCAGATTGGATTTGGTCTTTGTGCCGTCCAAGGCCAGCATGGTATGGTCGATACTCATCTGTTCAAGAACCGACATGCCAATCAACTTGGGAGCGATGATATTATTAATATTGTTAACGGCTTTCAGTACGCCCTTGCCACCATAACGTTTTTTATCACCGTCACGCAGTTCTAGGGCTTCATGTTCGCCAGTGGATGCACCGGAGGGTACGGAAGCGCGGCCGATAAAGCCGGACTCTAATATTACATCAACTTCTACGGTAGGGTTTCCTCTTGAATCAAGAATCTCACGTCCGATAATCTTTTCTATTTTCATCTTATTTTATTTTAAATGTAAATTCCATAGGTATAACAAGTGAAAATGGAAAATTGTTCAGTCTTTTATTACGAGTCCCAGCAGGCTTGTCAGGTTCATGGCTTGGTGGGTACTGACGATAGCTCCCCGTATATCCGGCAGATTGACGTGAATACCCTCGATATGCGAATCGCTCAAGTCAATGCCCCTGAGCGGAGTATGCGAAAATTCCGCTTCTACTAACTCGCAATTGGTAAAAGCGATGGAAGTCAACTTGCAGTCGTTGAAGTCGCTGTTGCGCAAATCGCAGGTGGTGAACTCCGCCTGATTGATTTTACTCATGGAAAAATTGAGGTATCTCGCATTGCAATCCTGCATCCTGCAATGATTCAGGATTGTTTCTGGCAGATTTGTGCCGACCAGTTTACAGGAAATGAATTCTACCCGAAAAAGAGAGCTTTCTGCAAATGATATGTTGGACAAATCGCAATGCTCGAAACGGACATCCGTAAAGTGAGTAGCTTTCAGTTTACAGTTGTTGAACTGTACATGGCTGAAAGTGCAATTGGTGATACTTTTATAAGAACAATCCATTGATTCTTCCATTTGTTTGCTGAAACATATCCCTCTGACAGTTTCTTCGGTCCTAAGCCATTCCTTGAGTGATTTGGAACTCTCGACTTGACTTTCAAAAGTGGGGGAGATGACCCGTACGGGCGGCATGCTGAAGGGTTTGCCTGTTCTCATGATTGCTGTTTTAAAAGGTCTTCCCTAAGATATTTCCGCCCCATACTGCAAATATTCCCAACAAGATACTTAATAAGGTATATAGGGCGAATAATCCGTAAAATCCTTGTTTAATCAGAATCAATCCGTCGTTGGAAAATGTGGAAAAAGTGGTGAAGCCACCACACAAGCCGGTAGTCAGCAACATTCTTACTTCTGCGGATAAGTTGAAGCGGGCGGATAAGACGTAGAACAATCCTATCAGGAAGCCTCCGATGATGTTTACGGCAAATGTAGCCCAAGGAAAGGAGTAGGGTACTATCCGTTCATGGAGTGCCATTTGCACGCAATAGCGCAATACGCTGCCTGTGCCGCCGCCAAGAAATATGGCTATCAATATTTTAGTCATAATAATTGAAGTCTGGTATTGAGTTGACAAAGATAGTGTTTTCATTCCATTTGTATTTCCGAGTGAGCGGTATTTCTTTTAAAAAACAGGTTTATAATCACTTATGCAAACGTTTGCTTTTATTTCATATCTATTTTCATTTGATAACCTTAAATCAGGAGACTTTCCTGCTTATATTTGCATCAAATAAATTATAAATCATAGCATGAGAAACATGAAAGCAATTTGCATTAAACTAACCTGCTTCCTGCTCGTACTTTCTATGAGTAGTGCAGCAATGGCCGAGAGCATCACCTCGCCCAATGGACAACTTCAATTAAACTTCTCCGTCAATTCTCAAGGTGAACCTGTTTATGAACTTTTCTACAAAGGAAAAGCTGTTATAAAGCCCTCAAAGCTGGGTTTGGAATTGAAGAATGATCCGGGACTGATGAACGGATTTACTCTGGCCGATACCCAAACGTCTACATTCGACGAAACATGGGAACCGGTGTGGGGTGAGGTGAAACAAATCCGCAACCATTATAATGAAATGGCTGTAACGCTGGACCAAAAAGCGCAAGACCGTAATATTATCATCCGTTTCCGTCTTTTCGATGATGGCCTCGGTTTCCGTTACGAGTTTCCTTTACAAAAGAATTTGAACTACTTTGTTATTAAGGAAGAACGTACCCAATTTGCCATGACGGGTGACCATAAGGCGTTTTGGATTCCGGGTGATTATGATACGCAGGAGTATGACTTTACAGAGTCCAAACTTTCTGAAATCCGCGGTCTTATGAAATCTGCCATTACCGGTAATGCGTCGCAGACACAATTCTCTCCGACAGGCGTACAGACTTCCCTTCAGATGAAAACGGCGGACGGCTTGTATATCAATCTGCACGAAGCTGCCTTGGTAGACTACTCCTGCATGCATCTGAATCTGGATGATAAAAATCTGATTTTTGAATCTTGGCTGACGCCCGATGCAGTAGGTGATAAAGGTTATATGCAAGCTCCCTGTAAATCGCCGTGGCGTACGGTGATTGTCAGTGACGATGCACGCGATATTCTTGCTTCCAAGTTGACTTTAAATTTGAACGAACCTTGCGCTTATGAAGATGTTTCTTGGATTAAACCTGTGAAATATGTAGGAGTATGGTGGGAAATGATTGCCGGTAAAAGCACTTGGGCGTATACGGATGACCTGCCTTCTGTTAAGTTGGGCGAAACGGACTATTCCAAAACAAAACCTAACGGACGTCATGGCGCCAACAATGAGAACGTGAAGAGATACATAGATTTTGCCGCTGCCCACGGCTTTGACCAGGTTCTGGTAGAAGGTTGGAACGAAGGTTGGGAAGACTGGTTCGGACACTCCAAAGATTATGTTTTCGACTTTGTGACTCCGTACCCCGATTTCGATGTGAAGATGTTGAATGCATATGCCAAGAGTAAAGGTGTTAAACTGATGATGCACCATGAGACTTCTTCTTCCGTCCGCAACTACGAACGCCACATGGACAAAGCTTACCGGTTTATGGTCGATAACGGTTATAATGCTGTGAAGAGCGGTTACGTAGGAGATATCATCCCGCGTGGCGAACATCATTACGGACAATGGATGAACAATCACTATCTTTATGCCGTAAAAAAAGCTGCCGACTATAAAATCTGTGTCAACGGCCATGAAGCCGTACGTCCTACCGGTTTGTGCCGTACTTATCCGAATCTTATCGGCAACGAATCTGCCCGTGGCACTGAATACGAAGCATTTGGCGGTAGCAAGCCGTTTCATACCACACTACTTCCGTTCAACCGTCTTATCGGCGGACCGATGGACTACACTCCGGGTATTTTTGATACAAAACTGGATTTCATGGGCGACCTGCCTCACGGACAGGTACAAACTACGCTTGCCAAGCAGTTGGCTCTTTATGTAACCCTTTACAGTCCGTTGCAAATGGCTGCCGATCTAGTGGAGAATTACGAGAAGCACATGGATGCATTTCAGTTCATCAAAGATGTAGCCGTAGATTGGGACGACAGCGAATATATTGAAGCTGAACCGGGAGATTACATTACCGTAGCCCGTAAGGCGAAAGGTACTGATAATTGGTTTGTAGGCGGCATTACAGATGAAAATGCCCGCACAGCCGGCTTTACTCTCGATTTTCTGACACCGGGCAAGCAATATGTAGCTATTCTGTATGCCGATGGTAAGGATGCCGATTACAAAGAGAATCCTACTTCCTATCAGATAAAGAAAGGTATTGTAACCAACAAAACCAAAATCTCCGTTTGGGAAGCACGTAGCGGTGGTTTCGCATTGAGCTTGATTGAAGCTACTCCGGCTGAGAAGAAGAGTGTGAAAAAATGGAAATGATTAAGGTAAAAAGAAATTCTTAATTAGGTATTGGTAACCTCCCCGCAGGACTGACTTCTTTGTTTTGGCGGGGAGTTTTTTATTATTTTTAGAGGTGGAATATATCGCTCACAAGGAAACTTCTTTGTACCTTTGTGCCCGTTAATAAAATAACTAATAACACAAGGAACTTATGGGAGGTTTTTTCGGGACAGTCGCCAAGGCAAGTTGCGTGGCGGATTTGTTTTACGGCACAGATTATAATTCGCATTTAGGGACAAAACGTGGCGGTTTGGCTACTTATGATCAGGATGAGGCTGTATTTACACGCTCCATTCATAATTTGGAAAGTACCTATTTCCGTACGAAATTTGAAGACGAACTGGATAAGTTCAAGGGAAATTCCGGCATCGGAATTATCAGTGACACAGACCCTCAACCTCTTATTTTAAATTCCCATCTCGGTCGTTTTGCCATAGTTACGGTTGCCAAGATTATGAATCTGAAAGAGTTGGAAACCGAACTTCTGGAGCAAAATATGCACTTTGCCGAATTAAGCTCCGGCAAAACCAATCAAACGGAACTTATCGCTTTGCTGCTGATACAAGGTAAGACTTTTGTAGACGGCATTGAGAATGTATACAAGCATATTAAAGGTTCATGTTCCATGCTGCTGCTGACGGAAGATGGCATTATTGCCGCCCGCGACCGTTGGGGGCGCACTCCCATTGTTATCGGTAAGAAAGATGGAGCATATGCAGCCACAAGTGAATCGAGCAGTTTCCCGAACTTGGGATATGAAATAGACCGCTATCTGGGACCGGGCGAGATTGTCCGTCTGCATGCAGAAGGGGTGGAGCAGATGCGCAAACCTAATGAGGAGATGCAGATATGTTCTTTCCTATGGGTTTATTATGGTTTTCCCACTTCATGCTATGAGGGAAAGAATGTGGAAGATGTACGTTTTGTTTCCGGACTGAAAATGGGACAGACCGATACCTCGGAAGTGGATTGTACGTGCGGCATACCCGATTCCGGTGTCGGTATGGCGCTAGGATATGCCGAAGGAAAGGGAGTGCCTTATCATCGCGCCATTTCAAAATATACTCCGACTTGGCCGCGTAGTTTCACTCCCAGCAGGCAGGAAATGCGTTCGTTGGTGGCAAAGATGAAACTCATTCCCAACCGTGCCATGCTGGAAGGTAAACGCCTTCTGTTTTGTGACGATTCCATTGTCCGTGGAACTCAGTTGCGCGATAATGTAAAGGTGCTTTATGAGTATGGAGCGAAAGAAGTACACATTCGTATTGCCTGTCCGCCGTTGATATATAGCTGTCCGTTTGTAGGCTTCACAGCATCCAAAGGAGATTTGGAGTTGATTACCCGCCGTGTCATTAAGGAGTTGGAAGGTGATGAAAACAAAAATCTTGAGAAATATGCCACTACGGGTTCGCCGGAGTACGAGAAAATGGTAGAAGTTATCCGTGAGCGTTTTGGACTGTCATCATTAAAGTTCAATACGCTGGAAACATTGGTTGAGGCTATTGGTCTGCCTAAATGTAAACTTTGTACCCATTGTTTTGATGGTAGCAGTCACTTTTGATTGACAAAATAGTTATTAATGAATGAAAAAGGGTCGTGAATTGCTTGGCAGTTCACAATCCTTTTTTTAATTTTACGGCAGTAAAATAGTGATTAGGGTTTAGTGATAAGTGATTAATGCCGTTCGAATAAAAGGAGGGCGCGGTTGTAGCCTACTGACCGTTAATCGTTCATCACTAACCACTAATCGCTAATCACTAACTATAATCACTATCATCATGACTTTAGTAGAACGTTTTTTAAAGTATGTAAGTTTCGATACGCAATCGAATGAGGAAAGTGGGGTAACTCCGAGTACTCCGGGGCAAATGGTATTTGCCAGGTTCTTGAAAGAAGAATTGGAAGCTTTGGGGTTGGAAGAGATTACATTGGATGAGAACGGTTATCTGTTTGCCACTCTTCCTGCCAATATAGATAAGTCTGTACCTGTTGTCGGCTTCATTGCCCACATGGATACTAGTCCCGATATGAGCGGGAAAGATGTTTCCCCGCGCATTGTAGAGAATTACGATGGAAAGGACATTGTTCTTTGCGCAGATGAGCAAGTAGTTCTTTCTCCTGCTCGATTCCCCGAATTGCTCGACCATAAGGGAGAAGATTTGATTGTTACTAACGGAAAAACATTATTGGGTGCCGATGACAAAGCCGGTATTGCGGAGATTGTTTCGGCAGTAGCTTATCTGAAAGAACACCCTGAAATCAAACATGGTAAAATCCGTATCGGTTTCAATCCCGATGAGGAAATCGGTTTGGGTGCGCATAAATTCAATGTTGAGCAATTCGGTTGCGAATGGGCTTATACTATGGATGGCGGTGAAGTAGGCGAACTGGAGTTCGAGAACTTCAATGCGGCTTCTGCCAAGATTGTTTTCAAGGGACGCAATGTACATCCGGGCTATGCCAAAAACAAGATGATAAATTCTATCCGCGTAGCCAATCGTTTTATTTCCATGTTGCCCAGCCACGAAACACCGGAACATACCGAGGGGTACGAGGGCTTCTATCATCTTATTGGAATTACGGGTGAAGTGGAGCAGACCACGGTTACTTACATTATTCGCGATCACTACCGTGTTCGTTTTGAGAGCCGCAAGAAAGAATTTGAACACCTTGTCTGCAAAATTAATGCCGAATATGGCGAGGGTACAGCCGCACTCGAACTACATGACCAATATTATAATATGCGTGAGAAGATTGAGCCGGTGATGCATATCATCGATACAGCTTTTAAAGCTATGGAAGCCGTCGGTGTAGAGCCTCACGTAAAAGCTATTCGTGGCGGTACGGACGGTGCGCAACTTTCGTTCAAAGGCTTGCCGTGCCCCAACATCTTTGCCGGTGGTCTGAATTTCCACGGACGTTACGAATTTATTCCTATTCAGAATATGGAGAAAGCCATGAATGTTATCGTCAAGATAGCCGAACTCGTTGCCGCTAACAAATAAATCATAATCTATAACTTATAAGTCACACCATGAAAACCACTCCATTTACAGAAACGCACATCTCGCTGGGAGCTAAGATGCACGAATTTGCGGGATACAATATGCCTATCGAATATTCCGGTATCATTGATGAACATCTTACTGTTTGTCAGGGTGTCGGTGTGTTTGACGTCTCCCACATGGGAGAGTTTTGGGTGAAAGGTCCGCATGCTTTAGACTTTTTACAGACAGTCACCTCTAATAACGTAGCAGCCCTTACTCCCGGTAAGGTACAATATACTTGCTTCCCCAATGAGGATGGCGGTATTGTAGACGATTTATTGGTCTACCGGTACGAGCAGGAGAAATATCTGTTGGTAGTCAATGCTTCCAATATCGAGAAAGACTGGAACTGGTGTATGTCTCATAATACGATGGGAGCTGAGTTGGAGAATGCTTCCGACCGTATGGCGCAGCTTGCGGTACAAGGTCCGAAAGCTATCGAAGCATTGCAGAAACTGACACCTGTTAATCTTTCCGAACTTTCGTATTACACCTTTACGCATGGTGAATTTGCAGGTGAGCCGGATGTTATAATCTCCAATACCGGTTATACTGGAGCCGGTGGTTTTGAACTCTATTTCTATCCTGAAGCTGCAATAAAAATATGGAATGCCGTGTTTGAGGCTGGTGCGGAGTTCGGTATCAAACCTATCGGTTTGGGTGCTCGTGATACGCTTCGCCTTGAAATGGGATTCTGCCTGTATGGAAATGACCTGGATGATACCACGTCACCTATTGAAGCTGGATTGGGATGGATTACCAAGTTTGTAGAGGGTAAGAACTTTATCAATCGTCCAATGCTGGAGAAACAGAAGACGGAGGGTACGGTACGTAAATTGGTCGGTTTTGAAATGGTAGATCGCGGTATTCCCCGTCACGGTTATGAGTTACAGAATCCGGAAGGTACTCCTATTGGAGTGGTTACTTCGGGCACAATGTCGCCTACCCGTAAAATCGGTATCGGTATGGGGTATGTGAAGCCCGAATATAGTAAGGTTGGTACGGAAATCTGTATTGATATGCGCGGCCGTAAGTTGAAGGCTGTGGTGGTGCGTCCGCCGTTTCGCGGGAAAGTCTGATTTACCTAAACAGGATGATGCGGTTTCCGTGGAAATTATGTCTTGCATGGGACTGACGTTGGGTAGTATGCATATAGTAGAAAAGGGAATCTGTAGCAGATTCCCTTTTTCCGTTTCTTTGAAAAACAGATTATTTCTTACGGTTACCGTAACGGCTCATGAATTTATCAACACGACCGGCTGTGTCAACCAACTTAGACTTACCAGTGTAGAACGGGTGAGAAGTGCTGGAGATTTCCAACTTTACCAACGGATAAGTTTCGCCTTCGAACTCGATAGTCTCCTTAGTATTTACTGTAGAACGAGACAAGAACACATCGCCGTTTGACATATCTTTAAATACTACCGGACGGTAATTTTCAGGATGAATACCTTTTTTCATTTCAATATTTGTTTTTTAATTTATATTCTGTTACTATTTTGGTAATAAATAGTGTAATGGTCTTTTTCAGTGCGCAAAGATAATGCTTTTCTATGAAATGAAAAAAGGTTTTTTGCAAAAAAACTGGCAATTGATAGGTTTATAACTTTTTATTTTAGATTTTTGCAGGAGATTAATATCATATCACCTATGAGAAAACTGATTGTATTCTTTTCTTTTTGGTTCAGCGTTACAATAGTTGTAGCCCAGAACACGGAACGCAAACTGTATAGCATAGCGTTTTATAATCTTGAGAATCTGTTTGATACCATCCATGATGCTGGTAAGAATGACTATGACTTCCTGCCTGATGGCAGTTACCGGTGGACTGCGAAAAAGTACGAAGCTAAACTGCATAATCTCTCGGACGTGTTGAGTTCCTTGTCGCGTAATCTGGTTTCTGAGGGACCGGCAGTAATTGGCGTGGCAGAAGTCGAGAATCATAGGGTACTGACGGATCTTGTCAGTCAGCCGGCTATGGCTAACTATAAGTTTGTTCATTATGAGGGACCCGACAGACGTGGCATTGACTGTGCGCTTTTGTATGATCCGCAACAGTTTGCCGTGACGAATTCTAAACTGGTACTTTCCGCTCCGTTTGAAGGGGATACGGTGCATCTGACGCGCGGTTTCCTTATTGTAGACGGTAGAATGGCGGGTGAGCGTGTGTGTTTCATTGTGAATCACTGGCCTTCCCGCGGAGCGAAATCACCGGTGCGGGTGCATGCCGCCAGGCAGGTAAAGGCGTTGACGGACTCCTTGATGCATGAAGACAAAAAGCTGAAACTCTTTGTTATGGGAGATATGAATGACGATCCGATGGATGAAAGCATGCAGACTTTAGGGGCCCGTAAATATATATCGGGCATGAAGGCCAATCAGTTCTTCAATCCCTGGTGGGAAATACTGGAGGATAAGGGTGTGGGAACCTTGCTCTATCGTGGCAAGTGGAATCTGTTCGATCAGATTGTACTGTCCAGACCGTTGGTGAAAGCGAAAAAAGGACTGCGTTACGACCATAGCGAGGTTTTTATCCGCGACTACCTGATTCAGCAGGATGGTAAATACAAAGGTTCACCTTTGCGTACTCATGGCGGGCGCGTATGGCTGAACGGTTACAGCGACCATTTACCTACGATTATCTATCTGAAAAGATAATATATAATAATGTGTAAATAACAGGCCGGAAAACAAACTCGCTTTCCGGCTTTTTTGTTTATAGAGGTAAGAACGCAAAAGAAGAGAATGAACAGACAGATGCAAAAACTTTGTAATATAGAGATTACAATATTCTGTTAATTCAAGCCAATAGCTTTAAAATAGAATGGATTTGACTAGTGAGTAGAGGTATTTTATTCTTCTCTTGTTCTTCTTTTTAAAGGATAATGCTTACTTTTGCGTAGAATTTTAATTCACTAACAATAAACTTTAAACAAAATGGTTAATTACAAAGATTTAGGCCTTGTAAACACAAGAGAAATGTTTGCTCGCGCTATCAAAGGTGGATATGCAATCCCTGCATTCAACTTCAATAACATGGAACAGATGCAGGCTATCATCAAGGCTGCAGTAGAGACTAAGTCTCCGGTTATCCTTCAGGTATCTAAGGGTGCTCGCCAATATGCTAACGCTACTTTGCTGCGTTACATGGCTCAGGGCGCTGTGGAATATGCTAAGGAACTGGGCTGCAAACATCCTGAAATTGTTCTTCACCTTGACCACGGAGATACTTTTGAAACTTGTAAAAGCTGTATCGATTCAGGTTTCTCCTCAGTAATGATTGACGGTTCACATCTTCCATACGAAGAAAATGTTGCTTTGACAAAGAAGGTTGTTGACTATGCTCATCAATTCGATGTTACAGTGGAAGGTGAACTTGGCGTGTTGGCTGGTGTAGAAGATGAAGTATCTGCTGAACACCATACTTATACCAATCCGGAAGAAGTTATCGATTTCGCTACTCGTACAGGTTGTGACTCTTTGGCTATTTCTATCGGTACTTCTCACGGTGCATACAAGTTCAAACCCGAACAATGCCACGTAGATCCTGCTACAGGTCGTCTGGTTCCTCCTCCTTTGGAATTTGCCGTATTGGATGCTGTAATGGAGAAACTTCCTGGATTCCCTATCGTTCTTCACGGTTCTTCTTCAGTTCCTCAGGAAGAAGTTGATACTATCAATCAATTCGGCGGTAAGTTGGAAGCAGCTATCGGTATTCCCGAAGAGCAACTGCGCAAGGCTGCGAAGTCTGCTGTTTGCAAAATCAATATCGACTCAGACTCTCGTTTGGCTATGACTGCTGCTGTTCGTAAGGTGTTTGCTGAGAAACCGGCTGAATTTGACCCGCGTAAATATCTGGGTCCGGCTCGTGACAACATGGAGAAACTTTACAAGCACAAAATCGTTAACGTGCTTGGTTCTGAAAACAAATTGGCTCAATTGGACTGATAAGGTTAATCTGATTATAAAAATAGGGAGTGCATTTTAATGCACTCCCTATTTGTTTTTAGGTACGGACTTTATGGATTATCCGTGTCTATTTAGGGACATTCATTAAATATTACAAAATTAGCCAACTAATTCATACACAA
>OGOK01002183.1_pt1 | contig 11861 bp, 6 predicted proteins | sample 1552661 | NCBI WGS metagenome assembly OGOK01 (sample SAMEA2580172, study PRJEB22360) | human gut metagenome | biome: human gut; feature: human-associated habitat; material: faeces | place: Denmark | collected 2008/2010
CTGGTAACCAGCACCGTCACCTTGCCGCCTTCGCGGGGTATGATGTTCGATTCCTCGGCATAGAAGAGTTCGAGCTGCTCCTCGGTCTCGGAGGCCTTTTTCTTGAGCGTAATCTTGAAAGACGCGGTCTTCTTGCCGCATGTGAACGTATAGGTGAAGACCTGGTCTTCCTCCTTGTCGTTGGCCTTCACGGTGAAGGCCACGATGTCGCCATCCTTGCCCTTAACGGCCGAAGGGAGCACATAAGCGTTCTCGGCGCCTTCGAGCGTCCACTCGCCCGAGCTGGTAACCATGGTCGAAACATCGCCGCCCTTGCTCCCCACGACGCCTTCCGTCGGCGAAATGGAAATCTTGTCTTCGGTAGTCGAAGGATCCACCTTGTCGTCGCTGTCATCGCAAGCTCCGCAGAGTGCGAGCGCAGCAGCTGTAAAAAGAAATATTTTCGAAATTTTCATATCTTGTCATTCAGGTTTTAAGGATTTGTTCATTGCCGGCGAACCGGACAACGGCTTCGTCCGGTTCCGGCCGAACGGTCGGCGGCATCCCGGCCAAAGCCGGGACGCACGACCTCGTCATTCGTTTTCAGGTTAGTTGATCGGGTGCGGTGCGGGATCGTACTGCCCCTCGCCGATCTTGTTGTAGACGTTTTTGGGATCGAGTACGTTCTGCTCGTAGCAGCCCTGTGCCACGTTGCGGAACTGCTTGAGCGAGTGCGAACGGTTGTTGCTGACTGTTCCGGTTCCGGAAGGATCGAATGCGAACCACATGATCCAGCCGTAACCCTGATTCATCAGTGCCTTGGCTCCAGACGACGAGATGGAGTAGCCATAGTTGAGTTGGATAGAGTTGCCGGCACATCCGCTCAGTCCCATACCGTTTACCGGTCTTGCCGAACCGCCGTAGTCGGCGCAGACGTTGTCAATGAATTCAGACGGCTTATGCTCCACACCGTCGATGAATACCGAAGGCAGAGAGGACTGGATATAGCCCAAGTAATAGAGGTGTACCCAAGTCTCCCAGGGGCACAATTCCTTCATCGCCTTTTTGGTCTCGTAGCAGAGACGGGCGGCCTGCTGGGAGCTGGGGCCTGCGAACCATTTTCCGGATCCGTAGTACCTCGAATACTCGTCATCGAAACCGATACCATCGAGTTTATAGTCGAGACAGATTTGAGCCAGCTCCTTACCGAACTGCTCACAACCCCAGTCGCTCAAACCAGCGATGCCGGCCTGGTCATGGTTGCCCAGGATGTCGAGCAACACCTTGATACCTTTCTTACGCAGCGGCTGGAGCAGTTCCTCCGAGTTGTCGAGTAACGCCTGCACGTTGGGGTTGGCATTCATGTAGACCTTCTGCTTCGAAGCATCCCAGTTGATGTTGCCAGCGAATAGCACGACAGCATCGAAAAACGGCTGACCGTCCTCCAAAATGTACTCAATGGCGTTGAGCGGGTTGCAGTCGTTCACCTCGAAATAACAGATGTTACGGATCTTCTTCGAACCAATGCGCGAAACTAGGAAGTCAACGTATTCAGCCTCATCTTTAACGACGATACCCTCCGTTTGGGCTACGGCCTGAAGGGGAACCATGTAGGTGGTTACATACTCCAGATCGGAAGCACTCGGCGTGAGCGTTACCTCGATCTGCGCAGAGGTTTCGCCGGCAGGGATGGTTATCACGCCGTCGTTCGCAATGGTGCAGAGTTTCTCGGGGAATACGACGTACTCAGTAGCGTGGTCGAAGTTGTACTCATCGACATGGCGTTCGTCGAAGACGAGCTTCACCTTGGTCTCAACCATAGCGGTCTTCTCCAGCGTGAAGGTCAGGGTTTTCTTGACGGGCTCCACGGCATCGTGAGCGAACTGGATGTTCAGATCATCGGCCGTCGAGAGCGAACCGACGATCTCCTCGCCCGGGGCGGGATTCTCGCTGCCGGCCTTCTGCGATACGGCGATCTTCGCGGTCTTCTCACCCTCGCTGGACGTCACGACGATCTGCCCCACACGGGCATCTCCCGTATTGTCCTTGGCGTTGACCGTCAGCTTGTCGCCCTGCTTCTCGGCCGTCATCCACTCCTCGGGGTAGGAGAACGTCCAGTCGGGTGCATTAGTCGTAACGGTCAGTTCAACGGCCTTGTTGCCAGTAGCCTCGAACCCAATGGGATCCGACGGCGAAACGCTCAGTACGATTTCACCTACTTCAAGCCCCTTTTGGTTTACGTTGATGTTGACGGGTTCGGCGTTACCGGCCGTAATCGTGATGCGGCCCGGACGTACGGACTCCGTGGTATTAGCCTGGGCATTCACAGTTAGTTTGTCGCCGTCCTGCTTGGCGACGATCCACTCACCGTTCTTCTCGAATGCCCACGACTTGGCGTCGGTCTTGACGGTCAGCACAACGTCCTGATTGTCGCCGGCCTTAAACTCAATAGCAGACGCAGGTGTTACCGACAGGGAATTCTTTTTGTTCACATCATCGTCATCGTTGCAACCGACGAGAGCCCCCGATGAAATGGCGAACATACCCGTTAAAAGCATCAGAAATGACTTTCTTTTCATGTTTGGTTGATTAGGTTAATTAAAAAGGTTAAATTAAAGTTAAGGAATTACGATTCTTCAGGTAATAAATCTCTCACTCTTCGGGAAGCGCGACGCTCTGCCAATTCACTTCGCGCTCGGTCTTCAGATCGAAGCCGTTGCCGGTATAATCCTTGACGGTCTTACCTTTCGTATTGTCGTCGAACTTCCAATAAGCCACCAGTCCGTCTGATGCGGGATCGATTTTGTAGAAATGGTTCTCGGAAGCGATCTCCTCGGCCGTCAGGGCCTTGTTCCAGAGGCGCACTTCGCCCATCATGCCGTCGAAACGACGCTCGTAGAACAAGTCGCCGTCCGACTGGAGGCGGTACGAGTGGCCGATCCAAAAGCAGCGCTCCTTGCCGTCCGTCTCGTCGGAGTGCGGAATGGCGAAGTTGATCTTGTCGATGATCACGGCATGCCCGTCGGTACCAGATACTGAAGCCTTGACCGTATCCTTCAGCTTGCCGTCGATATAGACGCAGATAGTGCCACGATCGAATGTGACGGCGATATGATGCCAAACGAACAGCTTGAGGTCATAACGGCTGTCGGCCTCGGCCGGAATCTTCCCGCGTGCAGGCGAGGTCTCCTCCTCCGAAACCTTCTTGGCGAAGGCCACCTGCAACTGGTTAGTCGGACGGCCGTCGTCGCCCAAACGGATGAGGAACGTATCCTCGATGCCCATAATTGTCGAGATCTTGCGGTCGAACGAGTTGGCGTAGACGAGCGCTTCGAGCGTGAAGGTCTCCATGTCCTTCACCGCCTCGGTGTCGGCCGTCCACTCAGGCCAGGCGCAATTATTTTCCATCTCGGCCACGACGTTAATGAGCGCGGCCTTCGAGAAGACGAAATAGACCGTCCGGGCGCTTTCGAGGATATTCATGCCGTCGGCCGACACGATGCGTACGGGCAGCACATAACGCTGCTTCTCCTCGATGGGCAGATTGTCCAAATTCGTAAAGGCGAAGGTGAGCGGCGCACTCTCCACCATCCCGGCCGTGATGACAGTCGAATTATCCGCGAAATCGTAATAGCCGCCGTTGGCAGGGAGCAGTTCGGCCGTTGGATCGTCGTAGAACATCCGGTAGTGCTCCAACAGACCGGGAGCCTCGGCGAACGTGACCGTGATGTCGCGCTCCCGGGGCTGGGCCATGGCGACGGTGACGTCGCAGCTCTCTTCCCGGGTCACGTCGAGGTTGTCCCGTTTGATAAACACGTCGTCGGTGAACGACGTGGCGGAGATGAACACCTGATTGCTGAAGTGGTGTTTGCCCTCCTCATCCTCCTTGCAGCCCATGAATACGGCTACCAGGAGCAGACACAATGCGAATCCTAATTTATTTTTCATCGTCGTTTTTATTTTCGGGATTGTTTTCGGGCTCCTCTTCGGGCTCGGGGTTCAGGATGCCGAGCGCCTCGCGGATTCTCTTGTATGTTGGCGTATTGAAATAGTCTTCCTGTGCGTTCGATGCGCAGAGCCCCAGCTTATCGCACTGTACAGTCTGGGAGGTTTTCGGATCCATCACCCACTGCGCGGCCACCTGGAGCGAAGCGCCCACCTGAGCGTCGTCGCCACCGTCGGCGATCGACGGCACGGAGGCTTCCAGCACGACCCGGTTGCTCGGAACACCCTCTTCGAGTTGGTCGCGCACCATACGGGAGATAGCCACCGACGACGAGGCACCCTCAGTCAGGATGATGACGTAGTCACACTCCGCAAGAATCGTCTGGTTCTCGATGCTCGTGATGAAGGCGGGGTATCCGCGGAAGAAGAGTAGCTTGTTGGGATTGTCGCGGCGCCACGTGTCCGCCGCCAGGACGAACGGAGCTGCGGCGCTGCTGTCGTAACCGCCCAGATAGGAGACGACGATGCCGTCGAATCCGTATCGGGAGCAGGCCGCAAGCTGCTTTTCAGTCTCGGCCTTGCAGTACTCGGCGAACTTCTCCTCCGTATAGTCGCCCTCGTGCTCTGTACCGGAAGATGCCTCCTTCATGGCGTCCCAGGTACTGCGGATTGTCGTATAGTCCACGACGTTGAGCGTGCGGGTACCCTTCTTCGAACGTACTTCGGCGATCTCGTCCGACAGCGCCGGATGCAGGTCGTCGACGTCGGTCATGAGCAGGTAATCCACACTGTCGGGCATGGACATCGGATGCTGGTTCTGCCGGTTCGGAGCGGTCGAAGTTCCCCGGACGATCATCATCGTCACCAGGTGTTCGCCGACCTTGAAATCCCGGAGCGATGTCAGAAAAGCCGGATCATTCTGATTCATCGGCGGCAGAAAATCTTTGTGTTCGGCTTCCGTCCAGTCGCTGCACGAGGCCAGCAGGGCCGCCGCGGCGAAGAACGGAATGAATATGCGTTTCATGTCGAATTTCGTTTTAATGGGTTAAACGGTGTGTACGGTTATTTGACGGCCGGATTGCAGTCCCACCACATGCGGGTTGCCATGTTATCGGAGCCACCAAGCATCTCCACAGCCTTGGCGTAGTTCTCCGGGTTGTTGGTCGCCTCGTCCGCAGGATAGGACATGCGGCGAGCGCCGAGCGTAAGGTTCCGGATGCCCTGCGAGTTATTGCCCACGGCAGACTCCATGGCCGGAATCAGGTGCGGAAAGCCTGTACGGCGGAAATCAGCCCACGCCTCGTTGCCAAGATGGAAGTTGGCGATCCACTTCTGGATGATGATGCGCTCCTGCATCTCCTCCTTCGAGGCGCCGTCGTTCCAAGCCACCCCCAGCTGGGAGAGCTGTGTAGAATAGGAGGTTGCACCGCCGTTGGGGTCGGTGTAGGATTCCGGAAGAGTGGTGCCGACAAGGTATTCGTCGACGCCCGCAACACCCCACTGTTCGAACGAGAGGCGGACGCCCTGCTCGTAGAAGGTCTTAGCGCTGCCACCCATGTTCCAGCCGAACACGCCGACGGCTTCCGCCTTCAGGAAGGCCACCTCGGCGGCATTCATCCACTGCAACGGAGTAGCCATGCCATCTACGAAGTTGACGCCTGAATAGAGCAGCCCCACAGTGCTGAGCGCTGGAATGGCGATACCACGACGCATGCCCACATACTCAAGGGCGTTGTCCCCGGAGAACTGTGCCTTGCTGAAATATTTCTCGCGGCGCGGATCCTCATAACCGTTCATGTAGCAGATGATGTCGGCTGCAGCATGCGAATCGCCGCCCGTCACCGACCCAGCTGGGGAGTTGTACATGCATGCCGTATAGAGCGGATTGCCGTCCTTGCCGAAGGCCAGGGACGAAAGCTGCGCATTGTCTGCGTTCGACTGCATGACACCGACAGAGTGCGCCACGGCCTGTTCGCCCAACTGCTGCGGAGAGAGGCCCTTCGAGCTTACGAAATCGGTGTATACCACCCGCATGGCCAGCCGCAGCTTCATCGAGTTGGCAAAACGGCACCATTTCACGGCTGTGCCGTCGAAGACCTGGTCGGTCGTACTCGTGATACTCCGGTCGATGTTCTCGTCCAACAGGGCGATTGCCTCGTCCAATTCATCGAACATCTGCGAATAGACCTTGGGCTGGTCGTCGTAAGCCACCTGGATCTTACCGGTGCTTCCGATCTCGGAATAAGGAATCGGGCCATAAGTGTCCGTCACACGGTTCAGGACGCAGACCTTCACGATCTTGAGGATGGCCAAAACGAGCGGATCCTCCGAAATCCCCTCCACGTTCGACATGTTACTGTACAGTTGCGGGATGACTTTGTCGCTGTACATGAACACGTTCGTCCAGTTGTCGGTCGGGTTGTATTTGGAAATGGTGTTCGTCCAGCCATTGTTCGCATCAGCGTAATAACCGCCCTGCGTACTGCCCAGCAGACAGTCAGTGAACTGCGCCGTATTGACATCCGTCGAGACGACGGTCCCGAACATGGCAGAGAGTCCCGAGGCGATGGCGTAGTCCTTGGCCTCCATCTGCTCCTTGTCCACCTCGTAGGGATTGCTGTTGATGTCGAGGTAATTCTTGGTGCATGCGCCCAGAACGCACACAACTGCGAAGGAGAGCGCCGCTTTTATCAATTTGTCTTTCATCGTGTCGCTGTTTTAGAATTTGAGACGGAGATTGAATCCTACGTTGCGCAATGACGGCATCATGAAGTAATCAATACCTTGATAGTAGTTGCCCGTCGTAGCGATGCTTTCTGGATCGAACGGAGCCTTGTTGTAGAGCATCCACAGATTGCGGCCCACGATAGAAACCGTAATCTCGCAGACGTTACGCAGCAGCTTGCGGGGAATCGTGTAGCCAATCGAAGCCTCCTGCAACCGCACGTTCGTGGCCGAGTAGGTGTAGAACTGCGGGATGGAATTGCCGCCTGCGATGGCCGAATACCAAGTGTAGGCATCCACCACGTCGCCGCCGTTGAGCGTCACACCTCCGGCATCGCGCGCCGCGGCCGTAGCCTCTGACACGCCGTACTGGTCGAGCATAGCCTGCGTACGCGAATAGACGATGCCGCCCAAACGGGCCGCAACCATAAAACCGAAGTTCAGGTTCTTCCACCGGAAGTCGTTGCGCCACGACATGTTGACATCGGGCAGTACGCTGCCCAGCTTGACATACTTATTCACATCCTGGATCGTCTCCGTAGCTACATTTCCGTTCTCGTCGATGTAAATGGCATTGTTCTCGTCGTAGCGCAAATCGCGGCGGGAGTAGAGGTCGCCCAACGTACCGCCCTCCTGCAGTAGGAACTGTGCGTCGCCCAGACCGCCCATGTTGAGCCGGTCGATCGAGAAGCGCTCGCCCGTAGCGTAGTTGATGACGTTGTTGGCCAGCGAGATGATCTTATTCTGATTGGTCGACAGGGTGTAGTTGGTATCCCACGTGAAGTCGCGCCAGGTGTTCCGATAACCCAATGCCAGCTCGATACCCTGGTTACGGACGTTACCCGACTGGATGATGATCTTGGAGAAACCCGTACCGCCCGAGATCTGCGGGTCGAAGGTCTGGTTCGACGTATGCGAATTGTAGTAGGTGAAATCGAGGTTGAAATGCTTGAGGAAACGCATCGTCAGACCCACCTCGAACGACTTGGTGCGCTCGGGCTTGAGGTGATAGGCGGGATACTGCGTCTGCGTGTTCCACGACAGGCCGCTTTCGTTCCACGAATAGAGCGGGTTGGCGATGTAACGCTCGAAGGCAACGCCCACCGAGGCGAACGAACCGCGCAACTTGATATAGGAGAGATTTTCAGGCATGTTGGGAATGAGCTGCGACAACACGACCGAAAGTCCGACCGAAGGATAGAAGAACGACTTGGCGTTCGAATGCGGACCCGCCAGTTGCGAAGGCCAGTCGTTGCGGCCCGTAAGGGTCAGGTAGTAGGTGCCCTTGTATCCCACCTCGGCCGAAGCGAAGATCGACTGCGTCTGCTCACGCCAGCCCTCCTGCTTACGGACGGTCTTGGTCGAATTACTCAAGTTCTGAATGTTGAAGACGTTGGCCAGCCCCTGCTTCTCGCCCGACGTACCGTCGGCAATGGGGCCGCGGATCTTCAGGGCGTCGTTCTTCATATCCGAGAACGAAGCACCGATGTTGGCCTGCAACGACCAGTCGTCACCGAACGTTTTATTGATATTGAGCAAAGCATCACCATAAACCTGGCGGTCCATCGTCTTGGTGACGCCGTAAAGGCCGTTGGCGGACTGCTCGGTGAGCTGCACGTTCGAGGAAGCATACATCTTTTCGGTGTAGGTGTTGTGCGAGTTGTCGATGCGGATGCGGCCTGAAACATTCAGCCAGTCGAGGATGTCGTACGACAGCGCCGCGTTGAGCATGTAACGATCCTTACGGTTCTCGCGCAGGTTGCGGTAGTTCGCCCAGTAGGGATTCTGCATGGTGATGGAGCCGTCACCCATCGGCCAGTACTGTTTCGAAATCTTGTCTATGGGATCGTAGCGCTCATACATTTCGATATCCGCCCAGTCATCGCCGCGCGGGAAGAGGTAGGCTCCCGTCAGAGGGTTGTTGTAGATTCCCTGATTGATCATGTTGCAGTCTTCCTGCAATATGTAGCTGGCTCCTACGTCCAGTCTCATCTTGTCGTTCAGAAAAGAGGAGGTGTTGCGGAACGTGAAGTTGTAACGGTCATAGCTGTTGTTGGGCACGATGCCGTTGGAATTGATGGCCGCGGCTGAAAAATAGGTCTGGTTCTTCTCCGTTCCGGTCGAAAGCGAAACGCTCTCGGAATTGGCTACGCCGGTACGGAAATAGTCTTCGCGGGGATCGTAGCCGTATCGGTTGGCGCGGTTGAGCCGCTTACCCCAGCTGTAACTGGCCACGTTGATCGGCGTAGTAAGGTTGCCCGTACCGTACCGGTTCTGGAACTCGGGAAGAACGAACGGAGTCATGATCTCGATGCCGCTCGTCACGGTGACGGAGAGCTGCCCCGCCTGTCCCTTTTTGGTCGTCACGACGATGGCGCCGTTGGCCGCATCCGAACCGTACAGTGCGGCCGCCGCAGCGCCCGTCAGTACGGAGATCGACTCGATGTCCTCGGGGTTGATGTCGGCGATCGGGTCGGTCGTGCCCTGCGAACCGAATTCGGTGCTGCCCTCCTGGGCTTTGGTGAACATCGGCACGCCGTCGATCACGTAAAGCGCATTGGAGGTCTGCGAAATGGACTTCATACCGCGCATGATGACCTTCGAAGCGCCGCCGACGCCCGCCGACGAGGCGTTGATGTTCACACCGGCCACCTTACCGTTGAGCGAGTTGATGAAGTTGGCGTCCTTGTTGGCTGTGATGGCATCGGAATTCACCTGCTGCACGTTGTACGACAGGGCTTTCTCGGCACGTTTGATGCCCAGGGCCGTAACGACGACCTGCTCGACCTCGATGGACGAATTGGCCAGCGTGATGTCGAAAGTCGTACGCGAGCCGATGGGCACGACACGGGTTTCGTAGCCGATGAAACTGACCGACAGTTCGGGGTTGTCGACCGAGGCGGGGAGCGTCAGGGTAAAGTCTCCGTCGATACCGGTGGTCGTTCCGACGGTCGTGCCCTTGATCAGAACGGTGGCTCCGATAATGCCCAGGCCGCCGGAATCCTTCACCACGCCCGAGATGGCCGTCGGCCGCGCTGCGGCGACGCGCTTCGACAGCACGATATTGGGAACCGTGATCTCATAGGTGATGTCCGTGTCCTTGAACAACAGCGGCAGCACCTCGTTGAGAGGCTTGGAATCGGCCTTGATCGAGACAATGCGTTCCGTGTCGATTTCGTCCGTATAAAGAAAAAGATACTTGGTCTGCTTTTCGATTTCGTTCATGACGACCTTCATCGGAACCTTCGTCATGTCGAGCTTCACCGCGATTTTCTGCGTTTGGGCCACGGCGGGCGCACCGCACAGGAACACGGCGAGAATTAGAGTAATCAGGCATTTTATCTGCCTAATACTTAAATTTTTCATAAGTTTGCTGATTTAAGATCAATAGGTTAGCAATCGAATCACTGTTTATCTCCCGCCGGCGGACACGAGCGTGCCCGAGCGCGTCGGCGGTGCAGCATAAAAGTGTCTTGAGGCAGAAGTCGGTTTATTCCATAGAGTCGGTTTAGATTTTTGTTATTTTTATGTGTATCGTGTTCGTCTCGTCGTCGCGCGTAAAGGAGAAGTTATTGGTGATCTGGAGCAACTTCAGCGCATGATCCACACCGTCCGACACGCGGATTTTGCCGTGGTACTTGAGCACGGGCATATCCTCGGGATTGTCGATCGTGATCCGGACACCGTAATAGTTCTCGAATTTGCGGATCACCTCCCCGAACGACAGCGTGTTCAGGTTCATCAGCCCGTCGACCCAGCGGAAGTCGTCCGGATCGGTTATCCGGTTGAGTTTGAGATGTCCGTCGACCAGGTCGATCTGATCGTTGGGCGAGAGAATGAAGGATTCGCCGCCGACGAGGCGGTTCGAGATTTTCAGCCGTCCTTCGAGCAGCGCAGCCGAGAAATCGGCGGTTCGGGCATCGGCCAGGATGTTGAATTTCGTACCCAGCACCTCGGCATCGCAGGCGAATGTTTCCACGATGAACGGACGGCTGGCGTCATGTTCCACCTCGAACATGGCCTCGCCCGAAATCTTGACCCGGCGTGTCTTTCTGGAAAAGATCGAAGGGTATTCCAACTTGGCGCCCGAATTGAGCCATACGGTCGTCCCGTCGCTCAAGGTGACGGACATGCTCTGCCCGTTGGGCGCGGTAATGGCCATCATGTCCCGGGTACGGCGTTCGAGAATCCGGTCGGCCATATAGTGGCCCAACCCGGCGCATGCGAGCAGCACGGCCGCGGCCGCGGCACTCCATTGAGCCGCCCTCTTCCAGAGCGAAACGGTGCGTCTGCGGATACGGGGCTGCGCCTCTCCGGCCAGGATATTGAGGTTGGAAATATAATCGAGCCGATCGAGATACCGCTGGTTTTCCGTTGACGCGTCCAGCCAGTCGAGCACCTCGACGAGTTCCTCCTCCGAGGTCTCGTTTCTCAAGTATTTCTGCAATAAAAGATCGTCCATGTGTTCGTGTTATATAGTAATAACAAACACACGGAGGGGGTAAGTAGTAAAAAATGCAAGTTTTTTTGAAAAAAGATCGGAACGGACTCCTGACAGCCCTGCGGGGCGCTATTTCACCACCGGGACGAGAGTATCAGGGTGATCAGCACGGCCGGGAGGTAATCCTTCAGTTCGGAGCGCATCAGGTTGAGCGCCCGGCGGATTTCGAAATTGACATGGCTGACGGAAATTCCCAGTTCGGCGGCGATCTCGCTGTATGTCATATTCCTGATCCGGCTTAACAGGAATACGCTGCGGGTCATTTTCGGCATCTTGCGGACTGCCTGTTTCAGGATGGCGCGAATCTCTTCGGAGAAGAGCAGGTCGGGATCGCAGGCCGACAGCGAACGCACGTCGGCCTGAAGCCGGCGCGTCAGCGTCGAATGCATGTCCTGTTCCGCCCTGCGGTGGCGGATCTGGGCGTTGAGATGGTTCAGGCAGCGGTTTTTGACCGAAGTGAGGATATAAGCCGGCACATTGATGTCCGCCGGCAGGGTTTCATGCATTTCCCAAAAGGTCATAAAACTGTCCGACACCAGGTCTTCGGCAGTCTCCCGATCGCGGACATAGCGGTATGCCAGGGCGATAAAACGGGGCTTGAATTCGAAAAATAACTTCCCGAATTCCGTGGAGGAGATGTTGTCTGTCTTGACGTCTGCCATTTGAAGTCCCGTCTGTCCGGTACACGAAAATACCGGCGAACCCGATTCAG
>OGOK01002185.1_pt1 | contig 11860 bp, 7 predicted proteins | sample 1552661 | NCBI WGS metagenome assembly OGOK01 (sample SAMEA2580172, study PRJEB22360) | human gut metagenome | biome: human gut; feature: human-associated habitat; material: faeces | place: Denmark | collected 2008/2010
AGGGACGCAGTATAAATCCCGGCGGTGGGGTTCCCGCCAGCCAAACCAGAAGAACCACGGCCGCGACGCATCCTCACGCGAGGAGAGGAAGTCGGAAAAATTCGCCGCATAGTCCGTGGCGAGCATCTCGGATGTCGGAGGCGTCAGTTTCCGATTCTGCCACGCTTCACCCGTCAACTGCCGTCTACGGCCGTTCTTCATGCCGGGATTGCCCGGAGCCCAGCCCTTGCCGGTAAAGGCCACGTCGTACCCAGCCTCTTCGAGCGCCTCGGTGAAGACCCCGGCATCCTCGGGAAAATGACAGATGTGATTACCCGCCTCGCCCAACTGCCACGAGTAGCGTCCCGTGAGCAGCGACGCACGCGAAGGCGCCGATTTCGCATTCGGAGTGTAACAATTCTCGAACAGCACACCCCGTGCGGCCACACTGTCGAAAACCGGCGTCGAGACCCATTGGCAGCCATAAGCCCCGAAATGAAGCCATGCGGCATCGTCGGCGATGCAGAACAGAATATTCGGACGGCGCATCGTATTATCCTGCCCGTGAACAGGGACCAATCCGCCCAATGCGGCGGCTCCCCAAAATACAAAATCACATCTCATAGATCACACATTGTCTATTGTAAAATCCCCGGCGGCCCGGAACGCAGGAGAGGGGTTACCAACTTACACTGGCAGTATAACGGTTGCCGAACCGGTCGATTGTCTCGATCGTCGCCGAAGTGGCACCTTCCGACGGTTCGATACTGAACATATGGGGTGTCGTGGTGTATGCCAATACCGTATACTGATCCTTATACTGCTCGTAGAGTGAATTGGCGTAACCGTCGTGGGTCTTGTCCTTGCTCATCGCCACCTTCGTTTTACCGCTATCCGAATAGTAAACGGGCCCCCAGTGGGCGTCGTAGTTCCAGACGTTGACATAAACTTTCCCGGAAGTGTACCAGCCCTGCTCGTTAGGCGCATAAGCACGGAGCTGCCAGTCGGCAGGTAGGTTTTCCAGCTTTTTGCCCTCCTCATAACCGCAGGCCTTGAATTTCCACGTGATGTTCTCGCCGTCGACATCGATCACCAGATAACCCCGCGGGCCGCCGTCGGACGTAACGGACGCATTGAGTCCCAACATACCGGTCGAACGTCCCAGGATATGCGACTCGACATTGGGGTATTTCGGACTGGTCTCCTCGGCGGCATAGGCATAGTTATAATAATCGTGGTTGTGCCCCGCCCATGAATGCACGAATTTGTAGGCGGAGAACAATCCCGTATAGACGGATGCATTCAGGTCCGACACCGACGGATCGTAACCGATCTTCTTGTAAAACGAGGTGTGTCCGCAAACCATGAGGATCTTGTTTTTGTCGACATGCGACAGATGACCGCGCAGCCATTCGACAGCCTCTTCGGAAAGCCCGTTCTTGTAGGCGCCCGTGGCGCTGGCCGTGAGTGCGGAATTATCCGCCATTTCGATATTGTCGAGGAAAATGTAGTGAACTTGTCCCAGATCGACGGCATAATTCGTCGGCCCGAGGTATTTTTCATATTCCGCCACGGCCAAATCGTCGCTCGCAGCATTCTGAATGTGGTCATGGTTGCCGATCACATGAAACACCGGGAACGAAAAATCCTTGAGGCCCTCGCAATAGTCTTCCCACAAACTCATGTTGTTGTGCACCATGTCGCCCAGGCAAATGCTGTATACCGGACGGTCGGTGATCGTCGCGGCGAGCTCCTTCATGTCTTTGCACATGTCCTCGTAAATGTCGATCGAATGGAACATGTATTTGTCCGTTCCCGCGGTCTTGGCGCGGATCTGCGGATCGGCCGTCATCAAAATCGTATACCGATCGCCCGAGCCGGCGCGCTTCATCAACGTAAAATCGGCCTTGAATTGCTTCTCGTTTTCGGGAATCCGCTGCCAGAACTGGGGAATTCCGTTCTTCGACGGAACTTCATAACCGGCCGGAATCGTGACGAACACGAACCGACGAAGCTTCAGGTCGCTGAACAACTGCCAATTGCCTTTCGCATCGGTTTCAGTAGTCTGCATGCCGTCACTGACAAGTACGCCCGCTATCGGTTTGCCGTAGTTGTCCTGAACCGTACCATAGAGCGCGGCCTCGCTGTTAAATTCTCCCTCGGACGAATTTCCGTCCAAATTGATTTTTGTGGCGAAGTCGTCCGCACAACCGCACAGACATAACGCCCCGATAATGAATAGAAAAATAAAAATACGCTTGTTCATTGGTTTCAATTTTAAATGGATAAAAACGGCCCCGAAAGATCACCCTCCAGGGCCGTTTTACAAACATGAATGAAGGGTTAGTCCGCCAGAACCGGGTAGGTGCCCGAACTCTTCCAACGGCGGAGTACCACGCCTTCGGGTTTCTGGCTGAACGTCGCACTGTTGAAAATATCCACGCCGGCATTCAACGCCTCGACGAAGCTGCCGTACTCCGTGTTATTCGAGGGTACGCTCACGCTGCCCGACATCATCTCTCCGAGCGAGAGGGCTCTGGAAGTCTGCGTCGGCCATACCGAAGGAACATTGCTGCCGGTGTTTTTCGCTCTTCCCACAGCGACGCCGACCGCTGAATTGCCGTAGATGTTCTGCAGGTTGCTCTTCTTGACGTATCCGACAGCTCCGCCGTACATGCCCCCGGAGACAACGGTCGCCGTTGTCGTATAGCAGTTGACGGCAAACGAGTCACTGCCACCGTAACCGATGATGCCGCCGGTATTGGGCCCCGATGAAACGAGCGACTCCATCCAGCTGTAACAGTTGATGACGAAGGCTTTTGCATTGGTGTTGCCGCCCGTGATGCCGCCGGCATTCTCGCCCGATGACGAGATGTTGCCGCCCAACACTGCGCAGTTGACGATAACCGAGTTGTTTTCGCCCGCAATGCCGCCGACACGCTTCACACCCGTGAGCGTGCCTTTCACGAAGTATACGCCGTCGAGCGTTCCGTTGTTGCGCCCGGTCATGCCGCCGATCCGGTTGCCGTTCGAGGTGAGGGTAGCTTCGATTTTGAGATCCTTGACCGTACCCGAATTAATGCGGATGACGCCGAAGATGGCAGCATCCGCGTCGATGTCGGCCTCCGCAACCGTGCGGGTCGCCGTAATGCCCTTCAGCGAGTTGCCGTTGCCGGTGAGCTGACCGGAGAAGCTGTCCCATGCGATGAAGTTCTTACCGCTGAAATCGATATCGTTCGTCACCAGATAGTAGTCCCCGGCTTTATAATCGCCCGGCTGGGTGCCGTTGATCGACTGCGCGATCTCGTTCCATCGGTCGGCGGTGGCAATCTGCCACGGGTCGCTCTCGCTGCCGGAGCCGATGCCCTCGTCGCCTGCTACGAAGATTTTCTTCGAAACCTCGCTGCTTGCACCCCGGTCATCAGTCACCTGAAGCGTCACATCGAACGTGCCGCCCTTCGTGAAGGTATATTTGACCGAAGCTTCGGTAGAGGTCGTATTATCGGGAAGGGTCCACCGGCGGGCGACGATCTCGCCATCGGAATCGACCGATGTGTCGGTAAAGGTTACTTCGGTATCCACAACCACCGTTTCCGGAGTATACGTGAAGGATGCCGAGGGCGCCAGATTGGCGGCCTTGACGACAATGGTCCGTTTGGTCGAGCTGCTGTTGCCGTCGGCGCCGTAGACCGTCAGCGTAACGACATATTCGCCGGCCTCCTTGTACATGACAGGGTCCGGAGCAGCCTCTTCCGACCAGTTTCCCAGTCCGGCGAATCCGAAATGCCAGAAATAGCCGCTGATCTCCGTGCCTTTGGCCGTTGAATTGTCGGTAAACTGTACGGCATCGACGCCGGCGATAATCTCTGCGCCGTCATCGAACGTGAAATCGGGGGTAAGGACCGAATCGAAAATCGGCCCCACCTCTTTGTCGTCGGAACATGCGGTTATCAAAACCAAACATGCGACGCATAGCAACGATATGATTCTTTTCATGGTTTCAGTCTGTTAAAATTTTTCAAATGTCTAACGGGTTGCCTCTCTACGACGGATACCCGTGCAACCGAGCAGGAATGCCTGAAGAATTAACGAGAATCTTTTCATGTCCCGAACCGTTTAATTGCTTCCGTATCCCGGATTCTGATAAAGGCCTTCGGGATTGAGAATCCGTTCGTTGTAGGGAATAGGCAGTAACAAGTCTTTCAACGAAAAATTGGAATTGATCGCGCTGAAGTGCTCCAGCATCTCCATACGATCGTACATACGCAGCAAATCCTGCCAGCGGAGCCCCTCCTGCATGAATTCGTGCAGGCGTTCATCGTAGATGCCCTGACGCAGGTCGCTCCCCGACCAATCGCCCAGCCCGGCACGCTCACGCACCTTGTTCAGCCAGATTTTCGCCAATGTTTCCTCTTTCGACCAATAATAGGCTTCAGCCAGCATCAGCGCCACATCGGCATAACGCAGCACAATCCAGTTGTTGCCTCCATACCCGTTGGCGCCGCATTCCAGATCGGCATACTTCATGGTGTGATAGTAAGTCTGCCCCGCCTTGTTCGTTGCCCGCAGGAAAGAGCGGCGGACATCGCCCGGCTCGAATGAATCATAGACAGCCTGTATCGTGACGTTCTGCATCTCGCCTTTTCTCTGCGAGGTGACGCCCGCTCCCTCAGGACCGTACATATAATTCCACACCGATCCCAGGTCGGCGTTCCCCTGAATATAGTTGACCTGGAAAATATTTTCCGCACACGACTTCTGCGTAGAGAGGTCCCAGACGGAGGAATAGGAAACCGACGAGAGTTCGCCGAACTTGCGCAGATCCCAGGCAGCAGTCAGTTTCCCGATCGCCTGTCCGAGCAATTCGGATTTCGAGCCGATGAAATCTTCATCGCAAGCCTGCTGCAACAAGGCTTTGCCCCAAAGTGCCCATGCGGCAGCCTTACTGACCTTGCCGCAGCCTGCGCCTGCAGGCATTTGTCGCCGCAACGCTCGGATACAGCCTCTACTACGTCTGCCGCACCAGTCTCAACGTCATGAAGAAACCCATTCTCGACAGCGGGTCCTTGGACGCATCGCAGTTGGGAGTCATCGGCTCGGCACTCCTCTTCGCCTATGCCATCGGCAAGTTCGTCAACGGATTCATCGCCGACTACTGCAACATCAAGCGCTTCATGGCCACGGGACTCATCGTCTCGGCCGCGGCCAACGCCCTGATGGGGCTCATGGGGCTCGCACATTCCGTAGTCCCGACAGCCGTGATATTCGTTGCATTCGCCGTGATGTGGGGTCTGAACGGGTGGGCGCAGTCCATGGGAGCGCCTCCGGCCATCATATCCCTCTCCCGCTGGTATCCCCTCAAGGAGCGCGGGACCTACTACGGGTTCTTCTCCGCAAGCCACAACCTCGGGGAGTTCTTCTCATTCCTTTTCGTAGGCTCCATCGTCTCCTTTGCGGGTTGGCAGGCCGGGTTCTTCGGATCGACCGTGGCAGGGGCCATCGGCGTGGTGCTGGTACTCTGCTGGCTCCACGACACGCCGGAGTCGAAAGGACTCCCGCCGGTAGAGGCGCTGGCCCATGAAAAACCCGTCCCCGGAGCGGAGAAGTCCGTCAAAGAGATTCAGAAGCAGGTGCTCCGCACCCCGGCGGTATGGGTGCTGGCGGCGGCAAGCGCGTTCATGTACATATCCCGCTATGCCATAAACGGCTGGGGAGTGCTGTTCCTGCAAGAGGCCAAGGGATTCTCGGATGTAGAGGCGATTTCCGTAGTCTCGATAAACGCACTGCTGGGAATACTCGGAACCGTGCTCTCGGGATGGTTCTCGGACAAACTCTTCAAGGGAGACCGAAAGATACCCGCCCTGCTGTTCGGCATACTGAACTCCCTGGCCCTGGCACTGTTCCTGTACGGAGGAAATGCCATGTGGGTGAACGTCCTCTCGATGGTGCTGTTCGGAATAGCAATCGGCGTGCTGATCTGCTTCCTCGGAGGATTGATGGCTGTGGACATCGTGCCGCGAAAGGCCACGGGTGCCGCGCTGGGGGTCGTGGGAATAGCAAGCTACATCGCGGCGGGCATTCAGGACGTAGCATCGGGATGGCTTATCGACAGGCACATCACCGTAGCCGCCGACGGCGCGAAGCACTACGATTTCGGGCCCGTGGCACTATTCTGGATTGCGGCGTCAGTAATATCATTTCTGCTCCCGCTATTAAACCGGAAAAAAGATAAAGGCTAACTATTGAAACTATGACTTACAACCGAACTTAGAGCATCAGATACAATCCTATATGAAATAATATCAGGAAATGGAGCATTATCCTATCTGCAAGCCCTGGGACTTCTTGAAGTTCCGGGGCTTGTCGTTTCCGAATATCAAAAGATCCGAGGACCTCCTACGGATTTGCAAAGTAATGTAATAAACAAATTATATTGAAATTCAAAAAACAGATAGCCATGTTACGAAATACCCGATCTTTTGAAAAGAATAGTTTTATCCGTTTTCTGCGTCTTTCGCAAGTACGTTCTCTCTTTGCTTCGGAATACGAACAAGCACAAACAGCATACGAACGTTATATCAACTGTATTCAGCGGTTGTTCCGACCCGGAAAATTATCTCCTGCGGATACACTTCATATGATGGCAAAGTTAAGAATAAAGTTGATAGCAATCCAAGAAGAACCGGTAAAAGTGGCTCCGGAAATGGAATCGTTACTTCGGGCAGCCATTGCATTGACAAATTTCGAAATAAAAATGGTCTGGTTGAAAGTAAGCCATCCTGCGGTCATGGACTGTAGTAAGAAAGTCGCATTGCCGAAGTCTCCGATTTATTTGGCAGAACAATTTACGCCCACAGATCTTATGGAAATAGTAACTTCGATGCAGGGACTCGGAGTCGGACGATGTCTCGATGGTTCACAGGCTTCTTTGGATATGTTCGTAGAAAGTTTCTCGTGGATGTTCAATGTTCGGATAAACAATCCCAATCAGTGTAAGCATGCAATACTGAACCGAAAACTGCGGTTGACTCGTTTTTTGGACTTATTGAGAGGATATCTCATTGAAAGAAGCCAACAATGATAATCGGCAGCCCTCACTTAAGGGCTGTTTCCAATTCTGGAGAATATAATTTTATAGAATACAAAAAAGAAATTTGTTATACCTTTATCGTTTTCGACAATTTGCCTATTTTGAGAATTTTTCATATCTTGCGAGAGGTTATTTGAAATGCGGTATTTGAGCGCAAGTCGCTGAAAATAAGCCGTTGTCTTTTCGTTACCTATTCTCCTGTACAAAGATGTAACGACTCGATAAATCAAGTCGTTACATCTTTATAAACCCACACCGATGATTATTCGGTATTTTCCGATAGCGCTATTGTCGTAGCTTATCAGGCGTTTCTGTTTGCCCCTCTCCGGGCGGCGGATCGGAGGCGGGACGTCCGGTCGTGGAGTTCCGGCTGTTGTTATTCGTGCGCTTCGCGGATTAGTTCGCCCAGCACTTCGATGCTGTCGGCCGTGATATGGGGCTGCGGGTCGGCCTTGTCGGCCACGTCGAGCGTCGTTTCGCCCGAGAGCACCAGCACGCCCATCGCCCCGGCGTTGTGGGCCATCTGGACGTCGGTGTAGATGCGGTCGCCGACCATGGCGATCTCGTAGGGCTGCAACCCGTGGCGCGAGAGGATGCCCGAAAGCATGTTCGGGTCGGGCTTGCCCAACGTGATGTCGGGGCGGCGTCCCGTGGCGTGTTCGAGGCACTTGCAGATCGAGCCGCAGTCGACCAATACGGTCGGCTGATCGGTGGGGCACACCCGGTCGGGGTTGGTGGCGATATAAGGCACTCCCTGTTTGATCCACCAGGCCGCGCGGCAGAGCCGTTCGTAGCGGAGCGTCATGTCGAACGCCGCCACGATCACGTCGGGCACGTCGTCGGCCGAGTCGGTGCACGACTCGAATCCCGCAGCCTCGAATTCCGAGATCATCGACGGCGTGCCGAGCAGGAACAGCCGCCTGGCCGCAGGGTGATGGGTCTTGATGTAGTCGATCGTGGCCAGCGCCGTGGTGTACATCTCGTCGCGCGAAGCCCTGATGCCCAGCGCGTCGAGTTTATGGAGGTAGTCCGCGATGCTTTTCGACGGGTTGTTCGTCAGGAACGAGTAGCCGATCCCCTGTTCCTTGAGTCCGTGCAGGAAGGCCTGCGTGTAGGGGAACAGCGACATCCCCATGTAGATCGTGCCGTCCATGTCGAGCGCCACGTGGCGGATGCGGCGCAGGCGTTCCATCAGTTCGGCGTGCTCCCAGACGGAGCGGTACTTGTGAAAGGGTTTGTTTTCCATGTCGTTATTTGTTCTTTTTGTCGATGCGGTGTTGTTTGATCACGGCGCCCGCGGTGTTGACCACCTTCAGGTCGATGCCCTTCGCGTCGGCCGACACGCGGAGGCAGTCGTTGTTCGAGTTGACGAGGATCGGGAAGTCGACCCCGCGGCTGCCGTCGTCGATCCAGTGGTAGCGGTGGTAGTGGCCGCAGAGGATCAGGTCGATGCCTTTGCCGGCGAGTTCGGGTACGAACAGCCTGCGGATCTGCTGTTCGCCGTACCAGCTGTCCTCCTTGCCCGGGATCATGTGCATCAGCACGATGCGCACGGGGGCCGCCCGGAATTCGTCGCTGTTGACGACGCCTTTCAGCCATTCCGCCTGCTGCCGGCGGTATTCGTTCCAGTCGCCCATGCCGTAATAGCGGGGATCGTTGTCGGGCTTGTCTTCACAGCCGTCGAGCACGATGAAGAAGGCCGGGCCGCGGCGGAACGTGTAGTAGGTTTCGCCGGTCGGTGTGGGGAAATAGTCGAGCCAGTGCTGTGCATAGGCGCCGCGGTTCTCGTGGTTGCCGCGCGTCACGGCGAGGGGGATGCCCGCGGGCGTGAGTATCTTCGATGCCGACCCGAGGCAGGCGTCCCAGAGCGTCTGCTCGGTCTCGGTCTGGCTGGCCAGGTCGCCGTTCAGGCAGACGAAGTCCGGCTGGGCTTCGGGGGCCTCCTTGATCAGCAGCTGGAAAACGGAGTCGCGGGCGTGGATGTCGTTGACCATCCAGAAATCGACCTTTTCCTGTGCAGGGTCGAGGGTTCTGATGGTGTAGGGCTTGCGCCGGTACACTTCGCTGCCGTCCCCGTCGTCGAGGATGACGCGCCGGTTGCCCTCGTTCAGGACGATTCCCCGCTGCATGATGCGGTAGCGGTAGGTCGTGCCGGGTTGGAGTCCTTCGATCCGCACCCGGTGCATGCGTCCGACGCGGCAAAGTCCGAGATGCGAGTCGTAATACCTGGGCCGTTCGGCCGAGTAGAAGTGCGATCCGTCCATCGGGGCGAGTTCGACCCAGCCGATGGCGTCGGCCTTCGCGTCCCAGACGACCGTGAAGCCGTCTTCGGTGACATTCAGTACATAGGGTCCGTGTGCGATGCGTACCGTAGGCGGCACGGCGGTTTGGGCGAGGGCGGCGGCCGTCAGCAGGAGCGCGCCCAGCAGTAGGGTAAGTCGTTTCATGGTGAAAGTTGTATCGGTTCGAAATCCAAAGGTATGTTTTTATTTTCTTTTATCCAATTTTTCGTTTTGTTAATCCGAAAAGAAATGAAATACATCGTAAAAAGAAAATTTTTTCGTCGCTTTTGGCTGTCGAAAGGAAAATAATATCTATATTTGCCTTTGTTTTGGGAAACCCGGGAGTTTTCCTGCGGGTTTCGTTTGTGAAAAATTGGAAACGGTAAAATCAAGCAGATATTCTATGAATAAGGTAGAGAGCGCCCTTCAGCGCACGACCGACACCAAAGCGCTGGTGATCGGCGTCGGAACCCTTCCGCGGACGGCGGAGATGTTCAACGAGTTGTTTCCCGGCTGCCGCGCCGTCGTGGTCGCCGACACCAATACGTGGCGCGTCGCCGGCGGCGAGGTGCACCGCATCCTCGCCGATGCGGGGATCGGGCAGGACGAACCGCACGTGTTCGCCGATCCGAAACTCTACGCCGAATGGTCGTTCGTCGAGGAGCTGGACGGTGTGCTGGCTGCGACCGATGCCGTTCCCGTGGCCGTCGGTTCGGGCGTGATCAACGACCTGACCAAACTCTGCTCCCACCACAACGGCCGCCGTTACATGGTGGTCGGCACGGCGGCTTCGATGGACGGTTACACGGCCTACGGAGCCTCGATCACCAAGGACGGCAACAAGCAGACCTTCGACTGTCCTGCGCCGCTGGGCATGGTTCTCGATCCGTCGATTCCGGCGGCTGCGCCCGCCAGAATGTCGGCTTCGGGCTACGCCGACCTGATCGCCAAGATCCCTGCCGGGGCCGACTGGATGCTTTCCGACGCCGTGGGGTCGGAGCCGATGGACGATTTCGCCTTCGGATTGGTGCAGGACGGGCTGAAAGAGGCTCTGTCCGATCCCGCAGGCGTGCATGCGGGCAATGTGGAGAAGGTCGAACAGCTGGCCGAAGGGCTGCTGTTGAGCGGTTTCGCCATGCAGGCCACGCAGTCGAGCCGCCCGGCTTCGGGCGCCGAACACCAGTTCAGCCACCTGTGGGACATGGAGCACCTGAAATACAACGGCGCTTCGGTGTCGCACGGCTTCAAGGTCGGTATCGGCACGCTGGCCTCGACGGCCTTTCTCGAAATGCTGCTCGACGCCCCCGTGGTGCAGCTGGACATCGAGAGGTGCGTCGCTGCGTGGAAATCGTGGGACGAGACCGAGCGGGACATCCGGGCCATTTTTAACGACGATCCCGAATTCGTGGCCCGCGGCCTGAAGGAGACCCGCGACAAATATGTCGACAGGGAGGGGCTGCGCGACCAGCTCACGCGGCTCAAAAAGGCGTGGCCCGAACTGCGCGAACGCATCCGCCGGCAGATCATTCCTTTCGACGAGGTGCGCCGCCGCCTGGAACTCGTCGGGGCGCCTTATGAACCTGAACAGATCGGCGTTTCGCGCACCCGTTTCCGCGAGGCGTTCGGGAAGATTCCCTACATGCGCAGCCGCTATACGGTCATCGACACCGCCTTCCGCTGCGGCTGGATGGAGGAGTGGCTCGACCGGCTGTTCGGCAAGGGCGGCGTCTGGGAGGTCGGAAGCCCTGCGCCGGGTTCTGGCGAACCGGCTCGCTCCGCCGCGGCTCCGGTCCCGGGCGCATAGAGCCGTGTGCGGCTTCCGGGCGATAAAACGGAAAAATCACGAAAATAATTTAGAATATCGCTCCGAAAGTTGTATATTTGGCTTCTGAAACTACTAACTTTCATTTCGAAATGACATCTGAACAAACCAAGCGTTTCAAGTATTGGCAGATGCGTACGATCATCGCGACGATGGTCGGTTACGCGCTCTTCTACTTCGTGCGCAAGAACTTTTCGCTGGCCATGCCCGGCCTGGAAGCCGATCTCGGCATTTCGAAGACGAGCCTCGGCATCTTCCTCACCCTGAACGGCCTGATCTACGGCTTTTCGCGTTTCGCCAACGGCATTCTGGCCGATCGCATGAACGCCCGCTGGTACATGGCCGTCGGTCTGGCGCTGTGCGCGCTGGCCAACTTCGCGTTCGGATTCGGCGAGGACGTCTCCTACTGGATCACGGGCGAGCATTCGGGCGACCAGTTCGGCAACACGATGATCCTCTTCATGGGCGTCATGTGGGTCGTTAACGGACTGTTGCAGGGTACGGGATTCCCGCCCTGCGCGCGTCTGCTGACCCACTGGATTCCGCCTACGGAGCTGGCGACGAAAATGTCGGTGTGGAATACCTCGCACTCGATCGGCGCGGGCCTCGTGGTGATCCTCTGCGGTTACATCATGGGTACGCTGGGCACGAACATGGCGGGCGATCCCGACGCCGTGGCTTCCATCG